>Ga0193709_1000631_pt1 | contig 11738 bp, 17 predicted proteins | sample H3c2metaG_FD_160571 | JGI IMG/M metagenome (GOLD analysis project Ga0193709, IMG submission 160571) | Soil microbial communities from a riparian zone of the East river system, Colorado, United States - H3c2 | ecosystem: Environmental > Terrestrial > Soil > Riparian zone | place: USA: East River... | reverse complement strand
CACGTCCGAAACAGTCCGCTCTCCGTCCAGGGGCTGGCTCATTTGGTGATGACGACCTCCCGAACGACATTGGGGGTTGTGGTCCCGGTGCCCGGGTTCTGGCCAACCGGATCGAAGTTGAGGTTGCAGACTTCCATCACGGCATCACCTAGCCGCAGACGGAAGTGCTGTGCCGTGGTCTGGACAACCTTCAGGCCGACCTGATCTGCAAAGGGCGCCAGTCGCTCATGACCGCCGGGCCCGCATACTGGCGTATCTACAATGTAGATGGCGGGCTCGGCGACGTTGCCTTGGAAGAGAAAAGCCGTGAGCTGACCGTTGTCGCTGACTTCGGGCTTGGGCCATGCGTTGGCCACCCACGCCTTGTTCGGCCGCGCCACGTAACTCCAATTGCGCTCGCCATAGAACACGTCAACCGCCAGCCGGGCCTTTGCTGCCTGCTTGTCAGCATCCGCCTTATGGGCCTTCCACGCGGTGACCGCTTCCTGCTTGACCACCTGCGGATAGGTGAAGATCAGGCCGAAGGTCACATCCGGATCGTCGCCGCCGTCACTGTCTGGCACCCTGGCGACGAGCGCGAACTGATAGATCCGTTGCGAGCCATCGGACAGCGTCGTAGTCACCTGCATGTTGGTCGGGCCGACCTTCATGGGCCAGAGCGGCAGATTGTTCCGCAGCGCCTGCGCCTGGACGTCCTTCGGGTCTGGCCCAAGCCACAACTCGGCTTCTGGTTGCCCAAACACGACGCGGCCAATCCGTTCATCGGAGGCAAAGGTAATCGTGGTCTCGCGGCCGATCTCGCCGACCAGCGCGGTGCGATTCATCTGATCGTAAGGCACCTTGCGAATGTGCTGGTCGGTGGCACCGGGCGGCGGAACGCTAAGCGCCATGGCTGGCCCAACGCCAGCAGACAGCACCGCTGCCAGGATGGTGGCTCGCATTAGTTGGTGGTCCTCACTGTCGGGTTGTCGGCGTGCGGCCGATAAGACAGCACCTGCAGTCCGGTGACATTCAGCCGCCGGTCAGGGGTCGCCATCGGGTATTCCGGATGGAACTGGAAGGCGATCTGCACGGTATAGGGCTCGCCCTTTGGAGGGACGGGCTGGCCAGCCGGCATCACCCGGCGATCGAACTTCACGACGTATTCGTGCGTCTTGGCCTTGCCGTCGCCGATCGGGAAAAGTTGGAAGTTTTCGACTTGGATATAGCCATGATCACGCAGCGCCCGGGAAGGGGAGGACGGCGCATCGTGCATCGCTTTGTAGCGGACCTGCTCTTCGGGCGTGGACATCAGCGATGCGCGGTGGAAGGCGATGCCGTCAGTCTCGAACAGATAGTTTTCGCGCAACTCGACGTAGGCCTGTATCGCCGACTCCATCACCTGATGCGTGAACAGCACTGGGGCGTCTTTGGCACCCACGGACGGCCCGGCATAGCCGGTTTCCTGGTTGACGGTGTAGTATTCGACCTCGCGTGATTTCAGCGGAAACAGCGTGGCGGCGCAGATCATCCAGCTTCTTGTCGTCATCACCCAGCGCAGCGTTGCGGCGGGGCGAGATCTTGTTAAGCGCGTTCATGGCTTTCCCTCTGGCGGCTTGACCAGGTCGTTGACCCCGAATGTCCATTTCTCCGGGTTCAACTGCCAAGTCGGGTCTTTGTCCGATGTCTGCGGCAACTCATGCGATGGGGCACTAGAACACGCGGCCATCGCCAAGACCGACAAAAGTATAATGTAACGCATTATTTGCCACTCCCGTAATCAAACTTCAGACCAAGCCAGAGGTAATGAAAAAAGCGGCGCAGGCTGCGGTAGCAGAGAAAATATGGACCAGCGGAGACCGCCGCTAACCCGATCGTCCATGGCATCCAGATCAGCACAGACTCCCCCTGGCGATGAATAAACCAGTCGACGTCGATGCCGATAAAGGCGCTTCCAACGGCAAACCAGAAGGCAGCACGAGGCAGAAAGCCGGATATCCGAAAGATGACTATTTCGTCTTGCATATCAGGGTCCACCACCTGAGAGTGACCGGCCGGTAGGCGTCGAAACTCGCGGCGCGGTCGCGGACGGTCCGGATCTGCCGCCGCCAGCGGGAGGAGCGCCGGGAGGACCACCGCCGCCGGGACGACCGCCAGGGGGACCGCCCATTCGGTTGACAAGGTTCCACGCCGCCCGCGCTGCTGCGCCCGGCCCGTTCACGACCCCCGCTACGTTCTGATAAACGCCGCCGGCAATGCCATGGGCGATCGTAGGAGTCTGCTTCACCAAGAGCGCGATCAGCCACATGAGAAGCGCGGCTTCGGCCAGGGTGACGATATCATTGATGAAGTTCGCCCCCACGCCGCCCGCGATGCCGGTTATGATTTGGGTTACTGTCGCTTGCTCGACACCGATGAACATGACCAGTACGGCCACCGCCAGGATTTGCGTAACGATGGTGGACGCCAGAGCGGCGACCCATCCAGAAGCGAATCTGTGCGTCTGAGGAAAGGCGAACAGCGCGACAAACAGCGGCCCGACAGCCAGTAGCAACAGCAACAGAATTGTGCTGGCCAGATAGACCAGGAAACTAATGCCGATGGCTACGAGCGCGATGGCCAAATAGACAATGATTGCGAGCCATAGCGGTATCGATGACAGGCTATATTTCGGGACCTGCTCCCAGACACTCAGGCCAGCCTTGGCCGCCGCGTTCCAGACGTTATCGAATGCCGCTCCGTTTGCCACATTGCCGTTATTGGCGCCGGCAGCGGCGAGGGCGTTCCCTACCTCGTTCGGAATAGCCTGCGCGACGGTGCCGATATACTGATTGTAGGTTGCCGCGCCCTGTAGCAGGAACACCACCACCGCGGCCCGGATCAGCCCATGCCAAAGCGAGGACATTGGCGCCCTTGCATACGCCACCGCGATGGCCTGTGAGGCTATCCATGCGGTTATGCCTATCAGCACCGCTGGGCGCGCATAGCCCAACGAGCCGTTTAGCATGCCGTTGGTGGCGGCATGGATTAAGGCCATCAGTTGGGTGGTGAGCGTCTGGAAAAACTGCCAATTAGTCACCGGCCAGAACTCCCCGGCAGCGCAGGATGGGGCGTTGATACGCCGGGACTTCCGCACAGATTTGCGCCATGGACTGAACCGGGATGCGGTTGGTCGCCGACTGTTCTACGGCCGTTGCAGCGTTCAAACAGTCAGGCACACGCTGGGCCTCACCGGGGTTATTCATGCAAAGCCTATGTACCGTGGCGCGCACGTCGGGATGGGCGAGAAACCAAGACACCGTCTTGGTCTCGGCATGGGCGGGCAGCCCGGATATCAGGATGCCGAGGACCGCCAAACCGGAGATACGCATCGAATTGCTCCTCATGGGATGCCGTCTATCGTTTGCTGCAAGGACTGTGAGATTTTCTCGTTGTCCTGCTGCGCGAGGCTAGCTTCGTCGGACTTGGCCTGCATCTCGGCCGCGCTGATCTGTGCCGCGAGATTGTTGTTCCAAGCCGTCTCGCTCTGCAAAGCCAGCGCGACATTCTCCCGCTGTGCTGGCGTCGTCGCCATCGCGGCCTGATCGCGAAGCGCCTGAACGACCGGCATGTGGTTGCGCAGATCCTGATACGCCGACTGCGCGATCCCGCTGCTGCCGGCCAGTCCGTAACCGCGCTGCTGCTGCTGCTGGCAGGCGAAGCTAGCGTCTGTGCAGGAGAATACATGGTTTTGATTATACGAAGCATTCGAAAGCGTGTTGAGCACCGCCAGCTTGCCTGCGAGCCCGGACAGGCTCATCGAATAACCACTGGTCAGACCCATCAACGAGGCCGGGTTGATCGGCAAATCGTTCCCCAAGCCGGTCGTGCCCATCAGGCCAAGCGCGGCACCCAGCGACGGGTTCTGGACGAAGGCGTTATATTGTTCGACCATTTGCGCAAGCTGCTGCGCTTCGGTCACATACTGGCTAGCCTGCAACGCATAGGACTTTGCCTGCCCAGCCAGATCCTTGATGGCGTTGAAGTCAGCCACGACGCTGTCCACCGCAACCTGCGCATGGGCACTGCCGCCGAAGCCGGCGACGATGCAGACAGCCGCAAGCAGACCCCATCTACGCTTGGTCTTATCCCAGCGTGGGCTTCCGCCGGGCTGGACCGGTCGCTTCCTTACTTCTGATCCGAACCCGAGGCGATAGCTTGCCGCCATGGCCTTCAGCCGAGACTGATAGGTCGTTCTTAATTTACCGTCTTTGTAGAGGTCATATACGACTTGTTTCATCCGTCGATTTCCTCCCGTTCCAACACCAACATCCGGCGTTGCCGATGAACCTCCTCCAGCATCGCGTGGGTCTTCATCGGGGCGGCGTTGGCGCGGACCTTGTCCAGCACGTTCAGGGTCTCCTGACGCGCGGACAGGGTCGCGATCTCGTCTTCCATGCCGTCCAGCGGCAGCTCGACGACCGAGGCCGCGCCGCCCTGCACCAACAGGAACATGCCAGACCCCTTGCGCAGCGGGCGGAAGGCGTCCCACTCGCCCTCTGTGCTTTTCAGGACGTTGACGTAATCGGACTTGGTCGCCCGATCGACCGGAAGCCTGATCTGAGTCGGGCATTGCTCGACCAGCACATTGCCAATGTCGGACTTGCCTATCTCGTCAGGGCCTTGGGTAAGGAACACGAAGACACCACCGAACGAGCGGATTGTGCGTAGCCGTGTCTCGATCATCGGCCGGAAGGTCTCGTCCTGCAGAGACTTCCACCCTTCGTCGTTGGGTATCAGGATCGGCCGACCGTCAATCTGCAATTCGAGATAGTGGAACAGCGTCAACATGGCCGGTCCCTTTGCCCGCGCGTTGTCCAGCAGGGCCGTCATGTCATAGCCGTTGAGGTCGCCGGTCATGTCGATCGTGTCGGCTGGCGCGTCGACGACCCAACCAAGTTCGTTGCCGTGACACCATTTCGCCAGCGCCGCGCCTGCACCGTTCGGGTTGGTACCGAGGAAGGCCATGACCTCGCCCATGGACCGATCTTCTGCTGGCATCGACATCACCGTCGCCAGACCAAGCGCCAGACGCCTATCCTCTTCGCCGGTCAGTTCTTGGCGGATGCAGCCTCGGATCAGGTCGTTGAGAAACTGCAGGTTCTTCTGCGTCAGGGTAAGAGCCTTCAGGGGGGACAGGTGCGGCTGACCGTTGCCCAACACCGAGTATCTGCCCTCCAGAGCCCGGAACAGCAGTTCCCAGCCGCGCTTGTAGTCGAACGCGAAGATCCTTGCCCGGCCAGTGGTCATGGCAATAAGGAAGCCTGTAAGAAGCGACTTGCCGCTGCCGGTCTCCCCGGTGATCAGCGTGTTGCCGACGTCGCTGACATGCCAATGGAAGAAATAGGGCGTGCCCGCGATGCCGCGAAAGATCGCGATCGGCGCTCCCCAATGGCCACGCCTCGGCCCCTGCGGGAAGTTGTGCAGCGGAGCCATGGCCGCGAAATTGCGGCTGGAGAGATAGCCAGGGCGAGGCCAGAACCGGTTATTCCCCGGCACCATGGATAGCAGCGCCGCTTCCAGCGCCGGGCCTTCACGCGCCACCACAACACCGCTATCAGCAAGGTCACGCCATGCGGCGGTGGCAACACTGGTGAGGTTGCGCATGCTGTCCGCGAAGGCGATGACCGAGAGAGTGTGGCCGCCCATAACGAACTTGTTGGCCATCAGGCCATTGCCGGCGACCCGCAATTGCTCGATCTGCTCGTAAGCCTTGTCGCCCGCGCCGATCATGAAATTCTGCTTGCGGTTCATGATCGTGTCGGCCGTCGCCTTAGCCAGAAACCGGAAGCTCTGGAATACCGTGCACCGGTAGGGCGCGACCGACATCTTGGCGAACATGCCCGGCCAGGTCGAAGCCGGGTATTCCTTCATCCCGAACATCGCGGCGAAGCTGGACCAGCCCGGCGTGCGGATCTCGATCGCCTCGCGGCCGGTGATGATCCGCTCGGAGAACATCGAACTGGACAGCCGGCCCGTCGTCAGTCCGATCGGCCGCCAGATCCCAGTCATCGCGAACACGATGGCCTCGGCGATCTCGGAAAACAGCGCATGGCCGCGCTCAACGACACCTAGGCGCCGGATGCCATATGCGGACATCTTTGACTCGATCAGGGCGCAGACATCGTGCAGACGCTGGATCCGGTCGTCGGGCGCGTCATCGGCCGGCTTGGTGCGCTTCGCGATCTGCTCCGCAACCGCGTCCCCGGCATAGCGCGCGGGCGTGATCGTCACGCAGATGTAAAGCTGATTGTCGAATAACGAGCGGCTGAACAGCGTCTCGCGGTAGCGCGCATTCAGGCCGGCGGCGAACACCGAGGGGAAGTTACGGGCAGGGTAGATCGCCGGATCGGCCATCCCGCGACACTGATAGGTGCTGATGGTCAGCGTATCGGCAGCGACGTTCTGCAGCGTCGTGTTGTAGTCCTCAAAGTTGCGGATGATGTGCAGAACATCCACAGTCTCCCAGGCCAAGCCGTTTGCAGACAGGAAGGCCGTCACGCTGCCATCGTTATGCAGAACGACATCGTGGCGGATGTGCCCGACAAGCGGGACAAGGCTAGAGATCAGACGGGGCCGTAACTTAAACACAGCTTGAGCGCTCCGACGCCTTGCGTTCTGCCCAGTCGGGCATCGGAGACAGCATGGCGCCGCCCCAGATGTCACCTCCGACAGACGATCCCTTTGTCATCAGCCACAGCCGCCACACCCGGAAGAAGTTGTGGTCGGCGGAGGCGATGACGCGCATCGGGAAGTGGATCACGATGCAGATAAGCCAGTAGAACGGATTGTCGCCCCAAAGGCCCACGAAGAACGAGAGGAACACGTTCGCCAGAAATCCCTCGAACGGTACGCCGAAGGTCATCGGCGGCCGGGTCAGGGCGAGAAACAACGTGTCCTTCTCGATCTCCATAGCGGATCAGCCGACCAGGTAAGTGTTGACGATCCAGGCAGCCGAGAACGCGACGGCGCCGGCGGCGATGGCCTCAAAGACGTGGGACCACCGAAGGATGTGGAAAGCCGCCGCGATGGCGCACCCGGCGATAGCGCATGTGATGGCGGCGATGCCAAGGGTGCTGGTCAGCAACGTGGCGATGCCCTGGAAGAAGGTTATGAGAGACACTATCAGTTCCTTTCGGTTGAGTAGACGAGATCGCGGCCGGCGTGTGCCGGACGGACGTAAATGACAGGCGGATCCGAGGGCGGCTCTGGCGCCGACGGAGTGCTGTCGATGGCGCGGATGCGGGCCGTGACGTCGGCCGCGTAAGCAGCCTTGCCTGCGTCGGGCGGGTTGCCGTTGTATCGGACCAGCAGCACCCGCGCGCCGGCAGCGAGGTTCCGGCACGGATCGAGAGCCGACTCCATCGTTAGGCCCAGCCAGCCGAAGTTTGCAGAATTCACCTGGGTAAGGCCGACGTCCACGGTGCCATTGGCGTTCCGGTGGATGGCCGTCGCATCGAGGCCGCTTTCGTGCTGCGCAATTCCAACCATCACCGGGGCGAGACTCGGAGAAACGCAGTTATGGGCCGAGATAAACGCTAGCAGGGTTTGCGCTGTCACGGTACTCATAGGTCTCCCCGATCATCTCATGACCGTTTTATGGTTTCAGAAAGCCTGTCGGACCTCCGCAAGATCGGCGTGACTCGTGCGTTAAATCTGCGAGGCCCCGAGTGGGATCATACGTTTGTTAACCTCTCACTCTTTATGATACACTCGTCGAAACGCCGTGCTATGTCAACCATTCGTTAGCGGTCGTCGCAACCTGTCGCAAAGTGTGAACATGCCCAAGGCACTATCGGTGGGGGTCCGCATATCTCCTGCGCTCAAAGAGTCCCTGCAGAAGAAGGCCGATGCCGACGCCAGATCGCTATCCTCGCTCATCGCCAAAATCCTGGCTGAGTGGGACAAACTTACAGAGAAACCGGGAGGGTCTGACGATGTCTAAGACAGTCTATGAGGTATATCGGGTCGGCCAGTCCGAGCCCGAGCGAGGCGAGATCGATTGGCCAAGCGATCCCGGCTACGACCGCATCAAGGCGCTGGTCGAGCCGCTGCTGGGGGCAGGGGAGCCGTTGGAGCACGTCTCGGTGCTGCACAACGGTCGTGGGTGCGACATGTTAGTCAGCGAGATGGGCCATCGTGCGCTGACCACCCGCGGACCCTTGCCGATCAACGACATGGCGACCAGGATCTATCGCAACTACAGCCTGACCAAGGGACTCACAACGATCCCCGATACGCTACCTGAGATCGCCGGGACTGCCGTTCTGTTCCCCGACCGGACCGTATGGTCATGAAGTCAACAAGGAGTAAAGCAATGGACGAAAATCTAGAAGATCGAGTGCTCGGCGAGAACGAACACGTCCGGGTGGTTTGTAAGTCTGAATATCGGAACTACAACGAGAGGGAGGTGTCGCAGTTCAAACTCATGCCCGATCCGAGGGGCACGTTTCTGATGGAACTTGTCCGCGCATGGGGGATGGTGAGCGGCCGGCGCGGGACCGACACCCAGCAGGGCCGACCGACGCTTGAACTGATGTCGGAGAACGAGGTAGTCGAGCGGGCTGCCAACATGACTTATCTGACGTTCGCGATGATGGAGAAGTGCGGGTGGCAGGTTGCGCTCGACCGCTCCCCGCCCGCCGATGCAGAGTCACCCGAGGCCAAGGATGATCCCGCCTTCTAGTCGTATTTGTGAGGATCGGACCGCTGGGTTTTTGCATAGGCTTCGCAGTCGGCGCCGGAACGGAACATATGAATCTCCCATGTCCGGTCGCCCTCCGCCGCCGGCCAGGTGATGACTGTCGAGACGACCTTGCCATTGTCGTCTGCGGCATCCTCAACGTCAGGGTCGACATGGAAATACGTCCGGACGTCAGCGATAAGCGCCGCCGGCGGGCTTCCTTGTTTGCAGGTCTGGGGGCCTGGCTGATAGGCAAACCAGCCCGCCGGTTTCTGCTGTGCTGCGTGTGCGGATAGCGACAGGCCGCAGAGCGCGGTGGCGACTAGGAGTATGCTTCTCATGTCACCGCTCCCCTGGCCATGACCATACGCTGGTACATGCGTTCAAGCGCCTCGCCGACGCTCTCATGTAACAGCATGTGTGGCTTCATCCGCTGGACGTAGTCGTCGCTGATGAACATCTCCCAATCGCCATTCGGCCGCTGCTCCCCGGGTTTCTCTAACGGTAGCATGGCTTCGGCGTTGTTTGCCACGTAGGTATAAAGCTGATTGCTAACGACAATAGTCGGCATGGGCTATCCTCCTGTTCGCTGATGCTTCCCCTATACTTCAGCTTATCTTGTAAAGCAAGTTAAAACGTGCCATAGTGCGGGCTTGCGAATAGGAGAGAACCTCATGCCCGCGATCATCGGTTACGCCCGAACCTCCACCATTGATCAGTTCGCCGGCCTCGAAGCGCAGAAGCGCGATCTGCTGGCGGCCGGCTGCCAACACATCTTTTCTGAACAGGTATCCTCGGTAGCCAACAGCCGCGTGGAGCTGAACCGCGCCCTGGCCGCCGTTGGTACCGGTGATACGCTGGTGGTCACCAAGCCCGATCGCCTGGCCCGCTCCACGCTGGATCTGCTGACGATCGAAGCCAACCTGACCAAGCGCGGCGTTGGCCTCCTCATACTGAGCATGGGCGGCGAGCGCCTCGATACCCGCAATCCCACCAGCCGGCTGATGCTGACCATCCTCGGCGGCGTGGCGACATGGGAGCGCGAGATCATGCTGGAGCGCCAGCGGGAGGGCATTCAGCGGGCGAAAGAGGCTGGGAAGTACCTCGGCAGAAAAACCACGGACGATGGCGTGAGAGATTCGGTCGAACAGCTAGATGCCGCAGGCGTGATCCATGCCGAGATTGCCCGCCGCTGCCGGGTCTCTATCCGGACCGTCGGCCGGATAAGGAAGGCGTACAAGTCCAATGGGAATGGACATCTTCCGCAACCTTCAGCGACCGGGACGCATGATTCTACCGCAAATTTGTAGTTTGTGGAACTGCCCCGAATCGAAAGCCGCTGTTGACAGACGTTTATCACGCGGTCTAGGGAGTCGGGTATTGGTCCGGGACGTGGGCCTTCGAAGCGGCCAAAACTGCGTCCCGGACACCCCCTCCCCGACAGGTGTCATGCTCGAAATCACGTACCGGCCGCTCAAGGCGGTGATTCCGTACGTCAAGAATTCCAGGACTCACAGCGCCGACAGCATTTCCAAGATCGCTGGCAGTCTGCGTGAGTTTGGTTGGGCGGCGCCGATGCTCATCGCGGACAACGTGATGATCGCTGGCCATGCCAGGCTCTCCGCAGCACTACAGCTGGCTGAGCAGGGCATCCCCATTCCCGGCAACGACGACCCCTGGCAGGGGCCGACCGTCGACCTCTCACACCTCTCCAAGCACCAGCGCGCCGCCTACGTCCTGGCTGATAACAGGCTTGCATTGGATGCAGGCTGGGATCAGGACGTGCTGGCCGAAGAATTGGGTTGGTTGGGCGAAGAGGGCTTCGACATTTCGCTGACCGGCTTCGAGGAGAACGAACTCGCCGCCCTGCTCGGCGGCACAGCCCCAGGTTCCGGCGCCGATCCGGAAAGGCCACTCCTGCTGGATCTGCCGGACGCAGCCGTCGGGATCGGCCTTGATCTCCTTTTCCCAAAAACGCATCACGCGGTAACCTCGCCGACTCAGTTCAGCTACCTGCCAGGCATCGTGGTCGGCTTTCCCAGGCAGACGATGCCAATATTCACCGTCGCAAAATATCACACCGTGGACGTCCGGCAGATAAAAGTCTGGTATCCCGACCTTGGGAACCACATGCTGCTCCTTGAATCGGATTCCGACGGCGATAAGTGCATTCTTGATTGCCACCTCAATGCGGGTCCCCTTGTTCCTTTGTTTCTTCTTTTGGGCTATTGAGTTGCAACTATAAGAGCAGAACTTCTGTTTTCTAGCGGTGACCATGCTGGCCGGCCGGAACTCCGTCCCGCAGCCCTGACAATTTAGATACGGGATGTTCATCCAGCCCTTCGCGCGCTCCCCGCGTCGATTCAGGTAGCCACAAGACCGGGAGCAGAACCGGTGCTTTTGGCTAGGTTTATCGGTTGAGAATGCCGACCCGCAGTATTCGCAGGAGCGTAATGTGTCGCCAGGACCGCGACGGGCCAACGATAGCTTGCGTTTTGTCTCCTCGGTCTTTCGTAAGCCTTTAATTGCCGCGTTGATCCTTCGCTGATGCTCCAGCGTTCTCGTGTGGTGCCTTCTGCAGTGAACAGCGTCTTTTCGGGCCAGGAGATGGGAACAGCCCGGATGGGCACAAAGATGTCTCGGGCTCGGCACGCCTTAATGTCCCTTCCTTCAAGTGTTGTCCTGAGTAATCATATGTTACCACTTACATGAGTGAAGTCAACGATATAGAATGCGAGTGTGGCAATTGTGGCCACATATTCCGAGCTAAGCCATCTGGTGGCCATCGGCTGGTGTGTGGAGACAGCACAGATCCGGCGACGGTTAGGCTGGCGCTGAACGGCGTTAAGCCGCACCTGATGACCACTGATCCACCCTACGGCGTTGACTATGATGCTGCGGACCGCGGTATCGCTCGCAATGCAGACGGCAGGACCTTGTCTCATGGGCGCCGTAGAGCCGTGGGCAAGCCGGAGAACGATCATATCGCCAACTGGAGGGCCGCCTACGACCTGTTCTCCGGAGACGTCGCCTATGT
>Ga0193709_1000630_pt1 | contig 11740 bp, 11 predicted proteins | sample H3c2metaG_FD_160571 | JGI IMG/M metagenome (GOLD analysis project Ga0193709, IMG submission 160571) | Soil microbial communities from a riparian zone of the East river system, Colorado, United States - H3c2 | ecosystem: Environmental > Terrestrial > Soil > Riparian zone | place: USA: East River... | reverse complement strand
GGCAGTTCACCCACGGTTGCGGCCGGGACTGCTCAGACCGGCTCCTAATATTGGATGGATGCGCGTAGCCGCAGATTCCGCCAGGAATAATCCTGGATGATCTTGAGGTCGATGAGCGCGGCCAACGCCTTGAGTTGATATCCCGCCCGTTCGCACAGATCAGCGGCCGCCGTCATGGTTCCGCCGGTCGCCAGTACATCATCGACGAGCACCACGCGGCCATTGCCTCTTTGCATTTCCAGGACGCCCGACCCGTACTCCAGATCGTAGGCCACGTCGACCACCGGCGGGGGCAGCTTGCCTTGTTTGCGCACCAACACAAATCCCTTGCGCCGATGAACCGCCAGTGCGGCACCCAAGATGAAGCCGCGCGACTCTATTCCAGCCAGCGCATCGACTTCATCCCATTCTTCATCGGTAAGCAGCGCATCCAGCGCGCGGATGGTGACATCGAAGTGATCGCGCAGCAGGGGCGCAATATCGCGGAACAATATCCCGGGACGTGGAAAATCCGGCACATCCCTAACGGCTTTCTTCAAATCAGGCATAAGCGCTCGCTGAACCGGCATCCCGCCAGTTTAGCGTCCTGCCAAGATTCCCGTCGTATGCTTTTGGCGCACCCGGCCGGCGCAACGGGCGAAATGGCGGACCGCACGGTCTGAAGCGCCAGGTTCCGCTCCATGCCTCGAGCGATCAGCTCGGTATTCAAAGAACGGCCCCAAGATGTGCCAGGGGCCGTTCACTCGACCAAGTGCTGACGGTATCAGAACTTGTAGTTAGCGCCGACCAGGAAGAAGCGGCCGATCGCGCCATTTTGATGCAACGACGGATCGAAAGGATATCCGCCACCGCCGCCGTAGGTCTGCGCATCGAGCGGCGCCTGCCGGTTGAACGCGCGTTCGTAATGGCGCCGTGAACCAGCAGACGGTCGGAAGCGCATAACTCGCATACAAATTGGCTTCAACGAGCTGGTAATGACCCAGGAGCTGATTGCAAACATGCTCGGTGTGCGGCGCAAAGGTGTGTCACCGAAGGCGCATTGAAGTTGCAGCAAGAGGGCCTTATCCGCCGACGCCGCATCCAACTATCGAGTTCCTCCAGCACACCCTTTATCTGAGTGAGTTTGAAGTAGTTGATCCACCGCCGCAGCAGCGGATTCAGATCCTCGATAGTGCGGGCTAGAGAGCGGCCGCGCCCAGCACACATCAGATCGCGTACCTTCTGCGTCAGCCGCTGCACGCTCGCTGGCGCTATCCGAAGACGTGTCTCGTGATGCACCGTGACTCTGTACCCCAGGAACTTGCGCTCCCAAGGCCGAGCCACGGCGCTTTTCTCAGGATTGACGCGCAGCTTCAAGGCTTCCTCGAGGAAAGTCCTGATGCCATTCATCACCCGATGGCCCGCCACACGACTGCGCACCTAGATGTTGCAGTCATCGGCGTAGCGACAGAACGCGAGTTTGCGTCGTGCCAGTTCTTGGTCCAGGTCATTGAGCAAGATGTTCGAGAGCAGCGGGGACAGCGGACCGCCTTGCGGCGTGCCCTCCATGCGCTGCTCGACCAACCCCTCACTCATCAGCCCGGCTTCCAGGAACCGTCGGATCAGTTCAGTACTCGTGCATCGCTGATTTGCCGTGCCACCCGCGCCATCAGCACATCGTGGTTGACCCGATCGAAGAACCTCTCCAAATCGATTTCTACCACCCAGCGCTTTCCCTCGCGGATGTGACTCTGTGCTTGGCGAACCGCCTGATGCGCCCCGCGACCCGGCCGGAAGCCGAAGCTTGAGTCCGAGAACGTAGGCTCAAAGAGCGGTTGCAGCACCTGATGCAGCGCTTGCTGGATCAGCCGGTCAACCACGGTCGGGACCCCGAGTGTTCTGATCCCGCCTGAAGGCTTCGGGATATCGACTCGTCGTACCGGTCGCGGTAAATAACGGCCTTCCAATAAGGCTCTCTTCACACTCGGCCAGTGTATCTTCAGCCACTCCTTGAACTCGGATACCGACACGTCATCAATGCCCGGTGCTCCTTTGTTCTCGACTACCCGTTGATACGCCAGCTTCAAGTTGCTGCGTTCGACCAATGACCCTGCCGGGCGCACTGAAAAAAAGCCCCGCGCGAGGCGGGGCTTCGAATCAACTCAATCCTGGAGGATTTATTTGAAGGTGTATTTCACATTGACATAGAAGTTCCGCAACAATGGGTCCGCAATGAGCGCGTTATACCCCGCCGCAAAGTTGTTTTGAAATGCATTGGTGAACGGCGGACTTTTGTCGAACAGATTCTTGATTCCAAACAATACGGTCACGGGTTCGATCGGCTTGAGGCTCACGTAACCATCGACGAGCGAATAGCTGCCCACCTTCCGCTGATTGCCGTTGCCATCGGGAAATTCATCGATGTACCCCGAATAGAAGCGGTCGGCCAGTCCGGCACCCCACATCTTCGCTGGGCTCGTCCAGTCGACCCTCACGTTATGCTGCCACCTGAACGCCGGGTTGATTCCCTGGATTTGCAGATTGCCCACCAGGTTGAGAAGCGGGCCGCCGTTGTATTGCTGCTCCAGGAACTGCGTGATCGCGGTCCCTTCCAGGTCCTCGCGGAAGGTCCCGATCGGGGTGTGCTGCACGTACTGGATGCTCAAGTCGATACCGTCGGTCGTTTCCCTGCCGGTATTCAAGTTTTGCAGATTGATGTATCCACAGGTCGGTTGCAGGTAACCAGGCACTCCGTTGGCAGAATTGCAAACGTTGCCCTCTGCGATCGACGGAGGGAGCGTCCCAGCGTAAGGACCTGCTGTAGCCGGTACGACAAGGTTTGCGAACTGGTTGGGATTACCGTAAATGGCCGAGGCCGGAATGCCTCCAATTCTGTTCTTGAGCAGGATTCTGTAATAGTCCAGCGTAATGCCCAAGTCCTCTAGCGGCGAGAAGATGACGCCGAGGTCGAAGTTCTGCGATGTCTCCGGCGTCAGGTTTTTGTTTCCGCCGAACAACCCGATTCCCTGCGCTGCGCAAGACTGCGCAGTAAACTCCGCCGTGTAGGTGTTTGGTGTGCAGAGCGGGTTCCCCGATCCTATGGTGCCCGCGCTCGACGCGGCCAAGAAAGGCGGCGAAAACAGGTTGTTGAGCGTCGGCGCCCGGAAGCCGGTGGAGGCGCTTCCCCTCAAGGTCAGGAAACTGGCCGGCTGATAGCGCACCTGCACCTTCGCATTGTTGGTCGTGCCGAAATCGCTGTATCGGTCCTGACGATCCGATATATCGAAATCGAGGGCCTTGGTGATCGGCACGTACAGCTCGATGAAAGCCGCCTGTACCTGGCGAGTGCCTTCGACTGAACTGTCCGAAAGTCCGGTTGCGGCGCTCACGAGGTCGTTATAGGGCGTGGTCGCGTTCGTGTAGCGTTCGCCGCTCACAGTGGCACCGAGCGCCACGGTCGCCGGAGTGCCGGCATTGAACGCATCGCCCAGCTGGTGGCTGACATTGCCGTCGACGCTCCACCGTGTGTACTCGCCGACCTGGTAGACACCGTTGATATACGCCGAGTTGATCAAAGCCTGTCCTGCCGCACTCTGCGGGCCGAAGGGGTTGATCAGTGTGCTGAGGACGCCGCCGGGTGCGAGCAGGGCTTCATTGGGATAGCCCCCGACGTTGCGGTCGTCGTTGGTGCTCTTGCTGTAATTCCCGCTCACAGAATAGTCCCAACCGGCGTTGCTGCCGGAGAACGTCACCAGCACCCTCTGCTCGACATTGAGGTTGCCGGAGAAGCGAGAGTTGTTGGGGTCGGTCCAGATCCCAAGGACCGGGTTGGGCTGCCCGAAATTCGTCCCGGGCCGCTGATTGATGCCGCTCAGATTCAGCGGCAGGTCGCAGTTCGCCGCGCCTCTATTGCAGGTCAGTTGCCCCGCCGTCGGGAAGTAGGGGCTCGCCGGATCCAGCGCGAATTCATAGAAAATGGGACCGGAGAAAGAGGTCACTTCGGATTGGGTCCAGAAGTACTGAATCTGCACTTGGTTGTTGGCCGGCAGCGCCTTGGTGAATTGGGCCATCCCGGAAATCTCACGCGATTCCGGGAGCAGATCCGTCGCGGCGCCATACCGGTATGAGCAGTCGCCGAAAAACGTGGTCAGTTGCGAATTGCCCGCACAGGCCGGATAGCCCGACTGCCAAAGGTTACCGTTGGAATCCTGTACGTTCCCGGGGAACGATCCCGGAAAGTTCGTAGAGCCGTAGCCCCCTGCAGGATTGAAACCCGTGGCGGAAAACGCCCGCTGCGTCGCCTGGAGCTCCTGTTGCTTGCTATAACTTGCCGTGATCAGCAAGTTATAACCGTCGCTCGCCAGATCCCCGTGTCCGAAGGTGAAATCTGCCACGCCCGAGCCGCCGCCGGCTTTCTGCGGGTGGTCGAAATTGACCTGGAATTCGGCCCCCTGGTAATTCTTCTTGGTTTTGAAGTTGACCACACCCGCGATTGCGTCCGTGCCGTACAGCGCCGAGGCGCCTTCCCGAAGCACCTCGATCGTGTCGATGGCCGAGAACGGAACACCATTCAGGTCGACTCCGAGGCCGTCGAAGGCATTGGGAGCCAGCCGCTGGCCATCGAGGAGCACCAGGGTGCGGCCCCTGCCGATGCCGCGCAGGTCGGGGTAAGTCCCGCCTCCGGAAAACGTCCCTACGGATGAGGCGACATTGAGCGACGAGTTGCTGGAGGTCAGCTGATTCAGCGCCTGCTCCACATTCTCGATGCCCAGGTCCTTGAGTGCGTCCGACTTGAGGATGGTAATGGCCTCCGCGGTTTCGGCGTTGGCCCTCTTGATCAAGGAGCCCGTGACGATGATTTCCTGCAGCTGATCCGTAGTGTCAGCAGAAGAAGAAACAGTGGGTCCCTGCGACGCGGTGGCGGCTTGCTGACCGAAGGCAAGTCCCCCCATAAATACCGTCCCGAGCGCGAGCGCCGAGAGCGAGTGGCAAAACGCGTTGCGGATCAGATTTCTCGATCGCGTGTCCGATGGCTTTTTGTGACTTGGATCATTCGGCATGTTTGCTCCTTCAAAGGATTTCACCGCGCATGCGCTGGCGGCGAAACCGGTCGCGTAGTTGATGGAAGTGCTCGGAAATTCCTGTAAAAATACAGGAATTTTGATGTTGTACTTCTGCTACAAAGATAATTGCTCGAACTAGAACGATAGATAATTGGGCGAAATAATACTAGTGGCATTCAGCATCAGAGTGTTGCTTTTCTGCCTAAAGTGATACCACCAGGTGGATTAATTCTGTAAAGAATTCTGAAGAATTCTAAAGCGTGCTTTCGCCGGTTGCGCTTTCGCAAACTGCAGCGCTCGAGCGCGATGCTATCCTTGCGCGCTTGGCGACGGGCTCGACGGCATCTCTTAAGGTAATGAATCACGCATGATTTTGGTCATCGATGTCGGCAACACGCGCCTCAAGTGGGCTTGGCTCACGAGCACCGGGCTATCCGATCAACAAGCTGTCGTGCATCGCGACGCGAAGCCGGGTATTTGGACCACCGCCTTATTCGAGAACGGTCAAAAGCCCAACCGCGTGCTGGTCTCAAACGTCGCGGGACCCGAGATGGCAAAGACGCTGACGCGCCTGACAAAGAAGAAATTTCATGTGGGCATTGAGTTCGTCACTGCGGCCCGTGAGTTTCACGGACTGACCAGCGGTTACGTCAATCCTTCTCTGTTGGGCGCGGACCGCTGGCTGGCGCTCATCGGTGCATGGACCAAGGCACGAACCGCGCTTTGCGTGGTGGATGCGGGGACCGCCGTCAAAGTCGACAGCGTGGATTCTCATGGTCAACATTTGGGCGGACTGATCGCTCCCGGCATTCACATGATGCGCGAGGCCTTGCTGAGCAACACCAGCGATATCGCGCAAGCGGCCTCCAACAGCACACCCTCTCTGGCCGGCGTTCTCGCCAACAATACGATTGCGGCCGTCTCTCGCGGCGCCGTGTTCGCGCTGGCCGGTATGGCGGATCGCGCCGCTGAGGTGGTCGGGCAAGGCGCGGGCGCCACGCCTAAATTATTCATTACCGGCGGCGACGCCACAATGATTGCCGGGACGATGCGCGCGCATGGCGAGATCGTGCCGGACCTGGTGCTCCAAGGACTGGCGGTCATCGCGGCACAGCCGCGGCAGCCTGTCTAAAGTATTGTGTTTCGCCCCGGCCCGAAGAATCTCATCACTGATGTCGCGGGGCTTCAAGTCGGTCACGCGACGGATGAAGATGTGCTGTCCGGCGTGACGGCGCTGTTGTGCGGCGCCGGTTGGGCGGCGGCCGTGGATGTGCGTGGCGGTGGACCCGGGACGCGCGAGACAGACGCGCTCGCCGCTGAAAACTTGGTCGGCCGCGCGCATGCCGTGGTGCTCGCCGGCGGCTCGGTGTTCGGACTGGCCGCCGCGGACGGCGTCGCCGCATGGCTGTCCAACCAAGGTGTCGGTTTGCAATGGCGCACGGGCTCACCCGCCATTCCAATCGTCCCTTGCGCGGTTTTGCACGATCTCGGCAATGGCGGCGACAAGAATTGGGGCCTTTCTCCGCCTTACCGCGACTTAGGTCTGGCTGCCTGCAGCGCCGCGGGAACTGAATTTGCCCTGGGCTCAACAGGCGCCGGGCGCGGCGCCATGGCGGGTTTACGCAAGGGAGGCATCGGATCCGCTTCCGTGGATTTGCACGGCGGATTGATCGTCGGAGCGCTGGTGGCGCTCAACTCGGTGGGCTCGGCGCTCATGCCCGACGGCAAGACTTACTGGGCTTGGGCATTTGAACTACAGAATGAATTCGGCGGCTGCGGAGCGCCGGCAAGCGCCATGGATTCAAGCGACCCTGCGCCGGACGAATCGCGACTCCTCGCCATCGGCCGTCTGACGCCGGGCGCCAACACCACGCTGGGCGTCATCGCCTGCAACGCCGATCTCAGCACCGTGGAGTGCAAACGGATCGCCATGATGGCGCAGGATGGCATTGCGCGCGCCGTGCGTCCGGCCCACACTCCTTTCGACGGCGACACAGTTTTTGCGCTGGCAAGCGGCCGGCTGCCGCTGGAGAAGAATCTTCTGCGTGCCGCACAAATCGGGCGCATCGGATCTGCGGCGGCGGACTGCCTGGCGCGCGCCATCGCCCGCGCGGTGCATTTCAGCGAGGAGCCTGTCCAAGCAGGCCGGTAAAATCCAATGGCAGCGCAAACGGCCGCATTCGGCTTCTCCGCCCACTCGGGATGGACAGCCATGATCGTGCTCGGCAGCTCTGCAGCAGGCCCGCGCGTCCTGGCGCGATCGCGTGTCGCGTTGATCGATAATCGCGACCCCGAAGCGAAGCAGCCATACCACGCCGTGGAGTTTGCATGCGTCGAGGAAGCGGCCGGACGCTTGAAAGGTTATCTGGAGGTGGCCACGGCCATGGCCCGCGCGGCCATCGAGACTCAGTGCGCGGCCGTGGCGCAGCTCGGGTATGTGCCGAAATTCATCGGCATTGTCGACTCGGCAGGCCGCAGGCCGGGCTCACTGTCATCGATTCTCAAGTCGCATGCGCTGATCCACGCGGCGGAAGGCGATCACTTCAGGAACGCCTTGTCCGCTGCGGCGGAGGGACAGGGTCTTGCCGTCCGGCGAATTCCGGCGCGGGTTTTGGAAGATTACGCCGTCGAACAATTGCGCCTGCCTCTCGAATCCATGCTCGACGCAGTGAACAGTTGGGGCCGGCAGGTCGGCCCTCCGTGGGGTGCGGACCAGAAGAAAGCCGCGCTGCTGGCGTGGACTCTGCTGACGAGCAGCGCCGCCCAGGCTCCCAGCCCTTAAGTCTCGCCGATCGCCTGCGCCAGTGCGGCTTCGAAATTGCCGGGATTGTCCCGCAATCGCTGTAGCTCGTCCTTCGGCCATTCATGCTTGAGCTTACCGTCGATCAGCACGCCGGCGCGGTCGGCATAGTGTTCGACGATGTCCAAGGAATGTGTGGCCAACAGCAGCGCACCGCCGCGGCGCTGAATTCGCGCGCGCAGGTGACGTTTGAGGATCAACGCACTCGCCGGATCGAGCCCGTTGAACGCCTCATCCAGAACGATCAGCAGCGGGTCGCCCACCAAGGCCAACAGCACCGCCAGTTTCTGGCGCGTGCCGAGCGACAGCATATCGACGAATGATTCAAGATACGGCGTGAACCGCAGTTCGTCGGCGAGCTCGAAGAGATCATCGCCGATCGCCGCCAGTCCCTTGGCGCCGGCATGCACTTCCAAACATTGACGTGACGTCAAAAGCGCCGGCAAGGCATCGGGCGCGCAACCGTACCCGACCTGTAGTTTGGCTTCATAGGAATTCTTTGCGAGCGAATATCCGGCGATGCAAATTTCGCCGCCTGAGGCCTTGAGGCGGCTGACGACGCAATCGAGCAGGGTGCTCTTGCCGCAGCCATTGGGACCCAGGATCACAAACCAATCTCCGGCGCAGAGCGTTATCGAAATATTTTCCAACACGGTGCGCGGTCCATAGCCGGCGCGCAGCCCGCGGATCTCCAGGATCGCGCCGCTCACGGCAGGCCCCTGAGGCGTGCCCGGCGCGCCAGTACGCCCGCCGTGGTCGCGAGGCAGCCGATTGCAGCCGTGCCAAAGCCTGCGGCAGCGGAAATGCGATAGGACACGCCGAACGCCAGCAACAGCAGGACTTCAACGGCGCCGGCACCGACCATGACCCCGAGCGTGGGCAGTAGGAATGCGCGCGTCACGACGCCGGCACGCACCGGCAACGGGGCCATCCAACGGCGCGCCAGGTCGCTCAACCGAATGGCCGCCATGCACAAAAGCACCAGCGCGCCATTCACGCCGAACACGGCAATCACCCCCATGGCGGCATCCGCGGTCGTACCCATCGGCATCATGACGAGAATGGGGAGCGTGGCCCGAGCCACCATCTTTGGCTGTGTCCAAGCGAACATCTGACGAACCGGCCAAGCACCCAAGGCGGCGAATGACGGCCGCATCTTCGCGGCTCGATTGGCTTTGCGGTGAGGGACATAGCGCGAGCCCGGCGGTAAATCGACCGGTTTTGGCGTCGGCATCGCGTAGCCGACAGCAACTCCGATCGCCACGCCTGCGATCAACGTGGCCCAGACTGCCAATAGCGGACCGCCGTGTCCGTCACCCGCGATCGCGAGCACCACGCCCGCACTTGCTCCAAGCACCGTCAGCGCCGCCACGGCCGCCGTGACGGGAAGGGTCTCGATGATCAGCGCCTCCCAGCGTGCCGTCCGCGAACGCACCGGCACCGCCGCCAGCCAGGATCCGGCAAATTCCTGCCGCTTCAGCACGCGACGCCGTGCGACTTGAATGGCGCTCGCGATGGCCGCGAGGCCGGCGCAGACGACGCTATGCAGTCGCAGCCAAGTCACCGCCTGCGCAACCAGGCCGCGCTCCGCCCACACGAACGCCAGCATCACGCCAAACCCTGCCGCTGCAATGATTTTCGCGCGCGTCCTGTCGCGCGAGCTTCGATTGAGACGAATCAGCCGGGCCGTCATGAGGCGGGGACCGAACACTAATTCACCGGCAACCGCGGCGTGGCCGCAAGCAGCGCCTTGGTGTAGGAGTGGCGCGGCGACGCAAAGACGGATTCCGTCGGCCCTTCCTCGACGATCCGTCCTCGTTGCATGACATAGACGCGATCGGCGATGGCTCGTATCACCTGCAGATCGTGCGACACGAACAGGTATGCCACTTTGAGCCGGTCCGCCAGCCCCGCCAATAGCTCGAGGATCTGCTCGCGCAACAACACATCGAGCGCCGAGACCGCTTCGTCGAACGCGATGACGGCCGGTTCTGTAATCAATGCTCGCGCAATCGCGATTCGCTGGCGCTCGCCGCCTGAGAATTCATGCGGCAGACGTTGCGCATCCGCGGCCGACAAACCCACCTGTTCCAGGACAATGGCGACTTTGCGGCGCCGCTCGGCCGCCAACGGCGGCGCGTTCAACAGAAAAAAAGGCTCGGCAATCAACCGCTCCACCGTCCACTTCGGGTCGAAGCTGCCGTACGGGTCTTGGAATACGACCTGGATGGCGCGGCGCAGGCGGTGCAGGTTCACGCCAGTGGCGTTGGAAAACTCTTCGCCCAGCAAGCGCACCTGCCCGCCCTGCGATCGTTCCAGCGCGAGGATCACTTTCAGCAAGCTCGACTTGCCTGAACCGGACTCCCCAACCAAGCCCACGGTCTCGCCGGCATGAACGGATAAGGAAACACCGTCGACTGCGCGTAACGGCGCTGCCGCGCGCCACAGCGACCTTCTCCGGCGCGGGTATTCACGGATGATGCCGCTAGCCTGCAATACCTCGGAAGAACCCGCCCGGCGCGCCGCGCGCTTTGGTTGCAACGCCGCTGCCGCCAACAGCGCCGCCGTGTACGAGTGGCGCGGCGCGCGCAACAGCTCGGTGGTTGCTCCCTGCTCGACAATCTCGCCCTGGTGCATGACCGCGACGCGATCGGCGAGCTGCGCAATGACCGCGAGATCGTGCGTCACCAAAACCAGGCCCATGGTGCGCGCCCGGACCAACTCCTGCAGAAGCAATAATACTTGCGCCTGCGTGATGACATCCAAGGCGGTGGTGGGCTCATCCGCAATGAGCAGCGGCGGCGACATCACCACCGCCATGGCGATCGCCACCCGCTGCCGCTGGCCGCCGGACAGCTCATACGGAAATCGATCGAGCGCGCCCTGCTCGCCCGACAGCCCGGCCAGATCGAGCGCTTCGCGCGCCGCGTGCCGTGCCTCGAGAGCGGATACGCCGCGATGCAACCGCAGCGTTTCAGCGACTTGATCGCCGATGCGCATCAGAGGATTCAATGCGGTCATGGGCTCTTGAAACACCATGCCGACGTCACGGCCGCGAATACGCTGCATCTGCCCATCGGTTTTCCCGGTGAGCGTCTCGCCGCGCAGGCGCACCGTCCCCGTCATGGCCGCGCTCTCCGGCAGCAGTTGCATGACGGCGAGCGCCGTCATCGATTTTCCGGATCCGGAAGCGCCTACCAGACCGAGGATTTCCCCGGCATGGACTTCGAGCGACAAATTCTTGACGATGCCGGTTGCGCCTATGCCGACACACAAATCCTCGATTTCCAGCAGCGGCGCCGTCATGACGGGCGCCCGGCGCGGCGGCGCAATCCCTCGCCGAGCAGGTTCAATCCCAAGACGAACAGCAACACCGCAAAACCGGGAAAGAGCGCCAGGTACGGCGCCAGCGCCGTCAACGTTTGCGCCTCATTGAGCATGCGGCCCCAACTGGGTGTCGGCGGCTGTGCGCTCAAGCCTACGTATGACAGGCCTGCCTCGGCGATGACCCCCAACGAGAACTGAATCGTGCCCTGGACGACGAGGAGCCCAACCAAGTTCGGCAGCATGTGCTCCCAGGAGATCCGCAAGGGTCCCTTGCCCGCGACACGCGCGGCCAAGGCGTAGTCCCGAGTCCACAATTGCAGAGCACCGGCGCGCGTCACGCGCGCGAACACCGGGACGTTGAAAATGCCGATGGCAATGATGGCGTTGACGGCGCCGGGACCGAAGACGGCCGTCATCAAGATGGCGAGCAGCAAAGCGGGGAATGCGAAAATCAAGTCGTTGCCGCGCATCACCAGCTCATCGATCGCTCCGCGGCGCGCGGCCGCAAACAACCCCAAGGGTACGCCCACGAACACTCCAATGACCACCGACAGCGCGCCGCGGAGCGATC
>Ga0193709_1000628_pt1 | contig 11767 bp, 7 predicted proteins | sample H3c2metaG_FD_160571 | JGI IMG/M metagenome (GOLD analysis project Ga0193709, IMG submission 160571) | Soil microbial communities from a riparian zone of the East river system, Colorado, United States - H3c2 | ecosystem: Environmental > Terrestrial > Soil > Riparian zone | place: USA: East River... | reverse complement strand
GAGCCTCCCTAGATCGAACCGGCTTTCGACTCCAACATCGATCCTTTGGCAAGAGAACGATGCTATCTTTCCCGTAGAGTGGTCAGATCGACTTGATGATTTCTTCAGCAACTATACGTTGGAGCGTCTTCCTAATGTAGGGCACTTCATTCCTCTGGAAGCTACGGACAGGTTTGCGCTTGCAATCAAAGGACGCTTGAAGGATTAACCTCTAGGCTTCCCTCTAAACCATTCAAACCGATTGAACTGAAACCCTCGTGCGCAAGGCGACGCAGCTAGCAATCCCGCCTCACAATATCGCAATAGCCAAAGCAAGGAACTGCGATGACTTTCGAAGCACAGCCAACGAACACGACGGAAGACGGCAGGTCTGCCGAGCAACAGAAAGTTACCGTTGTCTCTTACGCCTCAAGTGGCATTCGGAACTTGCCGCCTCGTCTCTCCAGTAAGGGATATTGACGATACTTACTGACACCCCAGCACAGTTGCACCTACAGCCGTCAAAAAAGGATGTCGTGATTGTTAGACCGGTGCTTTTTAAACAGAGATAGATGAGAAGATTGCCTTGCTAAGCGGAGGCATGTCTTCTTATGGGCTACATCCAAGGCGAGGGACGAAATCAGGGAACACTATTTCCTGTGGTACTGGACGACTTCGTGCCAGCCGATCATGTGTGCCGCGTGATTGACGCGTTCGTTGAAAAGCTTGTGCTGTCGGAGCTTGCCTTCGAGCGCGCTCAAGCCGCTGAGACGGGACGACCTGGCTACGATCCGCGCGATTTGTTGAAGCTGTATCTGTACGGCTATCTGAACCAGATCCGCTCGTCGCGGCGCCTGGAAGCTGAGTGCCGCAGAAATGTCGAGTTGATGTAGCTTCTAGGACGCCTGTATCCAGACCATAAAAGCATCGCCGAGTTCCGTCGGATGCACTGCGATGCAGTTATGGCAGCGGGTGCTGAACTTGTCCGCTTTGCACGCAGTTGCGGACTTATCCGTGGTGAGTGGATCGCCATTGATGGTTCAAAATTTCGCGCTGCGCCCAGCATAGACAGCGTGCGTGAACGGCTCGCATTGCAACGCTATCTCGACAGCATAGAGAAGGCAGACGAAGAGCAACAAGCAAATATGGACCATCTGCCGTGCAGGCTGCACTCGATAAGCTGAAACAGCATCCTGAACCTGAGGCTGGCTTTATGTTGATGCGTCAGAACACCCTACCGGCGTACAACGTGCAGACTGCCGTTGACACGGAACATGCGTTGATCGTCGCGCACACGGTGGTACTTGATGCAGCAGATAGCCGCTGCCTGAAACCAATGGCCGAAGCTGCGAGGATAGCACTCGGGACAGACAACTTCCGAATTGTGGCAGATGCCGGCTACTCCAACGGTGAACAGGCCGCACTATGTGAAGCAGCCGGCATGCTGCCGCATGTCCCCGTTATGCGCACGGTTAACAACGAGGGCGACGGCTGTTCGGACGCGAGGATTTTCGCTACGACCCCGAGACCAATACCTATATCTGCCGTGGTGACAAGATGCTTCGGCGAAAGAAGATCCAGCGAAAAGATCGATACATAGTTTATGAGGCTGCGGCCAGTGACTGCGGTACATGTTCTTTAAAACCGCGCTGCACGCAGGCTCAGAAACGCAGCGTATCTCGACACCTGTACGAAGACGCCCTAAACAGAATGCAGGAGCGAGTCACGCCTGCAGTAATGAGACTACGCCGATGTACTGCCGAACATCCTTTCGCAACCATAAAGTTCCGAATCTTCGGACATCCGCGTCTACTGATGCGCGGATTGTCAGGTGCAAAGGTCGAAATCGGCCTTGCGACGATGGCGTACAACATTAAGCGCATGACGAACGTGCTCGGAGCAACCAAGCTGACGGAAGCGCTTCATCAGACCTGATGAGAGGTCTTGACGGAACCAAAATCTGAAATTATGCGCGCGTCAACGCGTAGGGTCGCATCCTTCGAACATGCACGGAACCGAGTTTCGCAACAGCCTCTTTCCCTCCCCGCTCCCCTCCTACGGTTAAACAAATCTCAAGGGTGACGTCGATGGATAGAACCGAATCCACAGTTCGCAATTTGCTCACGGCGATTGAGGCACCACTCTACGATGTCGGTGTCCTGGGTGACCGGGGGATACCCAGGCACGGATCGACAACACACAAGGCACCGGTGTTAACCGCGAAAACGGCCAGACCGGAAAGACGAAAACGGGTGCGCTCCAAGAGCGCGGGCTTTTCCAGTGTCACTTTCAGAGTTATTTGGGCTCTGGCGTAGTTTTTCAGAGCTATTTGGCGTAGTGTCGGCAATATGTTCTGACACCTACCAGAGGAATCATCTCAAACCATCTGACTGCATTTCATTCGTTAAATAAAGCACTTAGCTATGCGCCGAGCATCTCTGACCTCTCGCTCAGGAACGCTTGTCTCCATGGTCGTCAGTCCGAACTCAGCAGGTACGCCAAATAACAACCCTCAAACGTTATGCCAAATAGCGATCAAAGCTACAGCTTAGGGATCGCCGTTATGACGATAGTCCGCAGCTAGGTGAACTAAATTCGCCTTAGCGTACGTTGCGTTCCGTTTCTTGAAGTGTTCCCTTTCAGCAAAACCTCGCGGCGTTCAAAGCGCGTAACGATCACAACCTTAGCTACGCCAGCTTTTTTCCGATCTTTTCTGTTGGAGTCGGGTATCGCTTCTAGTAATCAGTAAGGAGTAGGACTTCTGAGTCTTAAAGAGTCCATTCAACCGGTTCGCCGCGATTCATCAAAGTATGGGGAGCGACTATCGAGACCTCTTGGCTGGACGGATCTTTTCGGCGGGTACAACGCCTTGACCTTCAAGTAAGAAGTAAAATTTGTCTGCCGCCAAGTTACTCAACTTTTCGATCTTTCCGGAGGGCCAAATGATCTCCACGCTGTCGATATTGCTGGCGGTGCCGAGCCCAAAATGAACGCGGGTGTCGTTCTGAGACAAATAGCTGCCGCCGCTGTGAATCTCCTCCGTCTGGGTTACGCCGCCAGCCACAATATGAACACGTGCATTGAGTGCCATACGGTTACTGACCACGCCGGCCAGTTCGAAACTCACCCAGTGGCTTCCCGAAACTCCCGCATTCTTCAGAACCACCGCACTCCCGTCGAGGGTTTCGATGACCACATCCAAATTGCCGTCATTGAATAGGTCACCAACTGCTAGCCCGCGGGAGACGCGCGCTTCAGATAGCGCTGGTCCGGTCATGCCACTGGCATCGCAGAAAGTGCCATCCCGCTCGTTCAGATGAAAGAGTCCCGGCTCTCTATACCGCGCCCCCGTGGCGAGCGCATCGACCTGTGGGTAGACGTGTCCTCCCACGGCGATCAGATCGAGCCATCCGTCGTTATCGAAGTCAGCAAAGGCGGTGCCCCACTTGACCAGCGGGAGCGACGGCAAGGCCACGCCCGATGGATAAGACACCTCGGTGAAGTTTCCGTTGCCATCATTGCGATAGAGCACGTCATTCTCGTCGGAAAAATTGGTCACATACAGAGAAGGCCGTCCGGTGTGCAGATAGTCGCCCACAGCAAGGCCCATCGATGCCTGTTCTGCACCCTCTCCACTGAGAGCCGTACCCGATTCAAGGCCGATCTCTTCGAAGTGTCCGTGGCCCTTATTCCGGTAGAGGAACTTCGGGGTGGAGTCGTTCGCGACGTAGATGTCAGGGCGCCCGGTGTTATCGAAGTCGGCCCATAGAACGCCAAGACCATAGTAGCCGTGCGGATCGCTGACCCCGGCGGCGTCCGAAACATTGGTGAACGTGCCATCACCATTGTTGTGAAACAGCGCATCCCCTGCGCCTTTCAAACCGCGCGGGCCACATTGCACGTCAAGCCCACGATACTTGCAATAGGGGGCGCTGCCAAACTTTGGGAGATCGTCGAGGTGAAGGTCTACATAGTTTGTCACCATTAGATCGACGAATCCGTCGCCATCGTAGTCTCCAAACGCTGCTCCGGTAGACCATCTACCGTCACGGACCCCGGCTTTCGCAGTGACATCCGTGAACGTCCCGTCACCGTTGTTCTTGTATAAGATGTTTCCGCCAAGACAGGTCAGGTACAGATCCGGCCAACCATCGTTGTTGTAGTCGCCGACGGCTCCGCCCATAGCGAAACACGACTTCGAAAGCCCGGAGGTGAGGGTTACATCCGTGAATGTGCCATTGTGATTGTTGCGGTAGAGAGCCGCAGGACTTCCCTTCTTCTCCACTGCCATTGCCACGGTCGGAGCATTCGTGAAGTAGATGTCTGGCCAACCGTCGCGGTCAAAATCGAACAGAACGACGCCTCCGCTCATCGACTCAATGATGTATTTCTTTTGGGGATCGGACGTGTGTTTGAAATTGATGCCGGCCTGGGAGGTGATGTCAGAAAATTGCGGTACCGGGCGGCCACTGCAATATTTCGTCTTTGTTCCCACGGGCGGAGGCGGCGGTTCTGGATGTCCGGTTTGCGCCAGGCCCATGCGACCTTCTGATGTGGCGAAAAGTATCGCCAGCAACAGCGCTTGCGGCCAACTCTTGATCAATTGCTTCGGTTTACTGGAACGGAGAATCACGGACGACCTTCCAACATTAAAGTCTGTTTCACTGCTTAAGAGGCTTTAAGCCGGCATCGCGGGTCCGGGTTTTCACCATTGCTTCGGCGTAGATATTCGCCAACTGCGGAGTCGCATCCATTTCGGCTGCGATGGGCTTCAGTGTTTCCAGAGTGCCGGAGTAATCCTTTGTGTTGAATTGACTGATCGCCAGTTCGGAGCGTATTGCCAGATCTGCCGGACGCGATTTCAAACTGCGGGCCAAAGGCGGAACCGCCTCCGAATAGTGCCCGAACTGGAAGGCCGCCAGACCCCAGTTCGCATCGAGCCCTTCCAGTTCCGGGTTCCACTCGAAGGCGCGCTGGAATGCAACGAGAGCGTCTGGGAATGCGCGATCGCTAGCCTCGATTACGCCCAGGTTGTTATAGCTGTCCGCGAGCGCAGGGGCAATGCGCTTCTCGTAAGCTTCTAATTTGGACGCGCGTGGCGAGGGCTGACCTTTCGGAGTGTCGACGGAAGCAGTCGACCGCGCGTCATCGGGAACAGCTGCCACATTCGGATCGTTCAGATATCCGGATAGCCGGTCTCGGTCACGTTTCAAACTCCGATTGAGCAGATCCGCAGACATCTGCAACTCCTGCTTGCCTGCATCGGCTTGGCCCGATCGGATCAGGAGGTGCCCAAGTAAGTAGTGGACCTTTTGTATCTGATACCGGTTGTAAGCTGGGTCTTTGGTCAACAAAATGGATTGACGAAACGCGGCTATTGCTTCGCTGCTCTTGTCGGTTTCCTGGTAGAGCTGGCCGAGGTAGAAGAAGGCGTCCGGATTATTCGCATCGAGAGCTATGGCGCGGTTGAGTTCCAGTTCGGCGTCGACATAGGCGTGCTGACGTAAAGCGATGTTGCCCAACTGCGCGTGAGTGTAGGCGTCATTCGGAGACAGCTTCAGTTCCAGCTTCAGCTCGCCTTTGGCCATCTCGAGAGCGTCGCCACCACCGGCAGTCAGATACGCAACGGCCAACGAGTAGTGCGCGGCGGCTAAACTACTGTCCTTTTCCATCGCCTTCCTGAACTCCGGTGCTGCTTCCTGCTGGAAGTCGGAGTTGAGATAAGCGCGCCCGATCTCCATGTGGAGAGCGGCTGTATCACCGAGGCCGGCAATCATTTCGGTGAATACCTTGGCAGCGGCCGCTCCATCTCCAAGATCAAGACAGGCGATCGCGAGTGCATAGCCATTTTCGAAGTCAGGGTCTAGTGCGACTGCGGCCTCGAATTGATTGCGTGCAGCTGCTTCCTGATCCATCTTGAGCAGGGCCTGCCCGAGAAGCAGATGAGCCTTTGTGTCTGCCTTTGCGTTTGCAGGGTAATCGCGCAGGACCGCCTCGGTGAGTGTTTTTGTCCTTTGGAGATCATGGGCCGCCAGGGAAGCCTGTGCATACCGAATCATGAGTCCCGGCGACCGGGGAGCGAGTCGGAGAGCCTCGTCGAACAAGGGGGCAGCTTTGTTGTATTCCTTCAGGGTCGCAGCCTGGAGAGCCATCTCGCCGAGCGCATCGGCGATGAAGAGCCGATAGTGTCGCGCCGCTTCCGGCAGATTGCCTGAGGCCTGCAGGCTTTGCGCCATGTCATAGTGTTGCTTCAGGATGGAGTCGTCCGCTGGGGTCTGGGCTACGGCGGTGGTTGCGAGGACCGCAATCAGGATGGCAGATAGCAGACAGTTTGGCCGGCGCCAGACGTCGACTGAAGAATTAGAAAACGGAGTGGTCACCCCAGATACGCTCGTAAGGACATTCTGAACTATAGAAGAAAGGTCATGCCCCGGGAAAGCCATAGTCTCGCAAAGATTGGCCTCACATGAAGGGGCGCGCCTGGATTCAGGCGCCCCTTCATGTGAAACGGATTAGAAGTTGTATTTCAAAGCGAGTTCCAGAATACGGGCAGCGTGACCGCCTGCCTTGGTGTCGAGGAAACCCAAGGTTGGGGAGTTGGAGCTCGTATTCGGGGTCAGGTTCGTGTTGTAATGAAGCGCCAATTGATTACCACCGCTGAACTGAGGAAGAGGATGGTTGACCCAATTGAACGCCGAGAGGCGAAACTGCACAGTTTGTTTTTCCATGACATGAAAAGACTTATAGACAGCCAAATCCGTGTCAAAGAAGTCAGCATTCCTGTAATAGGGATAGTTAGCGGGTCCGTTGGTGCCAATAGCGGGAGCCGCAAAACAGGCCTCGTTCACCCTCTGTAGAGACTTGAGGTTGGCGCCGGCATCGCAGGTGAGAACCGGCTGGATCGTCTTCGGCGCCGAGGTGCCGAAGTAGGTAGCCGGGCCGAGCCCTGTGATACCAAGCCCGAAGTTAGGAGAGTTGGTTGCCTGAAGATTGCCACCAGACTGCCAGGTGGTGATGCCGGAGAGTGTCCAGCCGTTGGATATTCCGTTGAGCAGAACCGAATCACCGTGGTAGGCCCGGCCGAAGTTGTAAGCGTAGGACGTATTGAAGACGTAGGGACGATCAAAGGAGGTGATGCCGTAGTTGTTACGGAGAACAAACGGATCTTCCTGCAAGCCCGTTCCAAGCGTCTTGGACCATGTGAAGTTGAAGTTGAAGGTAAGACGATCCGAGCGCTTCACCCAGCCCAACTGGAGACCGTTGTAGTTGGAATAACCGACGTGCGCATTTACGTTGATTCCGTTGGTACCATAGGAGGACCCAAACGGACGGTAGTCCGACTCTTTGTTGTTCGGCGCGCCTTGTGAGAGGTTCTCCGGGTTGGGTGAAATGACTCCGGTGATGGGGTCCGGTCTGAAGAAGGATCCGAGTGGAGCCTTGTTCTGATCGATGAATGAAGTGAAGCCGCTGCCGGAGATGCTCTGGCCGCCCATCAACAGTTCCTCGCTTCTGCTGCCCACGTAGGCTACTTCCACCAACGAGTTCCACGGGACCTGCTGGGAGACGGTCAAGTTGTAGGTGTATGTGACAGGAATGCCGTAATCGGCTGCGCCTACAGTGTTGACGGCACCGTTGATGCCGCCCGGCTTGGGAACAGGGATGGACCCGATCTGCGAGAGCAGAACACCGGTTTGACCCGGTAGCCCGTATCCCTGAATGCTCTGCGCTGTGGTGAGAGCACCGGTGTAGTCGTTGTACTGGTCGGCAAATCGATAAGTGCCCCAGCCGCCACGCAGGATCGACTTGCCGGTGCCGAAGAGATCGTAAGAAACTCCAAAGCGCGGTGAGACGAAGAGGAAGCGGTCCGGCGAACCGGCCTTCGAGATGCCAGGGCTGATACCGTGCCAGTAAACGCCCGGATCGAGCTTGCCGGAGGCCTGATCGCTGGCCACGAGAGAGGGAAGGAAGACGGCGAGACCATTGGATTGGCGGTCATACCAATGCCCAATGTGCTCAAAGCGGAAGCCGACTTGAACATTGAGGCGTCTGCTGGCTTTCCATGAATCGTCGACATAGAAGGACAGCGTTTGGTAGGCCATGTCGCTAATAGGTGAGGAGTTGTTTTCCGCATAGCTGGTGACATTGCCCATAACGAAGTTTGCGGTTGGGTTATTGGGAGAACCGAGCGGCTTTCCAGTAACTAGATTGTTCTGGACCGTACCGCCAGCACTGAAGTTGTTCAAAGCGCCATTAGGAGACTCCGAGGCGCCCTGAATGTTGCCGACGTTTTCGGCATAGATGCCGGCTTTGACTGTATGCGTGCCGACGACTTTGGTAATCCCGTCAGAGAAGGCGGGCATCTCTTTCCGAACGAGATATTTACCGCCAGTTTCAAAGATGTCCTGCTGTGAAAAGTCAGGAAACGTAAGAGTTCCGGCACTGGAATACGACGGCACCAACAAAGATCCGGTTTTGAAGACTGTACTGTAGCTGCTCGGATAGCCGAGCGTGGTTCTGTAGGCTCCTGATGCGTTGGGAGGACCGACGGGAAAGTTGCCGAAGCCCCAACTGGCGATGAACTCGTTCGTGAAGGTCGAGCTGAAGACGTGGGTGAAGTGTCCCGCAATCGCCTTGGAGAAGGAGCTGCTGATGAGGCCGCCACCCGGATAAGGGATGGAGTTGCCAGGAGTCCAATAAATGTGTGCACCGTTTCCTTGAGAGGGAGCGGAGTCCTGACCATACTGGTACGAAATGAAGAAGGTGTCCCTGTCACTCAGGTTGTAGTCCACGCGGGCACGGAAGAGATACCCATTGTGAGTTCCGGGGATGACTGCATCATAGTTCGCGCCGCCGATCGCTGCGCGCTGATTCTGGTCAGTGACGTTTGCCGCAGGCCAAAAGCTGGCGAGTGCCTTTGCGCCGGGATCGAGGAACTGGGATGGAATTATGCCGGCAGGACGAGTGCCTTGACCCACGATCGTTCCATCGGGAAGTACGGTTCCAGTGAGATCGTTGCATCCATTTGTGGCTGTTGCAGAGAGGTTTTTACCCTGGCAGAAGGCAACATTGGCTGCAGTATTCGTGAAGTTGCCGGCCATCATGTCAGCGGTAGGAATGAAGGAGGTCAGGCGGTTGGCGTTACCGGTGTCTTGAAGAATTCTCTCGTAGCCGAACCATCCCAAAAGCTTCTTGTGAGTGAACGGAATTGGGCCGCCAACGTTGCCGCCAGGGTAATAGTAGTGGGCGCTGCCTTTCGGCGTGCCGGCATGGTCGCTCTGCCAATCGTTGGCATTGAAGATGTCGTTTCTTACGTAAAAATAACCTTCGCCGTGATAGGAAGTGCCACCTGATTTACTGATGGTGTTGATCACGATGGGGCCACGAGGGGCTTCGGCGCCGAAGTTGGAGGTCTGCACGCTGACTTCCTGCGTCATGTCGGGATTGAGGATAGCGATGGAGTTGCAATTGCAACCTGGGTCGTCGATATCGACGCCGTCAGAGAGTTGACTGGTCCCGCCGCGGTTCGGAGCGCCGTTCGCGTTGAGCCCATTGCCCACTGCGCTGGAGGCCACGCTGACGACCGTGGGATCGAACATTGAACCGTTGTTCAGACCATTTTGAACGCTGGTCACGCCGGGAAGAACCTTAAGAAGTTCCGAGAGATTACGCCCCTGGATGGCCAGCTGCTGGATATCTTCTGCATTGAGCAAGGCAGCGCGCTGACCGTTCTCTACTGGGATAATCTGGGTGTTCGCTTCGACTGTAACGGTTTCACCCTGTTGGCCGACGGCAAGAACCAGACCGGATAGCTTGCGAAGGTCGCCGGCGCTTAGATTAATGCCCGGCTCCGCGTAGCTCTTGAAGCCTTTGGCTTCGATCTTGACGGAATAGGTGCCGGTGAGTAGAGCAGGAAACGCGAAGTACCCCTCGGCGTTGGTGACGGATATCCGTACTTGCTTGGTCGTGTCCTGGGTGAGTGTGACGGTTGCACCGGGAATGACCGCTCCGGTGCCGTCGTACACGGTCCCATTAACGGTGGCAGAGACTTGCGACTGGGCTGAAAAGGGAAAGATCAAGAAGAGCGCTATGAAAAAAACAACGCGATAATCGATGTGCCGCTCTACCTTCGAACAGTACTTTCCTATGGGTCCACGAACTTGCATATTAACCTCCAGATAGTGTTGCTTCAGGCATTGCTCTACGTGTCGCTCTTATCGCTCTTGTCGAGTCTTGGCGTTGCGATCAATTGGGGGGTGCCTCGGATTCAACTGTTACAAAATCGATTTATGAGTAGCGCAGCCTTGTGTACACGACCTGACAAACGACTGTCAATGTAATTCGAAAGATTGATCGCAGAGTAGTACGAACGATTGATCGAAAACCTTACCAAGGCACTTGGGGAGAGAGCGATTAGTCTCGAGAAATTAATCTCACCGAACGCGCTCTAATTTCAGTTTGGAGAAACGACGACTCGATCGCGTTTGTAGAAGACGGTGACTGACCAGACCAACCGTGTGATTCAGTTAGAGCAGGACAAAGCCCTCGCAACATAGAAAATACCCGCAATTGTTGCGTTTTGCGGCCTCTCATCGGGTACTGCGATATTTTCCGCCAGCGACCGCGCGCTCAGTAGCAGAAGGCGCGATTGGTACATATTGGTACGTAACGTTCGATAATGTTCCTAAACCACCGCCTTATATCGATGAGGTCGCTGGCACCGTTAGTTGCGAAAGCGGCAGGGTTTTATGGAGCAGCGCGCAACCGACCCGATGCCAAAACGATGATGCACACCAATATCGCCATGGTCGATCCGCAGTAGGAAAGTTGCCATCACAGCCTGTTTGCGACCATAACCAACGGAATCGATTTAGTCGAAACGAGGATATTTATGACGCCTCTCGACGCCGAATCCGGTCTTGGGGAGTTTCTCTGGTAGATGCGAAGGACTACACCTTGATTTCTACTTCGCCCTTGGCTTTCTTGGCACGGGCTTGAGGCGAAACGGCGCTGTGGACTCACGCACCATCAGTTCAGGCTCGAATACGACCGTATCCGGGTATGCTTCCTTCGGATTCTGGATGCGTTTCAGCAGGAGTTGCACTGCCATCTCACCCATCCGCCTGAGCGGCTGACGAATGGTGGTCAAGCTTGGAGTATGAAAGGCGGCGCTGGTGATGTCATCGAAGCCAACAACCGAAATATCCTCTGGGCAGCGAAGTCCGGCGTCGGCGATTGCGCGGATGGCGCCAATTGCGGCGATATCGTTGAAGCAGAAGATCGCCGTGAAGTCGCGCCGGGATGCCAGCAGATCGCGAACGACCGGGTACCCGAGCTCCGGAGACCACGAATTGGTGCGGATATGAACGCAGAGCTCGGGACGCATGCGAATGCCGAGGCGCTCGGCGAGTAGTCGAATGCTCTCCCACCGCGACTCCGAGTCGAGTGCGTGAGGCTGTCCTTTCATGAAAGCGATGTCCCGGTGCCCTAGATCGTAGAGGTGCTGTAGCGCGAGCAAGGCCGAGTGGTCGTGGTCGAGCATAACGTTGGTGACGCCACGCATCTTTTTATGACCGGAGATGGAGACCACAGGGACGTCGACGACCTCGTGGAGCAGTGTATTGACCAGGATGAAGCCATCGACGGCACGTTCGGTAAGGAGACGCGGATAGCCGTCGATAAGGTCCGGTTTTCCCTGGTGGCTGACGACAAAGTGCAGATAACCAGCCTGCAGTAAATGCTCTTCGACTCCGTTCATGACCATTGTGAAATAGCCCTCGCTGAATTCCGG
>Ga0193709_1000627_pt1 | contig 11786 bp, 10 predicted proteins | sample H3c2metaG_FD_160571 | JGI IMG/M metagenome (GOLD analysis project Ga0193709, IMG submission 160571) | Soil microbial communities from a riparian zone of the East river system, Colorado, United States - H3c2 | ecosystem: Environmental > Terrestrial > Soil > Riparian zone | place: USA: East River... | reverse complement strand
CGGCGTATTTGGTCCATTCTCCCGATACCAATAGGCCATCCAGTTCACGACACTCAAAGCGAAGAGACTTGCGAGTTTGGGATCGCAATTGACAATGCTGCCGTCCTTGACACCTTGTGCAATAAATCTGGTCGTGGCGGCACTAATCCTTGCTCGGCGTTCGACCACTTTTTTTCGATTGGCGGGTGTCAGGGAATCTACGTCGGTCAGCACGGGGCCCGCGCCAATTTCGCCGAAGAACCCGCGCATATATGTCTTTAGATAGATAAAAAGCTTTTCCAACCCGGAGCCGCGATCCACCTCGGCAAGGGCAATGCCCGCGTCCCCTTGATCCAGTGCGAGCTGATGGCACCGATAGAGGATTTCCTGCTTGCTGCTGAAATATTGGTACAATGTCGGTTTCGACACGCCGAGCGTGGCGGCAATATCGTCCAGCGATGTGTTTGCATAACCGCGCCGGTTGAATGCCGAAGCTGCCGCACGCAACACGGCCTCTCGCTTCCGATTGCGCTGGTCGTCGCGATCAAAAGCGTTCGTAACATTGCCGGATCGAGCGCTTCGTTGGCTCATCAGGTACCGCATCCTCAAAACCTGGCGGCCGCTGGAAAAATCGCTTGCCAGCGGTCCCATCACCGGTACTGTACAGGAAGGTAGACCGCCTTCAAGATCAATAAAAATTACTCACGGGTAGGAAACTTGGTCAACTTTGCAGCGCTGTTTTTTGAGGTCGCCCGCCGTCAACCCGGATATCCGGCTGTCACCGACGGTGAAATCGTATGGACATACGATGGCATGGCGAAGCGTGTCGGCCGTATCGCCTCGTCGCTCCGCGAGAGCGGCTTTAATCACGGCGATCGCGTCGTGTTGTGGATGGAAAACTGCGCCGAGATGCTGGAGACCATGCTGGCGTGCTGGACCGCCGGGTTATGCATCGTTCCCGTCAATAACCGGCTGCATCCGCGCGAAATCGCTCACATCATCGGCAATTCCGGGGCGCGGCTCGTCATGACCACACCCGGGCTGTTTTCGGAGGCGGGAGCGGTCAGCACGGCGCAGCAGGACCCGGCGGAAATCATCTGCGTGCGAACGGAGCGGTATGAACGGCTGATCGGTGCGCGCGCGATCGAACCGGTTGCGGTCGAACCCAACGATCTGGCGTGGATTTTTTACACCAGCGGCACCACGGGACAGCCGAAGGGCGCCATGCTCAGTCATCGTGCCTTGGTGTTTATGAGCATGTGCTATCTCGCGGATGTCGAACATATCGGCCCGCAAGATACCAAGCTGCACATGGCGCCGATGTCCCACGGCTCCGGCCTGTATGCATTGCCGTTCTTCATCAGGGGCGGCCACCAGGTGGTGCTGGCGGGATTTGACATTGAACATCTCGGCGAGGCGCTCGAACGATATTCCAACGTTACGCTGTTTGCCGCTCCCACCATGCTTACTCGCCTGGCGAACTCGCCGCGAACCGCCGACCTCAACATCCAGAACCTTCGAACGATCTATTACGGCGGCGGACCGATGTATGTGGCCGATCTCGAACGTGCGTTGGGTATCTTCGGCCCGTGTCTGTATCAGCTCTACGGCCAGGGGGAGTCGCCCATGACCATCACCGGTCTCAGCCATGCGCTTCACGTTTCGCCAGGCAACGCCCCCTCGATTGCAGACCGGCTCGCTTCTTGCGGCACGGCGCGAAGCGGGGTGACGGTCAAGGTCTTTGATGATGACGATCGCGAGTTGCCCGCCGGCGAGATCGGCGAGGTGGTAACCCGTAGCGACTGCATGATGCTCGGCTACTGGAATAATCCCGCCGCCAGCGCCGCGGCGTTACGAAGCGGATGGCTGCACACCGGCGACGTTGGTAGTTTTGACGAGTACGGTTATCTTACTCTTCGAGACCGCTCGAAGGACATGATCATCAGTGGAGGCATCAATATCTATCCGCGTGAAGTCGAAGAGGTTTTGTTGAGGCATCCGAAATTGATCGAAGCTTCGGTCGTCGGCAAGCCGCATCCGGACTGGGGAGAAGAGGTGATTGCATTCGTGGTCTCGAAGCCAGGGATGGAGGTGAAAGTTGCAGAACTGGACGCCCTGTGCCTCGACCACATCGCCCGTTTCAAGCGTCCAAAAGCCTATCGCTTTGTCGATACGCTTCCCAAGAACAATTACGGCAAGGTCTTGAAGACCGAACTTCGCAACCGCCTGAAAAGCGAAACCAAATCATGAGAGCCGTCCTTGTCGCCGGTATCGGCTCGACGACGGCCCTCGGGCATGCTGAGGTCGATATTCAAGTACTGGCGGGCCGGGCAGGGGACGAGCGGACCAAGGAGTAGCCTGATGGCTGGCATTCGTGTCGACAGGCAAGGGGCGGTGTGGCTGGTCACGATCGAGCGCGTCGAGAAAATGAACTCGCTCGACTTTTCCGCGCATGAGGCGCTGGTTGATGTCTGGCGCGCCTTCGATGCCGACGAGACGGCCCGCGTCGGCGTCATAACCGGCGCCGGTGACAAGGCGTTTTGCGCCGGCGCCGACCTCAAGACCTATACCATGTCATTCGCTACCTTGCCGCCGCACGAATTCCGTCGCAAATGGGTGGATGGCGTCGGCCTCGGCGGCATTACGCGTGGCATGGAGATAGACAAGCCGCTGATCGCCGCCGTCAATGGCTTTGCGATTTCCGGCGGACTGGAGATAGCGCTCGCCTGTGACCTGCGGTTTTGTTCCGACAACGCTGAATTCGCGTTGCAGGATTCGAAGTGGGGCTTTCATGCCTGCGATGGTGGTTTGGTGCGGCTACCGACGATCGTCGGCCTCGGCAATGCGATGGAGATGATCCTTTCCGGCGAAAGGATCGATGCCGCGCACGCGCATCGAATCGGCCTCGTCAACCGCGTCTGGCCGCAGGCGGAATTGCTGGCGAAAACGCTCGACTACGCGCAGATGCTGGCACGGCGGGCGCCGCTGGCACATCGCTTTGCCAAAGCGACCATGCGAAGAATGGTCGGGATGCCTCTTGCCGATGCGCTGAAGGCGGAGGTGCGGTCGTTTTATGATCTCGGCCAGTCGGAGGATCTGGCGGAGGGAACGCAATCGTTTCGCGAGCGGCGCGACGCAAATTTCAAGTCGAGGTAATGCTGACGATACCATAAACAGGCAAATCAATCGGGGAGGAATAAGCAGATGAAAAAGATTGGCGCGACCATAGGCGCAATTCTCGCATCGGCCGCACTCGGCGGTACGAGCCACGCCGCCGATGTGAAGATCGGCGTCGTCATGGGCCTGAGCGGGCCGCCGGCCATTGTCGACTTCGGCGAAAGCTATCTGCAAGGCATGAAGCTCGCACTCAAGGACTATTCCGCGGCCGGCAAGCACAAGATAGAATTTATCACCTACGACGACGAAGCCAATCCGCAGAAGGCGGTTTCGCTGGTCCAGCGGCTGATGCAGAGCGACAAGGTTCCGCTTATCATCGGTACCGTGTCGAGCGGCAACGTCCTTGCGTTCGCGCCGATCGTGCAGAAGGCCGGTGTGCCATTGATTGCGGGGCCCTCGATCGCATCCAACATCACGTCGCAGTTTATTGATGAGAAACCAAGCTTTATCTTCCGCTGCTCGATGGTCGAGAAGTTTCAGATCGAAGGCATGCTCGACTGGGGCGTAAAGACATTCAAGAAGATCGGCCTCGTCCACTCGACCACGGGCTACGGCAATTTCGCGGCGAAGGAGATCGCCGATGGCATCAAGGCCCGCGGAAGCAGTCTGGTCGCCGTGGAAGCCGTGGCGCCGAACGTCTCGGATCTGACACCGCAGATGCTGAAGATGAAAGAGTCCGGCGCCGAGCTTGTGCTCGACTTCCATGAGTCGTTCGAGCTCGTATTCCGGCCGATGTCGAAGATCGATTACAAGCCGACGATCGCCGGTAACTGGGGGCTATCATCACTGAAGGTGCGCGACATCGTCGGCGCAAAGGAGATCGAAGGAACGGTCATGGGCCAGGCCCTCGATCTGTCACTCGATGCTCCGAAGGCTTTTGTGGTGCGTATGGAGAAGGAATACGGCAAGGACTTCCGCTGGCCGGTGGTGGCAGCCTTGGGCTACGATGCGGCGCAAATCGCGTTCAAGGCGCTCGACACCGCCAAGTCCATGGACGCGGAGGCGGTCCGCGATTCACTGGAGGCGGTTGACGGCATCAAGGCCATCTCGGCGACGCCGGCCAGGCCGTACGGACCCAAGGATCACGAGTGTCTCGATCGGGAGCACGTCTTTCTTGGAGTCTGGAAGGACGGGGCGGTCGTTCGCCTGAAAGACTGATGGAGACGTCGCGGACCTCTCGCAGCGCGGAGCATCGATGTCGACGGCGAATTTCATTCAGCTCGCCCTGAGCGGTTTTACGATGGGGGCGCTCTACGCCCTCACTGCCAAAGGTCTGTTCATCGCGCACCTGGCGACGACCCGGATGAACTTCGGGCAGGGCGAGTTCCTGATGATTGCCGCCTACCTGAGCATGACCTTGCTTTTGGCGGGCGTACCGGTGGTCTTGGTCGCCGTCCTCGTGATCGGTGTGCTGGCGCTCATGGGCTGGGGGCTGGAGCGCCTCGCACTGCGGCCACTCGACAGGTTGAAATCGCTGGTCGGGGGTCAGTATTCCTGGGTGCTGACGACTATGGGCGTCGCGCTGATCATGCAGAACGTGGCGACGCTGGTGTGGGGCAAGTCCGCGCAATATTCCCCGCCGCTGTTCTCCGCCTCCCGGGACAATGTGATCAAGATCATGGGTGTGGGCGTTTTTGTGGAAGAACTGCTGGTAATTGCGGCTGCGTTTCTCGTGGTCGGCCTGTTCTATGTGTTCCTGTTTCTTACACGTCATGGGCGGGCCATTCGTGCCGTCGCGTTCAATCGTGAAACGGCGGCGCTGCTCGGAATCGACGTTACCCGCTCAACCGTGCTCGTTTTCGTGATCGCCTCAGTGCTGGCCGCGATTTCGGGCATACTCGTTGGGCCGATCGTCACCGTGCAGCCACATATGGGGCTGGTCTTCACGGTGAAGGCGCTCGCCGTTGCTTCGCTAGGAGGCTTTGCCAATCCGCTCGGCGTGTTGGCCGGAGCGATCATCTTCGGGATGGCGGAAAGCTTCTCGAACTATTTCAACTCGGCGTTCGGCGATCTCTATCCCCTGCTGGTCGTTCTCGCGCTGCTGGTCGTGAAGCCGAGTGGACTGTTTGGAGAGGCGAAGGCAGATGTCCGCTGAACCGGTACCGCTGCCTTATCGCCGCCCGCTGCTCAGGTCTGTGCTGTTTCTGCTGGCGGCCGTCGTCATCGTTGCGTTCCCGCTCGTCGTTACAAACAAGTTCCACATCCATTTGGCGCAGACGCTCTGCTACACAGCGGTCGCCGTCATCGGCCTGAACATATTGCTCGGGTTGTCCGGGCAGATGTCACTCGGCCAGGCGGGGTTCTACGCCGCCGGCGCCTACGGATCGGCGCTGTTGTCGGCGAGGTTGGGCTGGCCGATCGGCTACTCCATGCTCGCCGGGGTCGCTATTGCCGGCCTCCTCGGCGCGGTTGTGGGGCTCGTGGCATTGCGCACGCGCGGCATCTACCTGACAATGGCGACGCTGGCGTTCGGCTTCATTGCCGAGATCACCGTGCAGCGTTGGACGGATCTCACCGGCGGAACGATGGGTGTGCTCGGCATTCCGAGCCTGGATTTCGGCTCGCGCAAGATGGGCGGTGCTTTTTTCATGTGGATCGCCGGGGCGGTCTATCTCACGGTACAGATCCTCAGCGACTACGTGTTCTCGTCGCGCTACTACCGCGTGCTGCTGGCCATCAAGGAAAACGAGAGCGCGGCGCGAACGACTGGCTTCAACGTTCCGGTTTGGCGGACGGCGGTGTTCGCACTCAGTGCCGTTGCAGCGGGTATCGCCGGGGTCTTCTTCACGCACCAGAGCGCCTACATCAACAGCGATGCGTTCACCCTCAACTTGACGCTCAGCTTGCTGGTCGCGACCGTCATAGGCGGGCTCGGGACCTCCTATGGCCCGCTGATCGGCACCATCATCACACTGGCTATCGCCGAGTTCATCGCCTCGCTCTACGATATTTCGCTGCTGGTCTACGGCTCGATTTTGCTGGTGGTGCTGCTGCTCGTGCCGGAAGGGGCGATCGGGATCATGCGGCGGATCGGTGCGATAGCCGGCCTTGGTGCACGGCGGCTAACCACACCTCAGGATATTTCGGGGTCGAGCATGCCTCCGACGGCAGCGACCGCAGTACCGCCGGCCCGGACCGGCGGCGGGCCGGTGCTGGAGATCAAGGGCCTGTCAAAGAGCTACTCCGGTGTAAAGGCGCTGCGCGATATCAGTATCAGCGTGGCCCCTGGAACCGTGCATGCATTGATCGGCCCCAACGGCGCCGGCAAGTCGACACTGATAAACTGCGTATCGGGTCTCTATTCGGCCGACAGTGGATGCGTGAAGCTGTGCGGTCGCGACGTGACGGTCGAGCCGGCACACGTCCGCGCCCGCCTTGGGATGGCGAGAACGTTCCAGAACCTTCAACTGGTGCCGAGTTTGACAGTGATCGAGAACGTCATGCTCGGCGTGCGCTCGCAGCGCTCCTGGCCACGCGATTTTATCGCTTGGCTCGTGTCCGCACAGTACGACGCCGTGGAGCGCCGCCGCGCCTACGAGCTGCTTGCGGCCTTCAACCTCGGTCACCTGTCCGAAGCGCGACCAGCTGACCTGCCGTATGGCCATCGCAAACTTGCCGAACTCGCGCGGGCGATGGCGGAGGAGCCGGTCGTGATGCTGCTCGACGAGCCAATCGCTGGTCTCAACGATGCGGAGGCGCACGAGATCGCCGAAGTGATTGGCACGATTCGAAATGGCGGCACCACCATCCTTTTGGTCGAGCACAACATGGAGTTCGTCATGCGGCTGTCCGACCGGGTCAGTGTGCTTGATTACGGCGAGAATATCTCCGAGGGCACACCCGAAGAAGTACAGCGGGATCCGCGCGTCGTTGCAGCCTACCTCGGAACGGCAGCCGATGCGGTCAGCACACCTGCGCAGGCAGCTCAATGATTCGACTCGAAAAAGTCTCCTCCGGCATCGGAAGCATCGATATCCTGCACGATATCGACCTGGCCGTTGCACCCGGCGAACTCGTGGTCGTGCTCGGCGCCAACGGTGCAGGCAAAACGACGTTGCTACGCACGATTTCCGGACTGGTCGAGATCCGCGGCGGCTCGATCGAATTCGATGGCAAGACAAATAAGGGCGCGAAGGCGCACGAGCTGGCGCGCTCCGGCCTCGTCCATGTACCCCAGGGGCGGCAGATCATTCCCGCCTTGACTGTGGAAGAAAACCTTGCGATCGGCGCCGAGCATCTATCCGGCCTTGGCCGAGACGAGATCGCGCGCCGCATCGATGTGGAGTATGAGCGGTTTCCCGTCCTCAAGACGAGGCGCCAGATTCTCGGCGGTTCCCTCTCCGGCGGTGAGCAGCAGATGCTGGCCGTGTCGCGCGGGCTGATGATGGCACCCAAGCTGCTAATGCTCGACGAGCCGTCGCTAGGCCTCGCGCCTCAGGCTTTGCACCGAATTCTCGCAGCTCTTGGCCAGCTCGCAAGGACGGGCATGGCGGTTCTGATGGTCGAGCAAAAGACGAGCGCGCTGCAGATTGCCGACCGTGCCTATGTGTTGAAGAACGGCGCCATCGTCCATCACGCGCCGGCAGCCGACCTCCGCGACGATGCAGACCTGTTCCGGCACTATATGAATTAACGTGTCCAGCTATTGCGCGGTCCAGCCGCCGTCGACGAGAAGATGCGCGCCCGTCACCATGGCCGCTGCCGGCGATGCGAGATAGACGGTCGCTGCCATGATATCCTCGATGCTGGCCAAGGCTCCGAGCGGGATGCGGGATTCGAAATAGGCGCGCTTCTCTGGCGTATCCACGACGCGGCGGGAAAGCGGCGTATCGACAAGCGTCGGGCCAATGCTGTTGACCCTGATCCGATGCGGCGCAAGCTCGATCGCCATAGCCTTGGTCAAGCCTTCTACGGCGTGTTTCGTCATGCAGTAGACGGTGCGATGGGCGGCTCCGACATGGCCCATCTGGGAGGAAATATTGACGATTGCGCCGCCTCTCTCCTTGCGGTCAGGAGCTTCAAGCATTTTCCTGACGGCGGCCTGGGAGGCGACGAACAGCGCAGTGACGTTGAGACCGACCATCGTATCGAGGCTGGCATCGGCAACGTCCAGGATCGGTTCCGGAATGCTGGTACCGGCATTGTTGACCAGAATATCAAGGCGCTTCAGGCTCGCAATCTGGCGCCGCAACTCGGTTCGATCAGTCAAATCGCAGGTTACGATGGTTGCTTTGCGGCCGAGACTTTCGACCTGCCGGGCGGTGGCTTCGAGTGGGCCAGTCGTACGGCCCACGAGTACGAGGTCTGCGCCCGCTTCGGCCAGTCCGGTTGCGATCCCGGCACCTATTCCAGCCCCGGATCCGGTGACCATTGCCACACGATCGTCGAGGCGGAAGCTTGGAAGGCGGATCGCTTCGGGCATGGATGGTCCTTTTCTGCTAATCGTCATAGAGTTTGGCGGATGGGAGACGGTTTGCCGACCGCGTATGGTGCATGGCGCCTGTGCAGGTTGCGGCCGTTTGAAACGACTGGCGAATGGTAAATAGTTGCTGGCTGTTTGGTCGGGCGGCTTGGGAGTGATTACCGTGCAAGACATCTTTATCATCGGGATTGGCATGACGTCGTTCGGGCGGATGCTCGACGTAGACCTCAAGACCATGACGCGGCAGGCTACTGAGGCGGCGCTGAGCGACGCCGGGATCGAAAAGTCCGATCTCAACGCGGCCTATTTCGCCAACGTCTCGCAAGGGCACATGGAACGCCAGCACATGATCAGGGGCGAAATTGCGCTTCGCAGCATGGGGATCGGCGGCATCCCGGTGATCAACGTCGAGAACGCCTGCGCGAGCGGCAGCTCGGCCTTCAACTCGGCGGTGAACTTCGTCAAGGCGGGTCAAGGCGACGTCGCTCTGGCGATCGGGGCTGAGAAAATGTATTCGCGCGACCGCGACCTGATGTTCTCGGTGTTCGACAGTGGATGGGATGTCAGCATGCGGGATGAGACGGTCTCCCGGTTGGCCAAAATGGGCGAAGGCGTCAAGGTGCCCGATGGGACAATGTCGAGCAAGCCCTACAGCGTCTTCATGGATGTCTACGCTGCCTTCAGCCGCTTTCACATGAAGCGTTTCGGTACGACCAGAGCGCAGCTAGCGGCCGTCGCTGCCAAGAACCACAATCATTCTATCCATAATCCGCAATCGCAGTACAGGAACGGCTATACCGTGGAGGAAGTGCTAGCCGCGCCCCCGATCGCCTATCCGCTGACCTTGCCGATGTGCGCGCCGATCTCGGATGGTGCGGCAGCAGTGGTAATCTGCAACAGGAGCGGCTTGACGCGTCTAGGGCTAGATGCCAGGCGCGCCGTTGGCGTCCTGGCCTCCGTCGTGTTATCGGGCGCCGACCGTGAGCCAGAGGAAGTGGAAAAGCACGTCTCGGCTCTGGCAGCGAAGCGCGCTTACGAGATTGCCGGGGTCGGTCCCGAGGATGTATCAGTCGCCGAAGTGCACGATGCCACGGCCATGGGTGAAATCGTCCAGATAGAAAATTTGGGCTTCTGTGCCTTCGGCGACGGCGGCCCGATCTCTGCGCGCGGAGAGACCCGGATCGGCGGCCGCATCCCTGTCAATCCATCGGGCGGCCTTGAGTCGAAAGGACATCCGATCGGCGCGACGGGGTTGGGCCAGATTTGCGAACTCGTTTCGCAACTGCGTGGAGAGGCGGGCCCGAGACAGGTCGCCGATGCACGCATTGCAATTGCCGAGAATGGCGGCGGCATTCACGGCATTGAGGAGGCGGTGGCTTGCATAACGGTGCTCGGCCGCTGACGGCATGAACAAGTGATTCCGAATCGATGCCTTGTGTACGAAGACCTCCTGTTCTTTCCCATAATTCTCTGAATCCAAAAATATTTTCCCTGCTAATCTGCGCAGGAAGTCACGTGACGCATAGCGATTTAAGCTGTTGCTGTTGCCATCTTGCCTTTTGCTGTTCGAAGGTGGGAACGCGGCCAAGGTATGAAAGCAATGCACACGCCTGGGGACTGCGTAAGTTACGTGCCGCCTGGTTTTTAACGGAGAAAACGCTATGCATTCTGCGATCTTGTTTGGATTGATTACAGCTCTCGGCTGCTTTGGCCCGTTGGCGGCACCCGCGAATGCTCAGCAGTTTCCGGCTAAGTTGGTCAAGTTCGTGGTCCCGCAGGCCCCGGGAGGTGCGACTGATGTCTTCGCGCGCAAAATAGGTCAAGTTTTGAGCGAGCAGTGGGGACAGCCGATCATTATTGAAAATCGCGCCGGTGCCGGAGGGGTGGTCGGCACGGACGTCGTCGCGAAAGCCCCGCCCGACGGCTACACGCTACTTGTGACCTACGCGGGCTCGCAGGCGATCAATGCCAGCCTCTATCCCAAGCTTCCCTTCGACACGATCAAGGATTTTCAAACTGTTGCAACTCTCGCAGTCACTCCATTCGTTCTCATCGTTCACCCAAAGCTTCCGGCCAACAACCTTGCGGAGTTCATTGCGCTGGCGAAGGCCAAGCCCGGCGCTCTGACCTACGCATCTTCAGGCAACGGTTCAGTCAACCATCTTCTCGGCGAGATGCTCAAGGCTGAAGCCGGAATCAGCATGCTGCACGTTCCTTACAGAGGCGTGGCTCCCGCTATTACGGATGTCATTGGCGGACAAGTCGACGCGGCGTTCAGTAGCGTCCCATCTGTCGTGCAGATGGTGCGGGCTGGCAATGTTCGCGCCCTTGCCGTCAGCAGTGCGCGGCATATCGCAATCGCACCGGAAATTCCAACAATTGCGGAGTCGGGATTCCCGGGTTTCGAAGTGAACCCCTGGTGGGGAATTCTGGCGCCGGCGGGAACCGACATGGCGATTGTGCGCAAGATCAATAATGACGTTTCCAACATCCTTCGCACCAGCGAAATGATCGATTTTCTCGCTACGCAAGGCGCTGAGCCGCTCATTTCCTCGCCCCAGGAGTTCCTGGGAATCTTGCAAGCAGACGTGGTGAAGTGGGCCAAAGTCGTCAAGGATGCCGGCGTCACGATCAACTGAAACCTGAGATTGTTGACCATTCAAGGGCCGAATGGCCGATGGTTTCCGGAGTAAGGTAGCGGAGCAAGAGGCAGTTGTAGGCAAAAGCTCGTCAGGCCGTTATGCTTTGATCAATTGATGGAGGAAGCTCATGGCAAAACTGAATATCAACGGAATGGTAAGAGATGTGCCAGTCGAGGCTGACACGCCTCTTCTTTGGGTTATTCGGGAGCAGATTGGTCTGACCGGTACCAAGTACGGCTGCGGCATCGCGCAGTGTGGTGCCTGCTCGGTTCACATCAACGACGAGGTGCAGCGGTCCTGTTCGGTTCCCGTGGGGGACTTGAAGCCCACCGATATGATCGTCACCATCGAGGGGTTGTCGGTCGGCTCGTCGCATCCCGTGCAAAAGGCCTGGGCCTCCGTCGATGTTCCGCAATGCGGCTATTGCCAGTCCGGGCAGATCATGGCGGCCGCGGCGCTGCTGAAGAAAAATCCCAAGCCGACCGACAATGACATTGATGAGGCGATGACCAATATCTGCCGATGCGGCACCTATCAGCGCATCCGCGAGGCGGTGCATCTGGCCG
>Ga0193709_1000626_pt1 | contig 11804 bp, 27 predicted proteins | sample H3c2metaG_FD_160571 | JGI IMG/M metagenome (GOLD analysis project Ga0193709, IMG submission 160571) | Soil microbial communities from a riparian zone of the East river system, Colorado, United States - H3c2 | ecosystem: Environmental > Terrestrial > Soil > Riparian zone | place: USA: East River... | reverse complement strand
GGGCTAGAGTTGTGTTTGCCGTTAGGCCAATGAAGTTTTGAATTTCCTTCTTTAAACGCTTTTTCTTGATCCTGTTCATTCCTGTAGCCTTCCAAAATAGTGCAATCAAACGACTTAATAACTTCATAAAACAGAATTTGCAAATCTTGGTGGCAAGTAGATAGCTTACTGAATGATTCCTGGCTGAATCTTGGCATATAATCCTTAAACTTGTGCTTCCGATTCCTGATCATAGCTCAAATCTTGTGCTGCTTCCATACTTAGGCTAAGGCTGCATTGAACCTGGGCTGATCTACCGCACTTATTACAGACATAATAATCAACTAGAACATGCACTGCTTCTTTACAGCATCTCGAAATTATCATGACTTTTTTACCGAATTAACAAATTCTACTGCTGCATCCACTGAATTGATGATATGCACTTTATCTTGCCATGTTTCATGAAACTTCTTTTCCAGCGTTGTAAGTTTTTGACCGCTTGGCGGTAAAGTACCATTTTTCAATTCGATAAGATAAGTCCGTCCTCCCCAGGAAGCGACTAGATCAGGAAACCCAAAACCAACTGAGCTGGTTATGTACACAGACATGCCCATTTTTCTCAAAACTTCCACGATTGGCGTTTGGGTCGAATCCGTTCGCTTGTAAGTCATTTTGGTTTCCTGACTTCAACTGTTGGTTTAAAGTACCTTATTTCCTTAATACGGGGCTCAAGGCTTGGCGATATTTCTTTTTTAGTATCTACATCAGGGGTCTTACAATAAAGATCCTTTAGCGCCTCAAATTTCGTTGCATTATCCACTTGCTCTATTTTTTTCCATCTTCTAGCTTTTTTCATTTCTTCAATTCCATTATTTTCTTCCAATCAATATTTTTGCAATTAACCGATTCCTCAAGCTGCTTCCTGTTTTGGGTTGCAATATTAAACCATTCATTCTTCACGCCCTTCAATGCCGCTTTAATCAAGTTAATATCAATTTCATTTTCCAAGCCTAGGTTTTTTTTACGATCTTCTTCCTTCCACCATTCTTTGATTGGCGATTCGGTAGATGCTGTAATCCGAAATTTCGATATTGCTTTGTCTGCCCAAGGTATTTGGAGTGGTTTCGTATATGAATCTGTTTTTTTATAACCTAAATCGGATCGAACATCATTTTCATTTAGCCATGATGGTGTATCACTCCACTTTCTAGGTGGATTAGCAGGAGGTTGCGCATTGAAATCCTTTTTATTTTGAATAATCAAATGCCCTAGTTTATCGGTTTCAGACTTGAATTCTTTCATGCCTATATCCCGTACATTTCATAATAATCTTCAGGTTTGAAGATAAATAAATTGATAATCTTTAATAATTCTTTAGTTGAAATAAAGCAATAATAACTAACATCTTTGTAAGTTTTTACTACCGATCCTTCTACATTTGAATACCTTAAATCTTCATTAATACATTTAATTTCTGATAGTTTTATTAAAAAATTCTCTTCAGTTAATTTATTTCGCTTTAGTTTTACAACACAAACGAAAGCTCCAGATAGAGTATTTAATGGTTCGAAAGTTTCATCATTTTCTTCTTGGTTATCCACAGTTTTGCCTTCCCTTAATTAAATGCTTTTCATATTAATATTTACATAAATCATATTTGACCCCCCTTTTTAGGGGGTGGTTACATGCAAAGTACCCCCCTTTTTAGGGGGTGGTTAGCACCCCCCTTTTTAGGGGGTGGTTTTTTTCTTATACCGACTTATCTTTGACTTATTCACAGGTTTTTTTTGATAGATTTCTTCGTCTGAAATATCAGGGACATTCCAAGTATATTTATTAGTTTTTCCATTAATTTTTTCAATAAAAATGAGTCCTAATGCCTGTAATTTAGCTAGGATATTAGTTACTTGGGTATCTTTTTTGTAACGGGTATATTCAAGTAGCGTCGAAACAGAAGGGTTACATTCATTTTTATAATAACAATAACTAGCAATTGCACTTAAAACTGGAATCATTTTAGGAGATATAGGATAAGTCTTAGCTTCATCACTTCGTAAAAAATTATTTAATTTTTGTTGCGCGGTTTGTTTCCGGATTTTTTTTTCCATTTAATACTTTTCCATAAGCATAATAGTTGATTGGAGGTTCAATTCCGCTATAATGCTCATTGATGTTAGAGCAAACGGAACTTATATCTAGGAGCGCGTACCACCGCGCTCCCCAGAACTATCTTACTACCAAAATTATATTCTTACCCACAAGTATCTAATAAAATTCAACATTAAAATCCGTGAAACAATTGTCACAATGTTCCACGAGTCCACAGTTTTCGTGGATAAGTCTGTGGATAAAGCAGACGAACCCGCGCGAACTATGATCTTAAGTAATTGATAAGTGCTTGAACAAGTCGAAAATATTTGTTATAAAACATTTGCATAATTCTATTAGGTGATTCGTCCGGAGACGACAATATGAAATCCAAGAAAAAACCAGCAAAAAAAGACGGCAAAGAAAAGAAATATTGCCTGTAACTAGCAAGCGGAGCGCCTCCAATCACTCCGCTTTTAGTTTATTTAGACTGAATATCTTCAATAATCTTTGTGAATTCTTTTACATACCGAACATCACATGTTGCATTTAGATATTCTAAATATTTTTCTAAAGCAAGATCATAGCCTTCTTTAAAGCCGTCATCATGACCTTGGTCATAGAAATTTTCTGAATCTAAGCAAATCCAATTGTTAGACAATAATTCTTCAGACTTAGGAATCCAATCTGTTTCACTACCCCATCGACAAAGCTTAACTATTTTTCCATTATAGCCAGGATATTTTTTGTTAGGATATTTGATCTGAAGAAATGTTTCTTTATCATCCCAAAGAGGCCATCTTATAGTATGACCAGCTTTTAAAAGTCTCAACGCTGTTTCAAAATTCATTCGACGATGTTCCATTTTTCAGAAAGAAGTAATTCAACAGAAAAGTTAAATTGGCCTCCTGTTTCTGTAATTAAAGTAAAATTTAATTGATGCGGGAATTTTAAATCTTTTTCCTTTTTAACTCTTACATAACAAAAATACTCTGAATTATATAAAGCCTTATCTTCTCTAAGTGCATGAAGCACTTGTTCCAATTTCATTCTACTATCTCCCAATCATCAGCCATTAACAAAAAAATACTTATTTGCGGGGTTGATTCATGCTCGCAAGGATTCATGCATTTATCAAAAGAAGGCTGCATATCCGGATGTTGCCTATCGCCCTTCATTTTAACAATAGACATTCCACGCTCTTTAGCATGTTCAAATGTTTCATCTATATATTTTAAGGATATGTAACAAGCTTCAAAATAAACATCTTTGTCAAAAAATGGATGCCGTATTTTCTTACCTTCACGCATTAACTTTAATGCTTCTTCTAATTTCACTTTATTAACTCCCAATCTTCCGCAATCAATTCTTCAAATGTCGGGGTGAATTCCTTCAAAACCCAGTGCCTTAAGTCGCAAAATACTAACGGAGAATTCTCATCGACTTTTCTAACAAGATAATAATCACTCCAATTCACACGCTTGACTCGCCCATAAACTCTTAAATCAGGCAATAATTCCAGCAGCTTCATCCTCTCTTCCCTTATTTTCTAAACGATTAAGTCGCATATTAACCCCTCGCATTTCTGCACGATAAATCTTTTGGGCTTCTAGTTTTTCGATTCGCTTTTCTAAACAAGTTATTGTTCCATTCAACCAATCGACCAAATCCTTCTTTTCTTCTTCTAACTTTTCAATTCTTTCTAACAAGATTTCAATATCAATTTTTGGTTTATAAGGGGAAAGTCCTAGAGGCTCAATCGGCAATGAAGGAAAAGATTCGCATCTACAGCATGGCTTAGGAGGATTACAAGTTAGAATTGTTTTAAATCCTCTAGTATGACAAAGGCAGATGCACTGAGTTTCTTGCTTCCCTAAATAACCTGATCGCATACACATACTACATCCCAGCTTCATAGGAATATTGTGTTCGCATAGAGCGAGTGTTTCATGAGTATTTTCACATCCGGACATTATGTTTCTCCAATTATTTTTAATAATTCTCTAGCAGCACTATTTATTTCCCTGAAATTATCATGAAATATGCAACATTTAATAAAATTCAACATTCTTTTATATTTTTCTTCTACTGTCATGATTGCTTGAATCTCTTCAACTGTCATTGAGAGAACCTCTACTTTTTCTCGAGCAGAAAGAGGTGGGAAGTATGCTCTAAAAGAATCTTTCTCTAATTCATTTAAATTAACTTTATTTTTATTTTCCACCTCTGTGATTGCTCCTATTCCAGCTTCCACAAAATTTTTCAACTTATCTTCATTTAAATGGTCATAGCCCTTTCTAGTTTTCATATAAAAATCTTTATCTTCTTCGTCCATTTATATCTCCTTAAAATAAAGCGAGATTATAATTTATTGTTGGCTTGATGTATACGAATATTTATTGTATAATCTTCAACGAATCAATAAAAAGGAAAATGACATGACCAGAATTTTAGGCAATACGCTAGGAATGATTTTTATTACATGGGCAACGTACTACTGCTTAATATTGATCACTAGCTGAGGAGAAATATGACAGAACAGGCAATCACACAATCTGTAAAGATTATGAATGAGCTAATCGCAAAACATAAGTCGATGAGAGAGTTTGCTAGAGTTATTAATGAAGATCCATCGGACATTCATCGATGGAAAACTGGGAAAGCTATTGTAAAGGTAAGGGCGATCATCACTATAGCGCGTCTATATGGTGTGAAGCCCTACGATTTAGATGGCGACTTATTCCCTCAAGATTTGGAATTTGTTTTTAAGAAAAGGTGAATAATGAAAGCTAGAAGAATATACACTCCAGGCATTTATGATTTAACAAATGATGAATATCATGAAAGCGCGGGAATTAGTCGTAGTGGCATTATGGAATTTAAACGCAGCCCAAAGCATTACTGGTATAAATATTTAAACGCTGATTATCTAAAAAAAGAATCCTCTAAAGAAATGATCTTTGGTTCAGCACTTCATTGTTATATTTTAGAGCCAGAAAGATTTGATAACGAATATTATATTACGCAGAACTGGGATAGAAGAACGAAAGAAGGAAAATCTAATTATGCAAAAATGTTAATTGAATCTGCCGGTTCAATTTTAATTTCAGGCGACGATTTCGATTTAATTCAACAAATGGCTGGATCAATAAAAGATGATTCACAAGCAATCGAATTAATAACAGATGCTCAATATGAAAAATCTATTTATTGGATTGATCCAGAAACACAATTGCTTTGCAAAGTACGTCCGGATATATTGCACTCTAATTTTATAGTAGATTTAAAAACGACAAAAGATGCTTCTTATTCGGCATTTCAGCGTGATTTTTATTATTATGGCTATGCTTTGCAAATCGCAATGATGTATGAAGCAAGTAAACATGCTTTAAATGTTCCTATCACTAACTTCATTGATTTAGCAATTGAGAAAACTGAGCCTTATCTACATGCTATTTATCCAATTGATGAAGTCACAATTGATCATGGCAGAAACGAATTTCATTTCTATTTAAAACAAATGAAAGAATGTTTTGAAAAAAATGAATGGCCAGGATATAAATTGCAAACTTTATCTTTACCTAACTACGCAAAAATTGAGGATTAGAATGATAGGAACAGATGAATTTGTAGATAAAAATATTAAATACTATATAGAAGAAGTTTCTACGTCAGATGTCAAAGACGCATTACAATCTATTGAGTATGATATTAAAGAACAAATTGAAAGAGGAATATATTTTTTTCTTGAAGATTTACATTTTGTTATTAATAGAAATACACCTATATTGTCTTTAAAATATGTATATCAATCCTGCTATTTATCAAATCCAGAAATATTACTTTTTGATTTTGAGAAAGAAATAAAAAAATATGACTGTATAGAAACTTTATCTCAATTTAAAATCATATTTCAAAATACGTTAAATTTAATAGAAGATCAAATAATTGAATTAAGGAATGAAAATGTTTGAAAAAATATTACTTATTGTTTTTATGACCGCATGTATTTGTTACATGGTTACAACTAATTTACAAATAAATAATTTAGAGAAAAGAATAATCGTAGCAGAAACCATTTTAGGAATCCCACAATGTCACAAGAATTAGTATCAGCATCACAATATGGTTTTAATAATGAAATGGAAAAGTCTGTTGGCGACAGCTCATTAGTTCAAATAGAACAATCACGCGCTATGGCAGAAGTACAAGCTTCATATTTTATGGCTAAAAGATTCCCGCGTGATGAAATGGCGTCTTTCAATAAGATTATGAAATCCTGTGAACGCCCATTTTTAGCCGAACAATCTATGTATGCTTATCCTCGCGGGGGACAAGTAATAACTGGACCAAGCATTCGTCTAGCTGAAGTTTTAGCCCAATCGTGGGGAAATATTGATTCGGGGGTGAGAGAGATTAGCCAAGCCAATGGTGTTTCAGTAGCAGAAGCCTATGCGATTGATCTTGAAACTAATACACGTTCCACAAAAATATTTCATGTTGTTCATGAGCGTCACACAAAGAAAGGTAAGCAGAAATTAACCGATCCTAGAGACATATACGAATTAGTAGCTAATCAAGGCGCTAGACGTATGAGGGCGTGTATTCTGGGCATTATCCCAGGTGACATTGTTGACGCTGCTATTGATAAATGTAAGCACACTCTAACGCATGGCAAAGAACCTATCGCAGATCGTATCCGTAAGATGGTAACTGCCCTAGATGAGCAGGGCGTCAAGATTGAACATATTGAAAAGCGTCTAGGTCATAAGCTCGATGCAACTATTGAAGCCGAATTAATTACGTTACGCGGTATCTATAAATCTTTGAAAGATGGCATGGCAAAAAGAGAAGATTTCTTTGATATGGGAACGGCCTCTGCTGTTAATACAAGTGTGGATGAATTAATAGCTAACAAGAAAGTTAATAAAAAAACTGAAGAAAAAGTTAACAAAGAAACTGGTGAAATTACTTCGCCAAATGAATATGAAAAAATTAAAAAGCAATTATTGAATGCTAAATCACGGGATACGCTCGACATTGCTGCTGATCTTATAGGCGCTTGTGACACGGTGGAACAACACGATGAGTTAATAGAGCTATATCACAAGCGCAAGGAAGAGGTTAAATGAATCCGAAAGAAATAATGGAAATGGTAGACCTTCATAGGATCGTCTACCAAACACTTGGCAAAGAAGTACCAAAATTTAGGATAACTAGACCAGAATTAAAGATTCTATGGCAAATACTAAAAGCTACTGTTCCTAGGCAAGAAAACAATGAACTACCACATTATGATGAATGTATGTTTTTAATGGGCGTTGAACTAGAAATCGTAACAATAGGATGAATTAAATATGTTTTTTTTAGGAATGTTAACCACAGTTATTTTAATATTTTTAATATTAGCAATTATTATGGTCGTTGGAATTGCAGCACCACAGCCTAAAATAAAAAGGAAATAATGAGTATGAAAAGTGTTTGGTTCACCTCAGACTCCCACTTTGGCCATAAGAACATTCTGGAATATGAGAAAGAACATAGAAATTTTTCTACTATTGAAGAAATGAATGAATTTCTCATAGAAAAATGGAATAGCGTAGTTAAACCAAAAGATACTATTTATCATCTTGGAGATTTTTGCTTTGGAAGAAAAAATATTGATATTGCTGCCCGTTTAAATGGCAATAAGCAACTTATTTTAGGTAATCATGATTGTTATCCTAGTATTGATTATCTTAAATATTTTGAAAAATTATATGGGGTTACTTACTGGAAGCAATGCGTTTTAAGTCACATGCCTGTTCATCACAATGGATTAGGTGCTAGATGGATGCTAAATCTGCATGGTCACTTACACTCCAAAACTGTACAAATACCTGCCATTGGTTGCGATAGATATGGCAATCAAGTGCCATATATGAAAGATGATATTAACTACTTCAATGTAAGCGTTGAAAGACACAATTTAACACCCGTCCATAGCGATTTAATAATGGAAAGAATTAAGGAACTTAATCAATGAAATATTTAGCTTTACTCTTATTGGCAGCTTCTATGAGCGCACATGCTTCATGTTCTACATTAGCAACTGCTGATGATCGCTCTATTCAAGGTGATATCTGGACAGAAAGAACCGGTCACATGGAATACAATATTTTAAATCAAACTGGAACTGCCCAGAATTACAAGATTTGCTATAAATTAATCACCCAAACATTAAAAAATACCGATGTTTTTGATAATTCATGGTGTGATGAGATTAAATTATCATCAGGTCAATCTAGCGGATCAGTTAAACACGATCCTTCTGTAAAAATAAAATATGCAAAGTACTCTCAAGGTTTTTATCATATTGCTATTGATTCAATTGTTGAGATACATGGTGAATGTCATTCATTAGCTCATTATCATAATTTCATAAAAGTTTACTAGAATGGATAAACCTGAATCTGAGATTGAATTAGAGCCATGCCCATGCAGAAAAACATGCTGCGAAAAATCACAGATTCATTATTGTAATGGGTATTCGGAATGCTGGAATTGTCATATGGGATGCTATTGTAATGACTAATGAATATAGAATAGATATTAAAGTTAAAAATAATATTATTCTTCGAAAGATTGAACAGGCTGGATATAAAACCGTAGGAGAATTTTGCAGATTAAATGGAATCATGAAATATGTAAGTTTGATTTGTTCTATTATTTCTATGAAAGAATCACCATTACAAGCAGATGGTGAATTTAGAAAATGCATAATAAAAACAGCTGATTTATTAAACTGTGATCCATTAGATTTATTTACCGATACACAATTGCACACAATATTAAAATCAAATAAAAGGAGCATTCAAGTTAATGAAGCTGAAATGAAATTTATGTTAGAACAACAAAATCAGACTAAATTATTAGATAGTGTTATTTATGATGAACAAAAAAATAACATCATTGAAAAATCATTAGGATGTTTAACAAAAAGAGAAAGACAAGTAATTGAAATGCGATTGGGGCTAGGGGAATACAGTCGAGAACATACATTAGATGAAGTTGGCGCCGCAATTCCAAACGATTATCACCCAGATAAAGGCATAACTAGAGAAAGAGTAAGACATATTGAAGCTAGGGCATATCGAAAATTAAGACTTCCTATAAATGCTGATAAATTAAGAGATTTTTTAGAATAATCTTAATAGGTTCAACGTGAACCTATTTTGAACATGTCATGAACCTATTATTAACTAGACAAAGTATAAAAATCTTGCTAACGCCATTCGTTTTTTCGATATATAATACCCAGATTAGACGTCTAATTTAAATATGGAGATTTATTCGAATGGCAATTACCGATATCAAACGGGACTTAGCCCCCGCAGTATGTATAGTCCGTATGACAACCACAAATACATTAGCAGAAGTTGGAACAACTGGTTATTTAGCACTTGTCGCTGAACTTGCAGCAGTAGAATTAATTAACAATGGTCCTTTTACATGGGTTGCTACCGACGTTGTTTTGGTATCGGCTTCTGATGGTTGGGGATTTTTTACAATTAGCGCCGATTTTGAATCTTTGGATGCTATCGTATTCTCTACAACTGTTGTCGGCGCACCTGTTGTTGTTGGTCATTTTGCATCATTTGCAAGCACCAGTGGTAATATTGAAGATTTAGGTTATTTACCTTCTGATCCTGCAAAAACATCTGTAGTAATGGCTGGTTCAGCGGTTGTTGTGAATCATATTGCTAAATTCATTGATACCGCTGGTACGGTTGATGATACTGCTGGCACAGCAATTAACTCTGGTTCATTACAAGCTGGTTTAAGTGGAACAGCTGGTTCATTGATTTCTTTCCCAGCTAGCGCAACTAGCGGTACATTAAGATTGGTTGCTGCAAATTCTGCTGCTGATGTTGCTGGTATCATTACAAATGCTTCTTTAGGACAAGCAGTTACTTGGACGTTAGCTGATCCAGCTGGCGCAGCTTCCAAGATTCTTCAAGCACCTGGTTCCTTGGTTTCTGGAAACCTACTATCTGCAAGTGGAACAGCTGGGCTAGCTGCTGATTCTGGTTATCCTGCCAATGGCTTGCAATACGCTTCTGTCGCTATTACCGCTGCTCAATTCAACGGTATGTATGCTGCTCCTAAGCTATTAGTAGCTGCTCCTGGCGCTAACTTAATGCTTGTTGTTGATAGCATTCAGCTAGTAATGACCTATGTATCGGCTAACTATGCTGCTGGTGGTGTGGTTGCTGCGCAGTACGACTTGACAGCGAACGGTGCCGGTGTTGCTGCTTCTACAACTGAAGCTGCTGCTGATTTCCAAGCTGCTGCAAGCACGGTATTTAAATTGAATCCTTCCGCTGTATTAGCACCATTTACTACTTGCGCTAACAAAGGATTGTATTTGTCCAATATCACTGGCGCTTTCACAACGGGTGATAGCACCTTTATTGCGAAAGTTTTCTATCATACAATCAGCACAAATAGCTAATTTAACGATTAAAAGAGGATTATATTATGAGCGATTACAGTGATGCAGATGGCGTAAAAGGGCAGGTTGAGAATGAATCATATTGCATGAAGAAATCATTCCAAGCTCGCAATGTAGATGAAATGACTCAAATGAGCGGCTATCACAATATGGCTGATCTTGCTAATACGAAGAAAGTGCCTGTTTCCATGGAAGGTGCTCGTCGTAATGAACAAGAAGGCCCGAAAGCTGCTAACAACAAATACGATTATTAATTGTTGATTAAGCACTAAGCCCCTGTTGCATGAGCAGGGGTTTGTTGTGAGGATTTTATATGCTGAGAAAGCTAGATAATGGCCTAAGTTCCGCTCGTCAAAATGTTGAAGAAAAGTATGAGGACAGCGACGCCGAACCTAAAGATACCGATACCAATGCAAAAGACGGTACTTTTGGGAAGAAACTTAATGCAGCCATGAATAAGAAATATCCTGTTAAGAAATCTCAACGTTACAAAGAATATAGGTAATCATTTATGCCATTAATTTCAGGTGCCAAAGCCAAAACAAATAAAGGCTTTTCAGCTAATGTAAAAAAAGAAGTTGAAAGCGGTAAGCCAGTCAAACAAAGTGTTGCGATTGCCTATAGCAAAGCTGGCGAATCTCGCAAAAAGATGACTAGAAAATCAGATCGCGGTCAATCTGGTCGTGGCTAGAATTATATAAACCAAAAGGAAAGTAACAATGACAGAAGAAGTACAAACACCAAACTCAACCGAAGAAGCGCAACCAAGCGTAGCAACACCTGAACAATTAACTCTTATCAGAAATTCTATGTTTAATACCGTAGCGGAAGCCTACAAACAATTTATTTCTGTATTGCGTAGTGTTCCTATTCAGCCAGAAGCATTTCATCAAGCTATTTTATTCACTGATAGTGGTATGTTATGGGCTAAAGAAGCTATTATGGTAGCACCATTTATGCAGTTACCTACTATGGCTCCAGTACCGCCAGCTCCAGCTGCCGCATCAGTTCCAGCAGTTGATAATGGCGCAACAACCGATGAACATCCGGATTTGAAAGAAGCCGTAGCTGTTGCTGAAGTTGCCTAGAAAGGATAGTAGACTAATACCGTAAACTAGTAGATATTTGATAAGTCAAAGCCTAATATTCAAGGCGATGGTTTTAGAGTGGTGCCATCCTTCACCCAACACCATCTATTTACTAGTTTACATTAATGGAATGATCTATGAAGAAAATTTTA
>Ga0193709_1000625_pt1 | contig 11805 bp, 11 predicted proteins | sample H3c2metaG_FD_160571 | JGI IMG/M metagenome (GOLD analysis project Ga0193709, IMG submission 160571) | Soil microbial communities from a riparian zone of the East river system, Colorado, United States - H3c2 | ecosystem: Environmental > Terrestrial > Soil > Riparian zone | place: USA: East River... | reverse complement strand
GGCGCCACGATCTACTACACAACCAACGGCACCACGCCGACGACATCGTCGACGAAGTACACGGCGCCGATCACGGTAAGCAGCACGCAGACGCTGAAAGCGATCGCCACCGCTACCGGATTCACGCAGAGCGCGGTAGGAACCGCAGCCTATACGATATCCAGTGGCAGCAATGTCATAAGCCTTGGCAATGGCTTCACAGCCGGGGCCATGGTTCTGAATGGCAAGTCCACTTTGAATGGCACGCGGTTGCGCTTGACCGATGGCACTACAGGTGAGGCCGCGAGCGCGTGGTACAACTCGCCGGTCAACATCCAGCAATTCACCACCAACTTCAGCTTTCAGATTACCGGTGGCACCAATCCGACTGCCGATGGATTTACGTTCGCGATTCAAGGCGGTTCGAGCAGTGCCATTGGTCCATCGGGAGCCGGTCTCGCATATGGGGGAAGCGGCGGAATCCCGAGCAGCGTGGCGGTAAAGTTTGACCTGTACAGCAACAATGGCGAAGGATTTGATTCGACCGGCCTTTATGTAAACGGAACTTTGCCGACCACGCCAGCCGTAGACATGACCAGCTCTGGCGTGAATTTGCATTCGACGGATATTTTTAACGTGCAAATGTCTTACGACGGCAGCAATTTGACGATGACCATCACTGACGCAACTAGCAACGCCACCTTTACGAAAACGTGGCCGATCAACATTCCCGCCACCGTAGGTGGGAACAGCGCTTTGGTCGGCTTCACTGCTGGAACCGGCGGCAACACCGCGATTCAGGAAATCATCAACTTGACGATGACCTCGACTCCCATACCGGCGGCAGCGACGCCAACGTTCTCTCCGGCGGCGGGCACTTACACTTCGGCGCAGACCGTAACGATCAGCGATTCGACCAGCGGCGCCAGTATCTACTACACAACCAACGGCACCACTCCGACCGCCTCATCTACGAAATATACGGCGCCTATCACAGTAAGCAGTACTCAGATTGTCCAGGCGATTGCCGTGGCAACCGGCTTCTCGCAGAGTCCGGTTGCGAGTTCGTCCTATACGATCACCACCGGAACTACCACGATCAATTTCGGCGGCGGATTTACCGCCGGGGGCATGGTTCTGAACGGCAAATCAGCCCTCAGCGGTACCCGGCTGCGGTTGACGGACGGTGGAACGGGCGAAGCCGCCAGCGCTTGGTACAGTTCCCCTGTGAACATACAACACTTCACCACCAACTTCAGTTTCCAGATTACCGGCGGCACCAACCCCCCGGCGGATGGATTTGCTTTCGTGATTCAGGGCGGAGCCAGCACTGCCATTGGGCCATCGGGCCAAGGCCTGGGTTACGGAGGAACGGGTGGAATCCCGAGCAGCATTGCGGTGAAGTTCGATCTTTATAGCAACAATGGCGAAGGCGCCGATTCAACCGGTCTTTATGTCAACGGCGCTGTGCCGACCACACCTGCCATAGACATGACCAGTTCCGGCCTGGATTTGCACACCGGCGATGTGTTCAATGTGCAGATGACTTACGACGGAACCAATTTGACGATGACCCTTACCGACGCTGCGACCAATGCGACGTTTACCCGCGCGTGGCCGATCAACATACCAGCGACAGTGGGCGGCAATACCGCCTACGCAGGATTCACCGGCGGAACTGGCGGCTATACGGCAATCCAGGAAATCATTAACTGGACCATGTAGCTCATCTCTCTGACGCTCGGATGTTGCTCGGAGTTCCTGCGAACGGCGCCCAGTTCGTTAGCCGGGTAGCGTCCGGGGCTGCAGGGCAACGGTTGGTCCTTCTTCTGAAAACCGCTGACGTGGCCAGCGCCAGCATCTCCGGCTGCATTGGGTACTGATACATCAGACTTTCCGACGTATGCGTCACATAATGAATCAGCGGATAGAGAACCATCACTCCAACAAACAAAAATGCTTTTCGATTTTTGGCTCGCATCGCCCGTCCCGCCCCGATCAACGCCAACAGGGAAAACATCACTTGCGGCAGGTACTTCAGAAAGCGCAATTCGCCCATTCGCTTCGACTCCAGCGGATTGCCGGCCCACCAATATCCAATCCGAAACAGTACGTTGCGGAAAAACTCACCGGTATGAGCCCGGATCGCCTGCACAGCCTCTCGTTCAGACGCCTGGTTGTATTCGACTTCGCCCAGCTCCCGCAACCGTCCCAGTTCGTAATCGCTCCTGTCAGGATGAACTTCGCCGTCCCAGCGCCCGTTATGGCCGGGCACATTTCCAACTCTTAGTTCAGTTCCAAAGTTATCGCGAATAAACACCATCTGGTGAAACGCCAAATAATTCCGCGTCAGCCACGGAGCGACACACAAAACTGCCACCAAGCCCACCTGAGCCACATACCGCCAATCTTTGCGATTTCTAAGTTGCCAGCCGGCAAAAGCCGGCGCCAAGATCAGCAGAGTCGGATTCAGAAGCGCCGCAATTCCCCAAGTTGCTCCAAAAGCGGCCCAGTGCGGAGGGTGCAACGCGAACCATATCAGCAGCACGATCGCCAACTCGGTCAGATGCGTGTACCAAATAACGTTCGGCGAGATGAATAGCCCTAAACCGCCATAGCCACCCAAGACATGCAGGAGCACCAGTGGATAGAACAGCAGCGGAAAACCCGCTAGCGCATACGCCGAATAGGTGCCAACTCGCGCTCCGAAAACCTCTCCCGCGGCCCGATCGAGCAGGACGCAGGTGAAGGCATGAACGAGGATGTTGAAGGCGACGGCTACGCAGTAAGCTGCTGCGCCGGGGCCTCCGCAGACAAGAAAGATCCCCGCGAGCAGGTACGGATACACGGGAGGAATCCACGCGGAAGGGCCGGTCGGTTGCCGGAAAGGAGAACTGAACCCGTGTCCGCCTGCCACCGCCACCGCGATCCGGGCGGTCTCAGTCGTCCAAACATCGATTTTCGGCAAAACTGCGGCGAGAATCACGTTTGATGTGATTGCGAGCACCACGATGAGGATGACCCGGCGAGTCAACGCAAGCGCACCTTATTTCGTGCAGTCTAGGACAGAAAAACTCACCGCTTTCCCGTGTGCTCCCGATTACCGCACCCGAGCTTCTACCACAACCCCAGCGGGTTGGGGTTTGATCGTGTCGACCAGCGCAACCTATCGCCGGGCGGCCGTGCCCTTTGCGCGATTCCTTAACAATCGTTGACCGGGACCGCCCGGAGCCCCGCACTCTTTCCACAGCTTTTCCCAATTCCAGATCCCGTACGCCACCTTGTTCGGCAACGGGAATCCCAGCTGATGCGCGAGCATACACACCTGGCCGCGATGGTGGGCTTCATGAGCAAGCATGTAGCACAACATTTCGGGGCCAGCCGGCCAGGGCCGCGCCCAGCCGTCTCTGCGGAACTGCCGGACCTGGCCTCCGCCACCGCCGAGCGCTGCAGCGAGCATCTCCGCGCAGCGCGCGGCGCTCTCGGCCAATCCCGCACGGGCCTGCCGCGGCGTGCAGTGCGCGCGCTTGAGCTGTCGTGGCACCTTCAGGTGCGGAGCGGTAAGCCGGACCCACTTGGTGCGGACATTGTGCAGGTGCGTGAAGATCGCCGCGATGGTGCGGGCCCTGCCAGGCGGTTTGGCTCTCCAGGCGGCAGAGTCGAGGTGTTCGATCAGCATCTGGTTGATGCGATCATTGGCGGCAAAAATCAGGACGGCGGTTCGGCCGAGACGGAGTTCCCGTTGCTCACAGAGCGGCACCTGCTCCAGCAGACGCCTGTTGGCAATGGCAATTTTCTCTTTCGGCGGGTAGTGCTTGCGTGGCTTCTTCATGCGTTCGCTTCCATCGGTCTTAACGGGTGAACGCTTCTCTATCCGGCTGAACCGGATCAGACCAGTCGATCTCGTCGCCTGGCCTTACTTCCGTTCCCGTGTGGAAGGCACTGAGGGGCTCATGCGAAACCGCGATAGCGCCTCGCCCAGATTCTGTATGAAGGCTTCGGACTGAAACACATCTGCGTCCGCTCGCATGCTCGCTGCGGGTGCAATTGGCTCCAGCTCATCCAACTGAAATTCCCTCGCCACATCCTCGATCACCTTCGCCTCAATCACCTGCTTCTGATCCACAAAGGAATTGATCAACGCATGCTCACACAATAAATTGATCACCCGCGGAATCCCCATGGAGTACAGGTATGCCGCATCCATGGCCTTGGCTGAAAATATACCGGACTGTGCCGGGGCTCCGGCAATTCTCAGGCGCTCCTGGATGTATTCGTGGGTTTGTTCATTGCTCATGGGGGAAGTTCTGCAGCGCAGCGTAATTCTTTGCCGGAGTTGCCGCAATTGCGGAAGCTTCAGCTTGTCTTCCAGTTCCGGCTGGCCCGACAGCACGATTTGCAGCAGCTTCTCGGTCGAAGTTTCCAGATTCGTCAGCAATCGAATTTCTTCCAGTACCGGGAATGTTAAATTCTGCGCTTCATCCACAATCAGCACCGCGGTTTCGCCGGCTCGATAACGTTCGAGCAGCCAGTGGTTGAGTTTCATCAGCTGCTGGCTCTTGGAACGATTTTCGCAGGAGATATCGAATTCCGCCAAAATGAAGTCGAACAGTTGGCTGGAGTTCATTCTTGAATTGAACAGGAATGCAGTTTTGGTGCGGCGCAGATGCAGCCAGTCCAGCAGCCGGTTGACCAGGGTAGTCTTGCCGGTGCCTACTTCTCCAGTCAGCGTGATGAATCCCTTGCGCGTCTGTATGCCGTACATCAGACCGGAGAGCGCTTCCTCGATCTGCTTGGTCAGAAACAGAAACCGCGGATCAGGATTGACGTTAAACGGATTTTCCTTCAGTGCGAAAAAACTTTTATACATGTGGTGTGGTCGTCTCCTTCGACCCTTTCCTGGTCTTGCTAGGCGATTTCAGCCCTTTTCTAGGGCAATACGAATGGCCGCGTATGCCAGCTAATTCCGAACGATAATTGGTGGGTAGTGAAGTCCGATCCGCAATTTGCCACCGCGCAGGTACCGCCGTTGGTTCGCTCTATGTATGCGGTATAGCCCAGCGACAAATTTGCGTTACGGCCCAATGCCCGTCCGGCGGAAACGCTCCCGTAAACCGTGTCGTAGTTGATATTGGTCGTCGAGCCCGCATTCAAGATGCCTCGGTTGCGTGAGTAACCCAAATTGGCGTTTCCGGTCCACACTCGGGTAATCTTTCGCGTGATCGCTCCGTTCAGTTGATCCGTTGTCGAGCCCAGAAAGACACCGCTTCCTGCCGTCACGCCGTGATAATACGAGCCTGACAAACTTCCTTTCGGGATGGCATAGGTGATCGAAGCGCTGCCTGTCCCCGCCACGGTCTGGGTTGAGCCTCCGCCCGCCGCGGCAACTCGCAAATGTGTGATTTCCGGCCCACCGGTTAATTGCAACGCCAGCCTACCGGTAATTTTTCGGCCATAGGCTACCTGCACGGATTGATCGCCTATGTTCTGCGTAAATCCGATGAAGTGGTAAGAGCTATACCGGTACACCAGACCCAATGTGTCTTCTCGAGTGAACTGGTAGTTATAGCCGATGCTTCCAAGGTACTCGTTGCTTTCTATATTTCCTGGATCCGTGAATCGCAGAATGCTGTCGATTCCGCCAAAGGTAAGCGAACTCCTCGGCGTCAGCGTGTAGTTGCCCTGTACGCCAAAAACATTCGTGTAGCGCGGGCCAAACGTCGTGAATACCGATTGCCCGGGATCGATGCCGCCACCCAGTCCGGTTGAGCCTGGCCCGAGCGACCCGCCGACCCCTGGAAGAGCAATGCCCGTTCCTGCTCCGAACCCGAACTGGGCTTGCGGTAAATACGCGAATTGATCCAAGATCGTCAATTGCAAGCGTTCCCAATTAAACGTTTGCGATGCTCCGAACTGCTGAAACCATCCATTGCCCAGCGTCGAATCGGTGGAAAAGTTTCCACCGCCTGAATAATTCAGCGCCAGTTGCGCCGTGCTCCAGGTCTTCAACAGACTGACGTTGCCGCTCAGGTAGCTGGTCGAGTTCCAGCCTCCGGCTCCGCCCTGCGTGTTTCCATTCGACTGCACGAAATTGTAATAAGAGACCCCAGGAACCCAATAGCTGTGTTTTTCAAGCGGTGTCCCCACCGTAGGCTGCTGAAACCCGGTCAACGGACGCTGGTCCGGCTGCAAGGTATCGGCCGGGGTTTGCGTATCCTGGTCGCCTTCGCTCCCTATCGGGCCATAAGTTCGCGCCGCGGGCTTCGGCTTATCTTCAGTTGGAGCTTGCGGGGGTGGCGGGGCCTGTGGATCCTGTGCGCGCGCCTGTGCGCTTAAGCCGAGGTAGCAGCAAAAGGCCAGGAAAACGATAAACTTCACGATGTTTGAAAATTTTGTCATAAGCCCTCTTTACGGGACCACAATCGTATCGCCGGGCTGCAGTACGATGTTGTCTTCCTGACGGTTTCCCTTTACTACATCATTATAGTTGAATAGGTGTTTCACCGGCCTGCCGCCCTCTGAACGCAATACATAAATTTTCTTGGTTCGCGCAAACTGCGTGAACCCGCCGGCGCTGGTCAACGCTTGCAGCACGGTCATATTGGGCAGCAACGGGAACGCGCCCGGCCGCGTCACCTCGCCTGTCACATACACTCTTCGGCTGTTGATTTCCGATATGCTGACCGTCACCTGCGGGTTGGTTATATACTTTTTTAGTCCTTCGCTAATCACGTTGGACAGCTCCATCGCCGTCAGCCCTTCGGCTTGTACGTCGTTGAGCAGCGGCAGGGAAATCTTTCCGTCTGGCCTTACCGGAACAGATCGCGATATTTCCGCTTCTTTCCATACATCGATGCGCAGCACATCCTGCGGACCGATCTTGTAGCTTGGATCAGTTACCGGCACATTCTGCGCCGTAGCGGGTTTGGCCGGGCTTTTGTTTGCCGTTTGCGCCGCCACACCCGCCGCCATCATGGTCCCAAGGCCAATCCATAGCAACGCTTTCATCACTCATCTCCCGGCAATCTCTTGATTTGGGCCCCGTCCACGTCCATCTGTTTTATCTTATACAACAACGCCTTGTAGCTTACTTGCAGTTCTCGCGCTGCCCGCTTCCGATTCCAGTGGGTTCTTTCGAGAGCCCGCAAGATCAGGTCCCGCTCTGCCAACCGCGAAGCTTCTTTTGCCACCACTTTCAACGACAAGGACGCTCCGCCAGGGTAGTCAGCACGATTGCTGCGCAGCGGTTCCGGGCGCTGGAGCTCGGTAATGGCGGCGCGCGATTGACCCAGTGCCACCATTTTTCTCGCTAGATTCGCCAGCTCTCGAATGTTTCCCGGCCAGTCATGGCTCCGCAGCAATTCTTCTTCGTCCGCGCCGAGAACAGGTATCCGTTTTCCCGCTTCCGCTGCATGCTTCTCGAGAAAATACTCCATCAGCGCCGTCACATCCTCTTTGCGATGCCGCAGCGCCGGCAGCTTCACGCAGGCTCCGTTGATACGGAAATAAAGTTCGCGCCGGAACCTTCCGAGCCCGATCTCCCGATCCAGGTTTTTGGTCGCTGTCGAGATCAGCCGGAAACCCATCGCCCCGCCTGTGCTCATTTCCCGTTCTTGCAGCATGGCCAGCAGAACTCTTTGACAATCCAGGTCCAGTTCATCGATCCCGTCCAGATACAGCGTCCCGCAACTCTCCTGCGCCTCGCCGGCGCAATTCGCGGCCAATGAGGTCTTAACTCGCGACAGCAGCTCGCCCGGTTCAAGCACCGTACAATTCAGCTTGACCAGCGGAAGCTCCCGCACCGCCGAAAGATGATGTATCAGCCGGGCATATACGTCTTTGCCCGTCCCGCTTTCGCCCTGCACCAGCACCGGAATATCGGTCCGGGAAATCTCTCCCACGATGCTGTTGACGGACAGAATCGCTTCCGAACGGCCGTATACAAACCCTGGTCCCGTCAGTATATCGAACCCGCGATTTACACCTGTAGCCATGTTTTCTCGAGGAATGTTTCTGCAAGTGTTTAGCCAAGCAGTGGGAAAACGAAACGCCCGCGAGAGCGTGTAACTTGCTTATAACAGGAGGTTTATAGCAGGAGCTTGCTATCTGAAGGGTTTGCGCCATCCACACTATGTCCTGCCCCGCTTCCACCATGTGGCAAAACTTTATCCCTTTTCGGCGCGCCTGAGCCTGGCAAATGCGAAAATACCTGGCTAACTTGTTTATTAGGAATGGCTTGCGGAGAACTAAGCTACTCTTAGCCCACAGAAAAGCAGCTGCAATCCGGGTGAATGAACGCCAGCGCACTCACGCTGGCCTCAGGGTCCATCATGAATCCCTCGGTCAGTTCGACACCGATCTCCCCTGGTTTCAGCAATTTCCAGATACCAGCTTGATCCTCTAGGTCGGGACAGGCTGGATATCCGAAGCTATACCTCTTGCCTTGGTACCTCGATGTATACCGCTGTGCCATGGTCATCTCGGGCGGGTCGGGAAATCCCCAATCCTCCCGGATTCGCCGGTGTAGCCATTCCGCGCAGGCCTCGGCCGCCTCGATCGCCAGCGACTGCAATCCATTGCGAACGAAAATAGTACCCCGCGTTTTTAGCCGCCTCCGACCGTTCCCGTACTCCTTCGCCAGCCGAAACCACAAACACTGCAACGTGATCGCGCTTTCCATTGTTTGCAGGAAGAATGTAATCGCTCAAGCACAGACGGTCCGCGGTTTTCTGCCGCTTCAACCGCCAGGTGTGCGCCGGCGAGCTCTGGCCCGGAGAGAACACATGCAACTGCTCGCCATCAGCCTCGGCCGCAAAAAATTGCCACACCGCTCGCACTTTCATAAATTTCGCTGCTTCTTCTTTGACTTCTTCCATGGCCGCGAAGAGTTCCAGCGCTTTCGGCTCGCTCGCGGCAAGTTGCTGCGCAAAAGTTCCATGATAGCCAAGATGCCGCCCAAACAACATGAAAGGATTGATGTAGCTCCACACTTCGCGCAAGTCCGGCACCAGGCGCACCGCCGCTTTACGCGCCTGACCAATGCATTTTCAGAGAAGATCGACAATCTAGGGCACGCCGTTGCGCTTCATTTCATGCACTATGATTTTTGCCGCGATCACCAGACTCTCCGCGTCACTCCTGCAATGGAAGCGGGCGTCGCCCAGCACGTTGCCAGCACGTCTGGACTATTGCAGAACTGGTAGCTTTGTTAGAACCTACCGCGATGGAAGTGGTCGCATGAGCACACAAGCCTCCTTGGCGTCAGCGATTAACGCGCACGTTTCCGTAGAAGTCGTCCATAAAGGGCATAACAAGCTAATTTCTCCAATCCGAATGGGTTGGAAAACTACCAAGGACAAGGGAAAACATCTGAATCTATTTTGCTATCAGTTCGGCGGTTACAGTTCGCGTGGACTCGAGCCCCATGGCTCAAAAGCAAATTTCCGATGCTGGGAAGTAAAGGACATAAGTTCAGTACTCCCCATTAACGCGCCTTGGCACGGCACATATTCTTTCGGGATGAAACGTTCGGAATGTATCGATGATGTAATTTCCGGGCCGCTAGAATTCATCCACTTTGCGTATTCTAGCGCTCGTTCTTGAGCGGCATGACCGGAAAACTCCGCCCAAAGCATTTCCCCCTCACTGGTATCGTCAATCGCTTCGACCATCCAAACACCATGCTCTTCCTTCTCAAACGCGGTGAATCTTTTCCCCCTGGTCATTCAAACTGGCCCACTTTCCAATATTGCGTTATACAACAGCCGTCATTCCGAGCCTGCCGGCCGCAGGCCGAGGAATCTCTGTTTCCTCTTGAGCCTGGCGGGGCCGAAAGGATTCGAGGAAAGACATCCAAGTTGTCAGTATCAATTCGTGAACAACTCGCTCCAACCCTCTTGCCGGCTCGGCCAGTTTTCACTACCCTGACAACGGTGGCTACTAAACGCTCCAACTCACCTAAGCTTTCTATCTGCCTGCTCTCGCCTCATCCTCTGGTGCTCAGCGAGTTCGAGCGCATTCTGGCCAAACAAGATTTCAAGGTCATCTCCAAGCAGCTCGAGTCCACTCTTGCCCCCGATCTGCGCTCTTTCGAACCGCCCAAGGCTCAAGTCTATGTAATCGACGCCCACGCCGCCCGTCAGGCGACCGGCGCACTGCTCTCCAACATTCTCGAGCGCCATCCCGACGCCCGCCTGATCGTTGTCGGGGAAGCCCATCAGGACGCCAACAGCTTTTCTTTACTCCGTCTCGGTGTAAAAGGCATTTTGACCTACAGCGAAGCTCGCGATCAGCTCATTCGCGCATTGCCGCTTGTCGCCACCGGTGGTTTCTGGGTACCGCGCACGGTTCTATCTGGTTTCGTCGACTCCATCCTCTCCGGCCAGACGCGCCGCCTAAAATCCGATTCCGTTGCCAATCTCAGCCGGCGCGAACAGGAAGTCCTCGATTCGCTTTTGGAAAATCTCTCCAACAAAGAGATCGCCAGCAAGCTCAACATTGCCGAGCGCACCGTAAAATTCCACGTGTCCAATCTCCTCAATAAATTCGGTGTCCGCCGCCGTGCTGACCTGATCCTCCTCACCTTCCAACGCCGCATGGCCCCTGAGGCCTGACGCCGTTGGTCTTTCTTGGCAGCGGCCGGCTGCGGCGGGTGCCTTTGCAGTTCAGCGGCTCTCGTCCCTGGTCCTCCATCTAATCCCTTCGCTCCTCTTTACTCGCAATCCGCTCCGCCGTTAAACTCTCTCCTCAATCTCCATGGCCTATCCAAGACACAACCCCCTGGCACTTATCGATCCTAAACTCTCCATCGTCATCCCCGTCTACAACGAACGCGCCACCATCGACGAAATCCTTCGCCGCGTAATCGAAACCGAACCGCGCAAAGAAATCATCTTGGTGGACGACTGTTCGACTGACGGCACCCGCCAGATTCTCGAAAAAATGTTGCAACTCCAGAAGGCGGGAGAAGCCTCGGCACCCGCCATGGACGGCGCCGATGCCATCCCTCTTCGCGATATCCGCATTTTTTTTCAAAGCAAAAATCAAGGCAAGGGCGCCGCTCTACGCCGCGGCTTTGCGGAAGTTACCGGGGACATCATTCTCGTCCAGGACGCCGACCTCGAGTACGATCCCCGTGACTATGGCAAGCTCCTCGAGCCCATCCTGGACGGCCGCGCCGACGTAGTTTTCGGTTCCCGTTTCCTCGGCGGTCCCCAGCGCGTTCACTACTTCTGGCACTATGTCGCCAACAAATCCCTTACTCTTCTCTCCGACGTTTTCACCAATCTGAAACTCACCGACATGGAAACCTGTTACAAAGTCTTCCGTCGCGAAGTCCTGCAAGGCATCCAGCTGAAATCCGATCGCTTCGGCTTCGAACCGGAAATCACCGCCAAAGTTGCAAAAGGGAACTGGCGCATCTACGAAGTCCCCATCTCCTACGCCGGCCGCACCTATGAAGAAGGCAAAAAAATCACCTGGAAAGACGGCGTGCAAGCCCTCTGGTGCATCATCCGCTACCGCTTCCCCGATTAACTTCTTTCCGTGAACTCCGGCAAGCTTTCCATCCCAGCAACCACCGAGCCAAGTACCGTCATCGCGAGCCTGCCTGCCGCAGGCGGGCAAAGCCAGAGACCTCGCTTTACTTGTTAGCGGCGACCTTCAGGGTTGCCCTGTTTTCTTTCTCGAGCAGCGGCTTTGCCGCTTTACCCCGGCTACCACACCAGGCAATTCCCCGCACCGACCGCACACCGAGCGACTCCGGCTGACGAACCGGCCCCGCTCAAGTTATCCTAATGACTCGCGATGCCCACTTTCCACATCGAA
>Ga0193709_1000624_pt1 | contig 11830 bp, 10 predicted proteins | sample H3c2metaG_FD_160571 | JGI IMG/M metagenome (GOLD analysis project Ga0193709, IMG submission 160571) | Soil microbial communities from a riparian zone of the East river system, Colorado, United States - H3c2 | ecosystem: Environmental > Terrestrial > Soil > Riparian zone | place: USA: East River... | reverse complement strand
GACAAAATTCTGAAGATGCGCAAATCGTATGGCGCCTTCAAGAGCGTGGACGATTTGCCTGCGATCAAAGGCTTCGGGCCGAAACGCATGTAAAAAATGCGCAAGTACGTCACCATAGGCAAGAGCGTCGCGCCGAAAAAGCACGAGCAGCCTGGCGACCTCATCCACGTCGCCCGACAACCTCGAACTCGCCGCCATGCGCGGCGCCGAAAAACTTGAATCAAAATCCTCCTAGGTCGAACCGAAACCAAACAAATTCAAGAAAAAGAACCGACCTGAAGACCGGCCGCTACAAAACCGAGAGAACCCGGCAAGGAATCGTAAGTATTAAATTCTTATCAGAGGAGCTGGTGCGTTTCGCGTGGTTGATCGATGTGGAGCGGGACCTGATCGGCGATAGTGATGCCGTAACCTTCCAGAGCCACCACCTTCTTCGGGTGATTCGTTAAAACACGGATGTCTTTCAGGCCGAGGTCGATCAGGATTTGCGCGCCTATGCCGCTTTCGTGTTGGACCAGACGCTGGCGCGCGGGTGAGCGATCCAGTTGGCCGCGGGCGTGAACGTGAATTTGCGGCAGGGTGCCGGGTTCGGAGGAGGCTTCGATGCCGAAGCCGCGTCCAGTGTGATGAAGATAGAGAAAAACGCCGCGATCTTCTTTCGCGATGGCTGCCAGCGACCGCGCGACGAGTTCGTGGCAATCGCAAGCGGCGGAATTAAAAACATCTCCAGTTAAACAATGCGAATGGACGCGCACGAGAGCAGGTTCCGAGCCTTCGAGTTGGCCGCGCACCAGCGCGATGTGTTGATCGTGATCCACATCGCTGGCGTAGGCAATCATGCGGAAATCGCCGAAAGCCGTGGGTAGAATCGTTTCGGCCACGCGGCGAACGTAGCGCTCGTGCTGCATACGATAGCGAATTAGTTCCGCGACCGTCAGCACTTTCAGACTATGTTCGCGGCAGAACTCGATGAGCTGGGGCACGCGGGACATGGTGCCGTCTTCGTTCATGATTTCGCAGATGACGCCGGAATCATTGAGGCCGGCGATGCGCGAGAGATCGACGCTGGCTTCGGTCTGCCCGGCGCGGACGAGGACGCCGCCGTTGCGGGCGCGCAGCGGAAACATGTGCCCCGGCCGCGCGAGATCTTGTGGCTTGGTCTTGGGATCGATTGCGGTAAGGACAGTAATGGCTCGGTCGGAGGCGCTGATGCCGGTGGTGACTCCGACGCGCGCGTCGATGGCTTCGCAGAACGCAGTACCGTGGACCGAAGTGTTGATCGGGGACATGAGCGGGAGGTGGAGTTCGTCGCAGCGCTGCTCGGTGAGCGTGAGGCAAATTAAGCCGCGGCCGTATTTGGCCATAAAGTTAATGGCTTCGGGCGTGATTTTTTCCGCGGCCATAGTGAGGTCGCCTTCGTTTTCGCGGTCTTCGTCGTCGACGAGAACGATCATTCGGCCGTTGCGAATTTCTTCGACGGCTTCTTCGACGGTGCAGAACGGAGTTTTGCCTGTGTCAGTCATGGATTGGCCTGTTAGATCTGTAAAAATCATAGCGCGAGTGATGGAGGTATAGGAAGTAGATGAAGTAAAGGAGCTAGAGGACTCGGAACGACGTCCAACCTCCAGTCGATAATGCTGGAGTATGGACAGGCGGAATGATCGTTGTTGGGAGCTGTCCTGGCACGCAAGAAACGGTATCGAGCACACGCCTGGTGTCAGTCCTCGGTCGTTCTCCTTAATGGCGTGCTGATTGCGGTGGCAGAGAAAAACACACAATCGAATTGGATTCATTACGATCCGGCTGGGAGAAAAATTCTTACCAAATGGAAGATGATGGTGCCGATTAGGGCAGCACCAGGGATGGTGAGCACCCAGGCCCAGACGATGCGGCGGGTGACGCCCCAGCGGACGGCAGTGAGGCGGCGGGAAGCGCCTACGCCGACGATGGCGCCGGTGATGGTGTGAGTAGTGCTAACAGGGATGCCGAACACTGCGTTCAATACGAGTGTGAAGCCGCCGGCAGTTTCCGCGGCGAACCCGCCGAAGGGCGTCAGCTTGGTGATCCGCTGGCCCATGGTCTTGATGATGCGCCAGCCGCCGGCCATGGTGCCGCCGCCCATCGCGAGGTGGCAGCAGATAATCACCCAGTACGGGACGTGGAATGATTTGAGGAGGCCACCGGCTACCAAAGCAGTGGTAATGATGCCCATACCTTTTTGCGAATCGTTGGTGCCGTGACCGAGGCTAAAGAGTGCGGCGGAAAGAAGTTGCAGTCCGCGGAAGGTACGGTCCACTTTTCTGGGGCGCTGTTTGCGGACGATCCAACTGGCGATGGTGGTGATGGCGATGGCCAGAACCATTCCTACTATCGGCGATAGAAAAATAAAAATAACTGGTTTGATCCATCCGGCGAGGATCAGGGACTTGAAGCCGGCGTGAGCTACGGCTGCGCCGCCGTAACCGCCGATTAAGGCGTGCGAGGAACTGGTGGGTAGCCCGAGGACCAGGGTGATGAGGTTCCAGGAGATTGCGCCGAGCAGGCCGGCGAGAAGGACTTGTTGAGTGATCAGTTCGATGTGGATCATGCCTTTGCCGATGGTGCTGGCTACTGCGGTGCCGAAGACGAAGGCGGCAATGAAGTTCCAGAAGGCGGCCCAGGCTACGGCCCGGAAGGGTGTGAGTACGCGCGTGGAGACGACGGTCGCGATGGAGTTGGCGGCATCGTGCCAGCCGTTCGAGAATTCGAAGGCCAGGGTGAGGGCGATGACGACGACGAGTAGGGAGAAGTTAGGCACGGGTGGAAGACCTGGGGAATGAGGTTAAGAAAGTAGGGAAGGTATAGGAGCTAAAGGACGGGACGCGAAGGTTGCGAGCTGTGCCGGTGCTGAAATCGAAGAGACATTCCTCGCTTCGCCTGCCCGCGCAGGCAGGCTCGGAATGACGGTGCATGCAGATGGGGCCGCGCACGCCAGTCGAATGACGATGTTGCTTCGTTGTAAGGCGAACGATCAATCTAGGCGGCATTTGCGGATTAGTGGGACTTCAGGATTACGCCTTCGATTACGTTGGCTACGTCTTCGCATTTGTCCACGGCGGTTTCTATCACTTCGAAAATCTCTTTCCACTTGATGATTTGGACGGAATCTTTTTCTTCGTCGAAAAGTTGCGCGATCAAGGTGCGACACAGGCGGTCGGAGTCGTTCTCGTAGCGGTTGATCTCGATACAGTGTTTCAAAGCTTGATCAGGAGTACTGATGGCGTGGACCGCGGCGGAGACTTCCACGGTGGCGGAGACCAGTACTTTGACGAGGTCGATAGTGCCTTCGCGGATGACGTTGACGCGATAGAGGACGAAGCGGCTGGCGGCAGCGTCAATCAAGTCGATAACGTCATCGAGCTGGGATGAGAGCGCGTGAATGTCTTCGCGATCGAACGGCGTGATAAACGTCTGATTGAGCTTAGTGAGGATGTCGTGCGTGATCTCGTCCCCTTGATGCTCGATGGCTTTGATGGTTTGCACCTGTTCGGGGACACCGGTGTAGTGCGAGAGCATCTGCTGCAGCGCTTTGGCGCCCACGACGATGTTTTCGGATTGCTTGGCGAACAAATCGAAGAAGCCCTCTTCACGCGGCAGAAGGCGCTGCAAAAATCCAGGCATTTGGGCAACTCCCCCCTGAGGAGCTGTGCTTCAAGCCTGAAGAGTCTAGCGAAAGCAGTACCGGGGAGGCAAGGAACGTGGTCGGAAAATCCCTGTGGGAGCGACGCTAACTCGCCGTGCGGCGGACGGGCCGGTATTCGAGGAGGACGATCCTCGAGTCAAGAACCTTCGTCTCGATGAGTTTGAGGCCTGTTTGAGGATAGCCGGAATAGATTGGCTCCCTGCCCGCGCTGCCAAGGACTAGGGGAAGACCATGAGCCTGAGGTGATCGACGAGCCGTAGCTGCATCATCCTTTTCACTAGACTGATGCTGCCAATCGATCGAAGCGCATCTCCCGGCTGCTGTTTGAGCTCGTCCGACGGCTCGCTTAACCATGCGGGTATTTTTCCAGGCAAGGGGCTCGGCAAGCTTGCTTGAGAATGCCAACTTCGCGAGGGCATTCATTCTGACGCTGATTTCATCGGTGGCGGACGGCGCGAACTGTGCGAGCGCCTCAAACGCTTTGGGTGTGCCCGTAGAACCAGGCAATCAGGACGCGCATGGCGGCCATGGCTGCTACGAAAGCTGGAAGAGTTTTGCCGTGAGGAGAAGCTGCGCCGAGGAAGTCGATCACTGAGGCGTGCCAGAGTCCCCAGAATAGGCCGAGGATCGCGGCTGCGGGAAGAACGGCGAAACGCTGGCGTAATTTTGGGTAGGCGAAGCCGGTCCAGCCGATTTCTTCGAGGAATCCGGCGAGGAGGCCGAAAGTGACGCCGATCCGGAAGCGGTTTGGCGCGTAGACGGGCGATACGAACGTTTTGAGACAGAAAAGAACGCCGAGGACCAGAACCGGAAGAACAAGCCAGGCCGTGTAGCAACGGAGTGGGAAGCGGACGAGGCGCACTCGTGCGAAGAGATCTTTTAACCCATCACGTCCATCGAGCTTGCGCGTCAGAAAAATTCCGGCAATGCCGGGGCCAAGAAGCATTGCCGGGAACATTAGAATGCCAGTGAACTTTGCAAGTGGCGCGAATTGGAAAAGTTCGGGTGCGGCGATGAGGAGCGCGGCGGTCCAGGAAATAGCGAACGCAGGCAGGAAATAGCTGGCGGCGGGATTTTTTCGAGCGAATGGGGAATTCGAGAAAGGCGCAGAATCGGCAGGCATGGATAATGCGCGAAGCTACCGAGGTCGGATTTTTTGTGCAAGAGCAATGGGTGCGTGATGGCGAGAGCGAAGCGCGCCGGGCTGAAGCCGGACACTACAATCAGAAACGAAGTGCAGCGGGGATAAAGCTTGCCGGCGGCCGCCAGGCCGCTGCTAGACCAAGTGCAGGCGATGAAACACAAAGGGCGGACCGATAAATCGGCCCGCCCTTTGTTGGATTGAGATATTGGGCTAGCTGGAAAATTTGCCGGTCGCTGTGCGACCGCACAATTCGTCGACCGGCCAGGCTATCTCGCTATCTTAGTACATTCCGCCCATGCCGCCGGGGCCACCTGGGCCACCGCCTGCGGCCGCTGACTTCTTGTCGTCTTCCTTGAGTTCGGCCACCAGAGCTTCGGTGGTGAGCATCAGGCCGGCGATAGAGGCTGCGTTTTGCAGGGCGAGGCGGGTGACCTTGGCTGGATCAATGACGCCAGCCTTGACCATGTCGCCGTACTCGCCAGTGTCGGCGTTGAAGCCGAAGTTTTCGTCTTTGGACTCGCGGATTTTGCCGATCACCACAGCGCCTTCGTGTCCGGCGTTGAGCGCGATCTGGCGAGCAGGCTCTTCGAGAGCGCGCTTCACGATGCCGACGCCAACAGCTTCGTCATCATGTAGCTTGAGCTTTTCGATGGCAGAGATGCAGCGGAGAAGCGCAGTGCCGCCGCCGGCAACAATGCCTTCTTCGACTGCCGCACGGGTGGCGTGCATGGCGTCCTCAACACGAGCTTTCTTTTCTTTCAGTTCGGTTTCGGTTGCCGCGCCTACCTTGATGACTGCAACGCCGCCGACCAGCTTGGCCAGCCGCTCTTGCAGCTTCTCGCGGTCGTAATCGGAAGTGGTGTTTTCCACTTGCGAACGGATTTGCTTGACGCGGCCTTCAATTTCGCCGGACTTGCCGCCGCCTTCGATGATGGTGGTGTTGTCCTTGTCGATGGTGATTTTCTTGGCGCGGCCCAGGTCTTCGATTTTCACGTTCTCGAGCTTGATGCCGAGATCTTCGGTGATGGACTTGCCGCCGGTTAGGACTGCGATGTCTTCGAGCATGGCCTTGCGGCGATCGCCGAAGCCCGGGGCCTTCACTGCAGCGCACTGCAGAGTGCCGCGCAGCTTGTTGACCACGAGAGTCGCGAGGGCTTCGCCTTCAACGTCTTCCGCGATGATCAAGAGAGGCTTGCCAAGCTTGGCAATCTGCTCGAGCAAAGGGAGCAGGTCCTTCATCGAGCTGATTTTCTTTTCGTGGTTAAGGATGATCGCGTTTTCGAGAACGCATTCCATCCTCTCTGGATCGGTGATGAAGTAGGGCGAGAGGTAGCCGCGGTCAAACTGCATACCTTCGACGACTTCCAGCGTGGTCTCCATCGTCTTGGATTCCTCGACGGTGATGACGCCATCCTTGCCGACCTTCTTCATGGCTTCGGCAATGATTCCGCCGATTTGCTTATCGTTGTTGGCGGAAATGGTGCCGACCTGGGCGATCATGTCGCCCTTGACGTCCTTGTGCAGCTTCTTGATTTCTTCTACGGCGACTTCAACGGCGCGATCGATGCCGCGTTTGAGAGCCGTGGGGCTTGCGCCTGCGGCTACCGTCTTCACGCCTTCGCGGAAGATGGCTTGAGCGAGCACCGTGGCGGTGGTGGTGCCATCGCCGGCAACGTCGGAAGTCTTGGAAGCGACTTCACGAACCATCTGCGCACCCATGTTCTCGAGCGGATCGCGGAGTTCGATTTCTTTCGCTACCGTAACGCCGTCCTTGGTGATAATCGGCGCGCCGAACTTCTTTTCGATGACCGCATTGCGGCCCTTGGGACCGAGGGTAATCTTCACTGCATCGGCAAGAGCATTCACGCCGCGCAAAATCGCCTGGCGGGATGCTTCTCCCGTAACAATCTGCTTCGCCATTTCTTGTTTCCTCCTGATAGATCGTGGTGCGAACTGCTGAATTTCATTTTATGAAGCACCCCGACAGTGTCGGGGCCACTACGAAAAACCACTGCACTACCAAAAACTTCCTGCTTATCTTTTTGCGGCCTTTGCGGCGCCGCCGAGCTTGGCCAGGATTTCTTCTTCACGCAGGATGAGGAATTCCTCGCCGTCCAGCTTGATTTCCGTGCCGCCGTACTTGCCAAACAGAACGCGATCGCCAGGCTTGACGTCGAGAGGGATCAGTTCGCCCTTTTCGCGCTTGCCAGAGCCAACAGCGATCACTTCGCCTTCCATCGGCTTTTCTTTCGCCGAATCCGGGATGATGATGCCGCCCTTTACCGTTTCTTTTTCTTCAATGCGCTTCACGATTACACGGTCGTGCAGCGGGGTGAGATTGACTGCCATCTTCGGAAAACCTCCATATTATTAGTTGCAGGTGAACTGTGGAATTGCGTCAGAGAGAGGGTTTTAGCACTCCTCACAGTCGAGTGCTAATATAGCAGAGTTTGCTGTCATGTCAAGGCTTAGCGTGGCAGGTGAACGGGTTCTCGCCAGAATTTCACGTCGACTATCTTCTATCTAAACCCATTATTTACATAATCTTAGCTGATGCAAGAAAAATCTTGCACTTGGAGATTGCCGTGCTTTCCCGGCAAGCGTAGAATCCGCGCGAGGCTCAGAGTGGGTGCGCTTCTCTATATTCGGCTGATTGGCTTCACAGCGGGGACGCTGCTGATGCTGTTCTGGATGGTAGTCATACTTGGCTACCGTAGGCAGCGGAATTTTGAGCGGGTGTTCTTCTTCTTGTGCCTCTCGCTGTTTTTGTTTTACGGCGGATCGCTGCTGGCGCTCAATGCGCAGATTTATTATCTGCAGCCGCCGCCGTTGCTCACAACGTTCGCGTGGACAATCCTGAGCGCCGGGCTCTGCTTCACTCCAGCACTGCTTCTTCATCTCCACCTTGAGTACGCCTCAATGCGCGGCCTGTTACCTTGGAAGAGCAAACCCGATCAATCCAAGCGCCTGACGCTCACGTTTGTTTACGCACTCGTAGTGGTTTTTGCGATTTGGGCGTACCCAAAGCTCGTGCCCGGTCAGGACTTTGATTTTCTCCTGCCAGCCAGAACCTTTGGTCCGTTATTCGGAATGTGTCTGGCTATTTCGCTCGGCGGGAGCGCCGGATGGCAATTCAGATTTGCCCAAACGACGGCGCAGCAGAAGGAAAAGCTCTTTCACTATTTTGCCGGTTCCGGTCTGACGGTTTGCACATTGCTGGTCTTGACTCTCCACGTTCTCAATTGGCGGCCCAGTCCCCAGATCGCCGCAAGTCTGACGACGACGCTCGATTCTCTACCCATCCCGCTTTTTGCAGCTCTCATCTACGCTGTACAAAAGTACAACTTTCTTCAAATCGGTCGTCAGACCAATCTCATGTATGCCATTTCGGTTACCTTTCTCGCGCTCCTTTATCTGGGGCTGGTTCGGCGAGTAAGTGGACTGCTTGAACCCGTTCTACCTCCAGAGGCGACAGCGTCGATCCTCCTTTTTGTCTTGGTCATCTTTGTGGAGCCGATTCAAAGGATTCTAGGAAAGCGACTACATGAGACTGCTCAACACCAAATGGATGATGTTCGTCGACTGATCGTCAAAATTAGAGAGAAAGCCCGCGACGGAGATTTACGAGGTTTCATTCAGTTCATCGGCGACGGCGTCAAGCAGCAATTCGAGTTTGCCGAAGCTTGGCTGGAGGTTCTTGAACCTATCCTCAAAGAAACTATTCGTGACAACTCGCAAAAAGCTGGCGCCGAAGGATTTCCCGTTTATCAACCGGGATTGCTTAACGCAATGCTTTTTGTTCGACCTCACGGTGCAATGCTTTCTGGCGAAATCACAGCGGCGCTCGAACTGTTATGCGAGCAGCTACCCGCATCCATCGATTTGTGCCGGTTGATTGAGGAGAAGCTACGGCTGGAGAGGGAATTGGCGGAGCGGGAGCGGATGGCCGTGCTGGGGCAGATGGCGGCCAGTATTTCGCACAATTTGAAAAATCCGCTGGGGTCGATCAAGACGATTTTGCAGGTGCAGATGGAGAGTGCCGAGATGCCGGAGTCGTTGAAGGCGGAAACGCGGATGGTGTTGGGAGAAGTTTCGCGGCTCTCCAATAAATTGGGGCAATTGCTGCAGTTCAGCCGACCGGCGGTTTTGGGCGGTGTGGCCGCATTGTGCGACGTGGGAGAGATTGTGAACGAAGTGAGTTCGGTGATGAAGCATGAGGCGGAGCGCAAGGGCATTGAATTTGGTGTGACGGTTCAAGAGGCGCTAGGTGTTACGGCTAGCAGGGAGGCGGTCAGCGACATCGTGTCAAATTTGCTGGTCAATGGATTGGAAGCAAGCGGCTACGGCGGTGAAGTACGAGTGAAAGCGGAGGCGCTCAATGGGAGCGCGGTGATTTCCGTACAGGACGGTGGCAAAGGAATTTCCGTCGAGCTGCGCGAGAAAGTGATGCAACCGTTTTTCACTACGAAAACGCAGGGAACAGGATTGGGATTGGCAATCGTAGCGCGTCGCGTGAGCGAGGCTGGAGGAAGGATGGAACTGGAGAGCCCGGTGGCGAATGGACGCGGAACGAAATTTTCGGTTTGGCTGCCGTTGAAGAAAGGTGAGGTAACGGAGCAGGAAGTAAGGAAGTAACGAGGTAAAGACGAAGCGGGGAGTTCGGAGTTTGTGCGGAGAGTACGTGAAAACGATTTTGATTGTGGATGATGAGCCGGCGGCACGGTACGGATTGCGGCGGGCATTGGAATCGAAATATCGCATTGCCGAGGCAGACTCTGCCGAAGCAGCGCGCGATGCTTTGCTGACCGAGAAGCCCGACCTGGTGCTGCTGGATGTGGTCTTGCCGGGGCAGGATGGGCTCTCGTTTCTGAAAATGCTTCGCGACCAGGGAAGCACTATGCCAGTGCTGATGATTTCCGCGCTGGACGCAGCGAAAACGGCGGTAGATGCGCTGAGGCTGGGGGCGGCCGATTATTTGGTGAAGGGATTCGAACTGGACGAACTGCGCCAGCGCGTCGCAAATTTACTGAAGCTGGCTTCCTTGCAGGAGGAAAACAGTTCGCTGCGGCGGCAACTCGTCACCGAAGGTCAGTTTGGCGTGATGATTGGGCGCTCGGAGGAGATGCGCCGCGCATTCGACATTGCCGACCGCGTTGCGCCGACCGATTCTACAGTGCTGATTCTTGGCGAGAGCGGAACCGGCAAGGATTTGTTGGCGCAGGAGATTCATGCGCGCTCGCCGCGCACGGGCAAAGCATTCGTCGCGGTGAATTGCGCGGCGCTGCCGGAAACACTGATCGAATCGGAACTTTTCGGATATGAACGGGGCGCATTTACCGGTGCAGCGCAACAGCGACGGGGAAAGTTCGAGCAGGCGCACGGCGGGACACTTTTCTTGGACGAGATTGGCGACATGAATCCTGTGACGCAGGCAAAAGTTCTGCGGGCACTGGAAAACCGTACGATTGAGCGGCTGGGCGGCTCGCAGACGATTCCCGTTGACGTCCGGGTGATCAGCGCGACCCATCGCGATTTGCCGGCTGAAATACGCAGCGGCAAATTTCGCGAAGACTTGTTCTACCGGCTGCGAGTAGTGACGATTGAACTGCCGCCGCTGCGCTCGCACAAACTTGACATCGGCGTGCTGTCGGATGCCTTTTTGGAAATGCATGGAGCGCGGATGGGCCGCTCGACGCGATTGAATAAGGGTGTGCTGGCGGCGCTGGAAGCCTACGACTGGCCGGGGAATGTGCGCGAGTTGAAAAATGCTCTGGAACGCGGCGTGGTGATGTGTCGCGGCGAAGAAATTGGATTAAGCGATTTGCCTAACGAAGTGGCAACCGGTCAAGCGCTCACACGCAAAGAGGGCGGACGCGGAGATGATGCTGGGATGAGCGAGCGGGATTTTCGCGAAGGCAAGCGCAAGTTTGAAATTGCGTGGATTACAAAGGAGTTGGTTTCGCATCGCTGGAATGTGTCGCGGACCGCGGCGACGATTGGACTGCACCGGCAAAGCTTGCAGGAAAAATTGCGCGAGCTTGGCATTCGGCGTCCGGGCAGGGAGCCGATGGAAGATGGCGAGTCGTGACATAAGAGCAGCGGGATAAACCCGCTGCTACATAAACTGGCTTGTGGTGATTGCCTCGTGACTGGCAAAAGCAACGGCAGTGAAATAAACGGGTACGTACTGGCCGGTGGAGCTAGTTCACGCTTCGGTCGCGATAAGGGTTTGGTTGAATTGGCAGGAAAGACGGCGCTGCAGCGAGCCTGCGAACTTGTTGGCCAAGTAGCAGGAAGCGTGCAGGTTGTGGCGCTCGCGGAACGTTACCCCGATTTGCGTGCGCTGATGGTCGCGGATCGCTGGCCGGGCGAAGGGCCGCTGGGCGGAATTATCACCGCGCTGCGAGCGACTGTGAGCGACAAGAAGGGCGCGGCTTGGAACTTGATCGTCAGCTGCGACATGCCGTTTCTGACGCCAGAATGGCTGGAATACCTGTGCACCAGCGCGCTCGCGAGTGATGCAGAAATGGTTGTTCCGCGTTCAGAGCGCGGACTGGAACCCCTCTGCGCGTGTTGGCGGACATCGGCAGCGGATTCGTTGCAGGAGAGATTCGAGGACGGTGTGCGCAAAGTCACTGAAGCCATGAAACGCCTGCGCGTGGAAATCCTTGACGAGACGCACTGGAAACGGTTTGATAGCGCGGGGCGGCTTTTCTGGAATATGAACACGCCCCAGGATTATCAAGAGGCCTTACAGATGTGGAGAGCTGAACAAAAGTGAGCGAGACCGGCCTTACCAGTTCGATCGACCCGGGCGGACAAGATTCCGTCAATTATTTTGAATTTCGCAGTGTCTCAAAAGCATTTGACGAGCGCACGGTGCTGAATCAGGTGAGCTTCGCCGTAAAGCGCGGCGAAACCTGTGTGATCATGGGGCGCAGCGGTGTGGGGAAATCGGTGGCGCTAAAACACATCATGGGATTCTTGCGCGCGGATTCCGGGCA
>Ga0193709_1000623_pt1 | contig 11846 bp, 5 predicted proteins | sample H3c2metaG_FD_160571 | JGI IMG/M metagenome (GOLD analysis project Ga0193709, IMG submission 160571) | Soil microbial communities from a riparian zone of the East river system, Colorado, United States - H3c2 | ecosystem: Environmental > Terrestrial > Soil > Riparian zone | place: USA: East River... | reverse complement strand
CAGGATGCGCGCAGCGGTTTCTCCCATGTCCCGCAGTGGCTGACGGATGGTAGTGAGGCGCGGATTGTGATACGCCGCCACCTGAATATCGTCAAAACCGATCACGGAAACATCTTCTGGCACGCGAAGATTTGCATCACTTAACGCGCGAATCGCTCCGATGGCGGCGATGTCGTTGAACGACACGATCGCTGTGAACGCGCGTCGATTCTGCAATAATTCCTGAACCACCGGATAGCCAAGTTCGGGTGACGTTAGATCCCGTTCCAATTGAATTGTCAACTCCGGACGAATCTCGATGCCAAGTTCCTTAGCAACCGCGAGCAGACTCCGCCAACGGTCATCCGAGTCCGAACTAAACGATTGTCCCCGCATGAACGCGATTTGCCGGTGGCCCAACTGATGCAAGTGACGAAGCGTCAGCTCCGCCGCCCGCCGGTGATCGAGAGTGACATTCGTGACGCCCGTAATCTTCCGGTGTCCGGCGACGGCCACAATCGGAATCGGCATTTCGTGTTGCAGCAGGGTATCGATCGCGATGATGCCTTCAGCGCCGCGTCCCACCAGGAGCCGCGGATATTCTTCCACCATGTCCGCCTTATGGCGGTGCTGCGCGCTGAAATAAAAGTAGCCTTCACTCATCAGGTGGTCGCCGATGCCGCTCATCACCAGCGTGTGGTAGCCATCACTCAACTCCGGAACCAGCACGCCCACGGTAAAAGTGCGCTGCTTTCGCAGCGAGCGCGCCAACAGGCTTGGCTGATAGTTGAACTTCTGAGCCGCAGCGCGCACACGGTCACGCGTCTCGGGAGGGATCGAACGGCCCGGCACATTATTTAGCACAACGGATACCGTGGCCGGACAGAGGCCCAAGTAATCCGCGAGAATTTTTAAGCTGACGGGCTTTTGACGCGACTCCCGGTCTTTTTTTCGCAAGGTCATACCGGAATCAGCTCTCCTGCGGCCGGGATCATTCGATTTGTCGCCGGGAATTTCCATAAGGATATCGCGAACTACGATTTCAGGGCTAACTTGACCTTTTCGGTAGCGTCACCGCCGCGGCGATATATAGCATTCAGGCTCAGAAATCACCAAGACAAACGATTGTCTTGACGGTATCTGTATTTTTAATGCTTGACAACAACATCTTGGATGTAGGAAATTGCCACAAACAAGGGGCTGCTGGCAAAGATCCAAGCTTGCCAATGTCTTCGATGGTTTCTCCGCGCCTCCAGTGGCGACTGGAACCTTCGAAAAATTCAGGCGACTTTGCCGTCAATGTAGCGAACAACCGGAAACCCTGCGTCCAGCTAAGACTGGACCGCGGTTCTAGAATGTAACGCCGGTTTTGTAACCGATTCGCTCGAGGGGTCAGTAAAGTTTGGGGGGGATATGCGCTTCAATCTGTCCTTGCTGAGAATTCTTTCGTTCACTCTTTTGTTTGCATTCTCCGGATTAGCGGCCCACGGTCAATCCGACCGCGGAACTATCGCTGGAACGGTGGAGGACTCTTCCGGTGGCGTGGTTACCGGCGCTCAAGTCACCGTTAAGAGCACCGACACTTCGTCGGAGTACAGCGCGGTTTCCGGGCCAACGGGCGGCTTCCGCGTCCCGGAAGTGAAGATCGGGATTTATACCGTCACTGTGAAAGCGAACGGATTTAAGACGGAAGAGAAGACTGGCGTTCAGGTACAGGTCAATACCGTCGCCACCGTAGACTTCGCTCTAACTGTAGGCGACGTGAAGGATACTCTGACCGTCATTGCCGACGCTCCAGGAGTTCAATCGGAAAGCTCTGATATTGGCACGATTGTGGATTCTAGACAGATCAAGGATCTCCCTCTCGCGCTCAACGCCACGGGTCAAAGCCATCTTCGGTCCGTAGAATCGTTCGTCTTCCTCACGCCTGGTACTGCCGGTCCCGGGACAAATAGCGATTCGGGCATTTTCGAATCCAAGATTGCTGGGGGCCAGAATTTGGGGACGGAAGTTCTGTTGGACGGCGCAAGCATTTCCCACGCGGAGCTCGGCCCGACCTTCGATGAAAATGCGCCCTCCGTGGAAGCCATCAGCGAGTTCAAAGTCACGACATCAACACTGCCCGCACAATTTGGGCGCACCTCCGGCGGAATTGAAAGTTTCACCACCAAGTCTGGCCTGAATACATTTCATGGCAGCGCATTTGATATTCTGCATAACGACAAGTTGAACGCGAATTCCTTTTTCAATAATCACATCGGAGCGTCCAAGGACCGGGATCATCAAAACGATTTCGGCGGTAGTCTTGGTGGTCCTGTCTGGATTCCCAAGGTCTATAACGGCCACGACAAAACCTTCTTTTTCTTCTCGTGGGAACAGTATCGGAACAACTTAGGATCAACTGGCAGGGCAAGTTTGCCGACCGACGCGGAACGTACTGGGGATTTTTCCGCACTGCTGGGCCCTGTTCTAATGAACAGCAACGGATCGCCGGTTGTCAATCCTTGCGACGGCACGCAGGTTCATCTCGGCCAGATCTTTGACCCTTCCACGACGCAAACGGTAGGTGGAGTCCAATGCCGCACGGCGTTCCCTGGCAACAAAATCACCACCCCGCTTAGCACTGTCGCGCAAAATATGCTGTCTGTTCTGAACGTTCATCCCGATCCAGCGCTCGGACTCAAAAACAATTTTATTTTCCAGTCTGTCAATCCTCAGCGTGACACCACGATGACTTTCCGCATCGATGAGAATTGGGGGATTAACAACAAGTTCTTCTTTTCTTACAGCAGCCGCGACCAGGAGCAGTTGAACGGTACCCGATCCATCCCCCCCCCTCTGGATCCCAATTTCTTTAAGTCGCGGTTTTCCCACTATGTTCGCTTCGGCTGGGACAGGACGATCAGCTCTTCTCTGCTCAATCACCTGAACATCGGCTTCAATCGGCTGCACGATCCGAGTACGGCGCAAAGCGTAAACGGGACGGATTGGCCTTCAGTTCTGGGAATTCCAAATGCAACCGGACCCGTATTCCCTCCGATAACCTTCAATGCAAACAATACTAATATCGGATATCAAGGGCTTAGCGGTGGCAACGACGATCTAGCCGTCCCCAACAGCCTGATCGTGGCCGATAGCGTTTCATGGGCGAAAGGAAGACACACCATCCGCATGGGGTTTGAGTGGCGACACTCGCAGTTTTCCAGATTTAACAACCTCAATACGTCGCCGAACTACACTTTTTCCTATTTCCAGACTGCGTTTGCGCCAAGCGACGTGAACACCGGCGACCCCTTTGCTAGTTTCTTGCTTGGTTTGCCCCAGCAAGAAAGCGCGCAATTCTCGTTGCATGCGCCGCGCTGGATTCAAAACTACTATGTCGGATTCATTCAGGATGACTTCAAGTTTCGCAAAAATTTGACCCTCAACCTGGGACTCCGTTACGAAGTAGATACGCCTCGTCATGAGGCGGCCGGTATTCAGTCTGTTTTGGACGTCACAGTTCCGAACCCAGGAGCGGGAGGGACGCCGGGCGCTCTTATCTACGGCTCGAATGCGACCGGAGCAAAGACTTATTACAAGGATATAGGTCCGCGCATCGGCTTTGCCTATGCGCCGGAACGCCTGTTCGGTCGCGATGCGCTGCGTAACACGGTGATTCGTGGCGGATATGGTATCTACTACTCCGCTCTTTTCTACACCGATTTCGGCGACTCTATGCACGATGGCACCACCGTCAAGCCGACCTTCAGCTCCGCCAATAACTTTTTGCCCGTGAATGTGTTAGGCAAGGGTTCGCTCGATGCGGGGTTTCCGGACTTCACACCTCCTTCCAATGCCCAGGATCCATCCTTGCTAAATGGCAATACTTCCGCCATTCCCTTTGCAGCTGCTAGCAATGGCCGTCCCGGAATGGTGCAAAACTGGAGCTTTGAAGTTCAACATCAACTGGCTCCCGATCTGATCTTCACTGTGGGGTATATCGGGAATCATGCCACCCACTTGAATTCCAATCTTCAGCAGTTCAATGCGATTGATCCCAAATTTCTTCCTTTGGGGACCAAGCTGAACGAATGTCTCAACCCAGATCCGTTGACCTGTCCCGACGGGGGCGTGGCTGGTCGAGCTACCCTGGCAAGCGTGGGCGTTACCAGCGTGCCAACTTGGTTCAATACCTTGTGGGGACCAACCGGGCAAGACTCGGTTGGACAGCTGCTACTTCCTTTTCCCCAATACTTGAGTGGCGAGCAGGGTGGCACCGGCATCACGACAAATTGCTGTCTGGAGAACTTGGGCCAATCCACGTACAACGCCCTTGAAGTCAAGTTGGAGCGCAGGTTCCGCAATGGATTGAACCTTCTCGCCTCCTATACCTTCTCGAAGACGTTGACCGACGCGGACAGCGCTTACGCAGGGTTGACCGCCTTCGGTAGTTCCAATACCTTTCTTGCTCAGAATCCCCGTGATTTGAAAGCGGAAAAGGCACTGAGCTACCAGGACGTCCCGCACACCTTTGTGCTGAGCTATATTTACGAACTGCCTGTCGGCAAAGGGAAGAAGTTCCTGAACAAGGGTGGTGTGACGGACAAGATCCTCGGTGGCTGGCAAGTCAGTGGCGTTCACCGTTACCAGAAAGGCGTTCCCTTCATCCCCTTTGCGCTTGGCCAGACAAATCCGTTCGGAACGGCTAATCCCCGTCTGAGCCTCGTTCCGGGCCAGCCCCTGCTCGCTGCCAATCACTCGTCCTACAACCCGCTTTTAGGCGGTAGTGGGTGCACCGCGAATCCCGACGGTACATTTACCGCGAACGGAACGAATAATTTCTTTAACTGCGCTGCGTTCTTCGATCCCAATGCGTCCGGCGTCATTGCGACCAACGGATATTCCTTCGGGGATCTCCCCAAATCGTTTGGCAATGTCCGAAGCCCTGGCTACATGAATGAGGATTTTTCCGTCATCAAACGTGTCACCCTCTATGAAGCGCATATATTGTCTTTCAAAGCGGATTTCATAAACGCGTTCAACCGGCACACCCTTGCCCGAGGTGATGGTTGTGTAACCTGCGATACGTTCGGTCAACCCGGTTCGCAGTTCGGAGGCGGACCTAACATTGTCAATGGAACCAAAAAAGTGCAAATAACCCTCCGTTACGAATTCTGACGGGTGGTGCAACTGGGTCTCCGCATCCTCCTGCGTAGCGATACGCAGGAGGATTTTTCTTGGGTTTAGATTGTCGCCCTCAACGCGAAGTCGTTATAGACTCAAGCTTTGTTTGGTTCTGTGAAATCGATTGGTCCATGTGGAAATTTCTTGCGGTCGGCCTCGCTAACGTTCGAATCTCGATGGTTTCGGCATTCCTCTGTCTGTTTCTGAGCTGCGGTAGTCCGCAGTTTTTTGCCCAAGATATGCCGGAAGGGTCGGAAACGTTTCGCCATGCATCCGAAGCAATGCGACGCGGCGACTTGAACGCAGCTGGAGAGGGATTTGCTGCAACAACCAAAGCATCGCCAGCATTTGCCGAGGCGCATTTCAATCTTGGGCTAGTGCGAGAAGAGCAAGGTCGTTTCGAAGAAGCGATTGGGAGCCTGCAAAAAGCTCTTAGCCTGAAGCCCCACCTGCATGGGGCAAACCTTTTTCTCGGCGTTGCGTACTACCGCATGAATCGCTTTACCCCGGCGCTTGCGGCAGTCAACAAAGAGACGGTGACATATCCCAAGGACGCGTCCGCGTGGATGTGGCTAGGTGTCATTCAATTGGCAAGGGATCGTCCCGAGGACGCAGCTGCAGCGCTCGACCAGGCGGCGAAGCTCGCGCCGGATAACGTGGATATTTTGTATCACCGAGGGCAGGCACACCTGCTCGTTTCCAAAAATAGTTACGGGAAAATGTTCAAAACCGATCCAAAATCGTGGCGAGTGCACCAGGTTCTGGCGCAAGCGAACTCCGAAGCCGATCGCCCCCTGGACGCCATTGCTGAATATCAAGCGGCGATCAAACTTGCGCCCCAGCAACCCGGCCTACATGAAGAATTGGCATCGGAATATTCAAAGGCGGGAAAATCTGAAGAAGCCGAAGCCGAACTCCGCCAGGAACTCGATATTGATCCGCACAGTGCTGTCGCGCTGTATAAGTTGGGAATACTTCAAGTGCAGGCAGGAGAGGCGAGGAAAGGCAAAGCCGCGATTGAGACCGCCCTGCAGGAGCGCCCTGGCCTGAAAAACTCCACTTATTACCTGGGTAGGGCCGAGATGAGCCTCGGAAATAACGACGTGGCGGCCGAACGATTCAAGCAAACTATCTCCTTGGATTCTGACCCTGAGCTTATCGAGCAAAGCTGGTATCAACTGGCGATCGTGTATCGGAAGCTGCATCGCAATGACGAAGCGCAGAAAGCATTGGCAACATTTGAGAAATTGAAAGACGAAAACGCTGAACGTCAGCAACAGCGGTTGCAAAAGAATCGCGAGGCGCAGGACCAGATACGTGCTTCGCCGTCTAATCCGCCGAAGGAACCTGACAAGGATTGAAGTTCAGCTTTGGCCGTCTGGAGATAGGAGAGTGCGTGAATTCTAGAATCCAAGCTCTATTGTGCCTAGTATTGGCTTTGGTTTTTGTTCCGCGTTCGCTCGCTGCCCAAGATACTGCTCCGCCCGTCACGAAGGGTGCCATCCGAATCGAGGTTGTCGAGTCTTCGGACGAGCTTCACGAATCGCTGTTGGAAAAACCAGCATTGCATTTTGCCGCGGTTCGTTCACCGGCGCTCACTATCACCGTCGACGACACCAAGAAGTATCAGCAGATGGACGGCTTCGGCGCCTCACTGACCGACTCGTCCGCGTGGCTTCTCTCACACCGGCTTACCGATCAGCAACGAAAAGAAGCGCTCGGGAGACTTTTCAGTCCGATCAGGGGAATCGGGCTCAGTGTCTTGCGGCAGCCAATGGGGGCAAGCGATTTTGCCATCGAGGATTACAGTTATGACGATCGTCCTGCTGGGGAGTCTGATCCCGATCTCAAGAAATTTACGATTGATCGCGACCGCGCCTACATCATTCCGATCCTGCGCGAAGCGCTCGCCCTGAATCCGAATCTGAAAATCATCGCCTCACCCTGGAGTCCTCCGGGCTGGATGAAAACTTCCGGCTCCATGATTCAAGGTTCGCTGTTGCCGTCTGCGTACGCGCCTTTGGCAAATTATTTCGTGAAATTTGTTCAATCGTATGAAGCCGCCGGAATCCCAATATACGCCGTGACCATTCAGAATGAACCTCTCAACATTCCCAACAATTATCCGGGATTGGGAATGACCGCGGTTGAGCAGACCGTGTTTTTACGCGATCATCTTGGTCCGCAATTCCACGATGCCGGTATCAAGAGCAAAATCCTGATCTTCGACCACAATTGGGATCTGATCGATTTCCCAATCAAGGTCCTGAGCGATCCCCGCGCCGCTTCAGCTGCCGCAGGTATCGCGATTCATTGCTACGGCGGAAGCGTCACCGCACAAAGCGAACTGCACGAGCGTTTTCCAAACAAGGATATTTGGCTCACAGAATGTTCCGGAGGCGATTGGCAGAAGGGGAAGCTGCTTCAGGAGCAGACGCGCTTGATCATCGGAGCCACGCGCAACTGGGCAAAAAGCGTGGTCTTGTGGAATCTGGCGCTAAATCAGAATCATGAGCCATATCTGGGCGGCTGCACTACCTGTCGCGGCGTAATCACCGTAAACGATTCCGCTTCGCCGGCGCAGGTAATCGAAACCGTGGACTTCACTGCCTTGGGCCATGCGAGCAAATTTGTGCAGCCCGGAGCATATCGGATTGCATCGAACTCCTTCGGCCAGGGCAGCGTGGAAGACGTTGCTTTCCAAAATCCCGACGGCTCGATCGTTCTGCTGGTCTTGAACGACGGCGGCTCAATCATGAAGTTCGACATTTCTTGGAGAGGTACCTACGCGTCGGCCAGCCTCGGGCCAGGTGTCGTCGCTACCTTCCGCTGGACTCCCTCGCGATAAAATAAGTTGATTGCGGCGGCGGGAATTACTTCGTTGTGCCGCCTTTCAGGGATTGCGGTAAACCTTCGAGTCAGCGCTGCTTCCGTTGCGAATGCGGAAGGGCCTCGCGGCTCTGGATTTCGCCTGCACGCTCGAATTCCTTTTTAGCGCGGTCCGTCAACTTGAGCTGTTTGTACAGCCGCCCGAGTTGAAAATGTGCGGCTGCATTCTCTGGCTCCAATCGCGCCGCTTCTTCCAATTCTGGCTGTGCTTCTTGCAACTTGCCTAACCGTAGACGTGCGGAACCTAGTTTCAGATGGCACGAGGCGTTGTTGGGAGCGATCTCAACAGCCTTCTCCAAGGGTTGCAATGCGTCGCTCGCGTTACCTTGTTGCAAAAGCAAGCTTCCAAGATTCAGGTACGGCTGTTCGCTGGGCGTCGGGCTATGCTCCCAGTTGATCGCGTTTCGGTAGGCACCTAAGGCTTCATCCGGCTTCGCTTCGGATTCAAAGATCAGTCCAAGATTATTTTCTGCTTTGGAGTGATACGGCTCCAGCTTCAGAACCGTCAGGAAAGCATTCTTGGCGTTCGGTACCCGGGTCTGCGTGTAGTAGGCCCGACCCAGGTAATACCAGGCATCACTGTTCTTGGGTTCAAATGCAACGGCCTTCTCAAACCACTTGATCGCATCCACGTAATCGTTCAGCAGCACATAATTCAATCCGACGATCTTCAGATCATCGCCCGTGGGTGTGCGCGCGGCCGCAGCCCTGGTATAGACTCCCAGTGACTCCTCGGGTTTATTTTCGCGATGCAATACGAATCCCAGGAGATAAAGCGCGTCTGGTGATTCCGGGTGAAATCCAACATACGTTCGCAGCGCGGCGTCGGCGGCGGGGAATTCTTGAAGTTGCGCCAGGCATTTCGCCTTATACAGCAGTGCGTCGGTAGTTCCAGGCGACGCTGACTCGATCTCTGTAAACTGCGCAGCCGCGGATCGGTAGTCCTTTGCCGCGAAGGTAGCGACAGCGCGGTCATAATCGCGCAGGGACTGCCGTGCGGTGAGCGCTGGACAACTCCAGAAAACGATGGCCAGAGCGCAAAAGCCAGATCGCAGATAGGCCAATCTCGACGGCATTATTTTATGGGTGTCTTCGGCGAATCTGTTTGCGCGGGTTCATCGATTTGCAAAATCTGATCGCCCTGCACGTTCTTGATGAATTGCACGATTCCGCTCGGCCAGTGAATTTCGATTTCCTGCACCGTCTTATCCGCTTCCAAGCCGAAGTGCACGCGCTTGTCGCTCGATGAAAGATAGCTGCCAGCGGTGCTCACTGTCGCGAATTGCTGTCCGTGCGCGCTGGTTAGTTTTACTTGGGCCCCGATTGCATCGCGGTTGCTCTTATGCCCGACCAGCTTAAGCAGTATCCAATGATTTTCCGTAGCTGTCGCATTGTGCAAAACGTATGCCGGTCCATCGTTCGTGGTGACTACAGCGTCCAGGCGTCCATCGTTATCAAGATCAGCGATCGCCAGGCCTCGCGCGACCCACGATTGTTGAAACACGCTTCCCGATTTCGCAGACACGTCAACAAAGCCCTTTCCGGTGTTCCGCGCCAGCAGCATCGGTTCTCGATACCGAAGATTCGGAAAGTTCAATTCGATTGTGTCGAGATCGTGGCCCTGCGCGACAAGCAGATCCTTCCAGCCGTCATTGTCGTAATCAAAAAAACGAACACCCCAGCCCGAATGCGTAATCGTCATTCGACTGATACCCGAAGTAGCGCTCGCGTAGGTAAACGACCCGTCTGCATTATTCTGATACAGCGCATATCGTTGGTTTGCGAGATCCGTTACCACTAAATCCGGCCAGCCATCATTATTGTAGTCGGCAAAATCCACGCCCATGCCCGCATACGTCCGCCCGTCAACGTCCACAGCGGTTTCCGACACCAGACCAACTTCTTCGAAAGATCCATCGCCCTTATTATGGTACAGAAACTGGACCATCGAGTCGTTCGCGATGAACACGTCGATGTGTCCATCGTGGTCGAAGTCGGCGATTGCGATCCCCAGTCCTTTTCCAGGTTTGCCCATCCCGATTTTCTCGCTGACTTCCGTAAACGTTCCATTCCCGTTGCTGTGATACACCAACGGCGCGACTGGATTGAACAAGTCTGGATGACAGTACGCGCGCCAGCCTTCTTTGTGGTCGCCGCACCAGACATCTTCGAAATCCCACTTCAGATATCGCAACACCACCAAATCCAGAAAGCCATCTCCGTCCAGATCAACCCAGGCTGCGCTGGTTGACCATCCCTTACCTCCCACTCCGGCCTTGCCTGTTACATCGGTAAAAGTTCCATCGCCATTGTTGTGATAAAGCTTGTTCCCACCATATGCAGTAACATACAAGTCTTCATGGCCGTCGTTGTCGTAGTCTCCGACGGCCACTCCCATCCCATATCCCGTCCCCTGCAGACCCGCCTTTTCCGTCACATCCTCGAAGGTGCCGTCTGGCTTTTGGTGATAAAGGCGGTTCCAATACTTCGCATCCGTTTTTTGTGGAATCGTTCCCTTCGGCGTCGGATCGCTCAGCAGCGCACCGTTGACCAGGAAAATATCCAGACGGCCGTCATTGTCGTAGTCGAAAATCGCCACGCCCGCCCCCATGGTTTCCGGCAAATACTTTTTTGCCGTGTGTGACGCTTGCTGTTTGAAGTGAACTCCCGAATGGTCTGTTATGTCGACGAAATTGCCGGGGGTTTGCGAAGACTGCGCAGCGGCATCCCGGGTCTGCCGTGGTCTGGCGTCGAACTTCGCGGGAACTACGTGCAGCATCCCCAGAACCGCGACGGCGGGCCAGAAAACTAATTTGCGACAGCGCTCATGATAGAGCTCGAGTTTCGGCCGCCTCATCACTGCGCAACAATCCCTTTTCCTTCTCTTACGATGTAGATGCGGTCCACCGCCGGAATTGTGATCTCTTCTTTCGTTCCGCTCGGCCATTGAATCTCGACCTTATCCACTTTCGCCGCCGCTCCCAGGCCAAAGTGCAGGCGTTGATCGGAACTCGATGCATAGCTTCCGCCGCTAAAGACATCGCCTCGTTGCCGGACTCCTCCGGCAGTGACGTACGCTTTGCCGCCAATCGCGTCGCGGGGACTCTTGGGGCCTCCCTCGAGTTTCAGCGTGATCCAGTGATTCGAATTCTTGACGACATTTCGCAATAGTGTTGGCGTCGAATCCATGTTGTTGAGCACCGCGTCGATGTGACCATCGTTAAACAGATCGCCGAACGCCGCTCCCCGCGCGGAAACAACCACTGCTAAACCGCTTCCAGTCGCGGCCGGCACCTCGGCAAATTTCGATCCATCCAGATTGCGCAGCAGTAGCGGCCGCTGCGCCCAGGTTGTGCCCCAATCCTGTTTATCAACGCCCGGATACACGTGTCCGTTGGCAACGAAAATGTCCAGCAGTCCATCGTTGTCATAGTCTAGGAAACCGGTTCCCCAGCCGAGAAACGGAATGGTCAGCGTCGCGATTCCCGCTCGAAAGCTGACGTCAGTGAACGACGCATCGCCGTCGTTCCGGTATAGCGTGTTGTAATCATCCGAAAAATTCGTAATGTAGAAATCAACTTTGCCGTCGCGGTTGTAATCGCCAACTGCAATTCCCATCGCCGCTTGCTCGCGCCCATCATCGTTTAGCGCAAATCCCGAGATGTAACTTATGTCTTCAAACGTTCCGTCGTGTTTGTTCCGGTACAGATACTTCGGAACGGAATCATTGGCAACCACCAGATCAACCCAGCCGTCATCATCCACATCCACGAATACCGACGAAAATCCGTAGTATCCCCGCGCGTCGGCGA
>Ga0193709_1000622_pt1 | contig 11852 bp, 11 predicted proteins | sample H3c2metaG_FD_160571 | JGI IMG/M metagenome (GOLD analysis project Ga0193709, IMG submission 160571) | Soil microbial communities from a riparian zone of the East river system, Colorado, United States - H3c2 | ecosystem: Environmental > Terrestrial > Soil > Riparian zone | place: USA: East River... | reverse complement strand
AACATCGAAGGAGTTCCCATGGCCCGCTCCATCAGCGCCAAGCACATCTTCAAGCCCGAATTCCGCTTCGGCCTCGGCGGCGTGCCGCTGGGCAATGAATTCGAAATGGTGACCGACGAGGACGCCGACGCCACTCTCCAAGCATCATGGGATGCCGGCGTGCGCTATTTCGATGTTTCGCCGTGGTACGGGCTCGGCCTCGCCGAGCGGCGTTTCGGCCGCTTCCTGCACCGCCAGCCGCGCGACAGCTACCTCCTCTCGACCAAGGTCGGAAAGCTGCTCAAGGCTTCGCCGGAGAATCGCTCCAGGGAGCTTTTTCCCTACGCGGGCTCGCCCAACAATGTGGTGTTCGATTACTCCGCCGACGGGGTGAAAAGGTCGATCGAGGACAGCTTGCAGCGGCTCGGCGTCGATCGCATCGACGTGGTCTTCGTCCATGATCTTTCGCCCGACAACCGGCTGCTGCCGAGGCCATGGACCGAGGAGTTCGCGGTTGCTCTCAAGGGCGCGTTCCCTGCTTTGTCGAGGATGCGCGACGAAGGCATAATCAAGGCCTGGGGCGTCGGCGTGAACACGCCCGAGCCGATCCTGCGCGTGATCCGGGAATCCGATCCCGATGTCTGCCTGCTGGCATCGCAATATTCGCTGGTCGATCATGATTATGCGGTCGAGAATCTGTTCCCGGTTGCGCGCGAGCAAGGCGTCGGCTTCGTCGTCGGATCGTCGCTCAACGCCGGCTTCATCGTCGGCAGGCCGCGCTACAATTACGGCGACATGCGCTGGGACATCCCGCCGGAACGGATCGCCAAGCGCGACCACCTGCGCGCCGTCGCCGACCGGTTCGGAGTCGACCTGCGCACCACCGCGATGCAATTCTCCGCCAGCCCGGACGTGGCAGTTGCGCTCATCGTCGGCGCGCACACAGCCGAGCAGGCGCTGGCCAATGCGACCGCTATGACGGCGACGGTCCCGCCGGCTTTCTGGGATGAGTTAAAGCGCCAGGGCCTCATCGCGGCGGAGGCAAGTGTTCCGAGGGTGCGCGAGCTAGCTTAAACTTTGGGCTGAGCTGGACGAGCCAAGCACCAAGGTCGGCCATTCGCCCGAGCCGCCATGGACCAGCATCATCCCCTGCGCCGCATAGGCTGCTGCGACAGTTTCGGCCTGTGTATCAAGCAGTCCTGCGAGGATAAGCTTTGCGTCCGGTGCTACCGCCTTGGCGAAGGCCGGAGCGAGCTCGATCAGCGGGCCGGCGAGGATGTTGGCGATTAGGAGGTCGAACGGTGCCCGGGCGACGAGCACTTCCGATTCCATTCCGTCGGCGACGCACAGGAGGAGTTCGCCTCCGCCGCCGCCAAGCGGAACACGGTTGATCGCGGCGTTGTCGCGGGTGACGTCGATCGCGATCGGGTCCACGTCGGTGGCGATGCAGCGCGCCTTGGGCCACAGCGCCATCGCGGCGAAAGCGAGCAGCCCGGTGCCGGTGCCGATGTCGGCGATGTTTGAGAAGTCCGCGCCGTCTTTGGCCAGGTGATCGAGCGCGGAAAGGCAGCCGGCGGTCGTGGCATGTTGACCTGTGCCGAACGCCAGTCCGGCATCGATTTCGAACGCCACCGCACCTTCGGGCACGGCTTCGCGATGGGTCGGGGTGTGGACGAAGAAGCGCCCAGCGCGGATCGGTTCGAGGCCCTGCTGGCTCATCGTCACCCAGTCATCCTCGCCCAACCGGTCGATGTGCGGGGCGCTTCCGCCGGCCAGCCGCGACAGCATTTTCAGTTCTTCCAACGTTGGCTCGCGCTCGAAATAGGCGTGGAGCCGCCAGTCGTCGGGCTGGGCCGGGTCGGGCTCGTCGACCACCAGCACCGGCGGCGAATCGTCGTGCGGGAACAGATCGTCGACCTCGGGCATCGCCTCGGCCTCGGCGCGCGTGCAGTGGAAGGTGACGCGCCAGCTCATTTGGCCGCCGCTTCCTCTTTGGCCAAGCGATCGTCGAGGTGCGTGGTGAGCGTCGCGGCATAGTTTCGGCAGCCGTCGGGGTCGAACAGGGGCTGCTTGCCGGTCATCCGCTCCTTCATCGCGCTGGCCGACGGGTGCGGCGTCAGCAGGATCTCACAGCGGCTCGCGGCGATCTTGGCGATCGAGGCGCGATAGGCGGCGAGATAGGCCGGATGGTCGGAAAAACGATAATCGTCGCGGCTGATGGGCGACAGGCTGTCGGCATAAACCATCGACCGGCAGACCCCGCCGTCGCAGCTTTCCCAGCGCCAGCTGAGCGCTCCCGGCGTGTGGCCGGGCGTCGTCATGGCGGTCAGATTGAGGCCGTGGAGGCGGACTTCTCCACCATCGGCGATCACCCGGCCGACGTGGGCTGCTGGGAACGGCTTGTTCGTCCCGGTTTGCGGGTCGTCGGTGCTGGGTACGCCGGTGTTGAGCACCTTCTCCGCTGGCGCGGATGCCACCAGCGTCGCGCCGGTCAATTGCTGCAATCGCGCCATCCCGCCGACATGGTCGCGATGCTCATGGCTCATCAGCAGATATTTTATGTCTGACAATTTGAAGCCCAGCGCGCGGATATTGGCGGCAATCAGGTCGGCGCCCTTCTCCGTCCCGGCGTCGATCAGGACGTGACCCTCGTCCCCCGTCACCAGGATCGCGGAAATGCCGCAGGTGCCGACCAGATAGGTGTTGCCGTGAATCCGGACGGGCGGAGCAGGCTGGTCCCATTCGGTCGAATCGCCGCAGACGGCGGCCCACACAGGTCCCGCCTCTTCGATCGGAGCCCGCGGGTGCTCGATTTGTCGCGGTGGCTTGCCGAGCGGGATGATGATTTGCTGGGCGGCCAGCGCCAACGCGAACAGGCTAACGAACATAGCTCGCGCCGTTGACGTCGATCACGGTGCCGGTCGACGCGGGCGGCGCGTCGATCGCGAGCCAGCGGATGGCTTCCGCCACCTCCTCGGCAGCCGCAACGCGGCCGAGCGGGATTTCGGCGATGACCGGCTCGCTTAAGCCCCTGCTGGCCATGAATTCCTCGACCATACCGGTCATGGTGAAGCCGGGGCAGACCGCGAAGGCGAGGATATTCTCCTTCGCGTAGCCGCGGGCGATGGTCTTGGTCATGCCGAGCAGGCCGGCCTTGGACGCGGCATAATGCCAGTAATCAGGGGAGTCGCCGCGATGACCGGCGCGGCTCGAGACGTTGACGATTCGGCCACCGCCGCGTGTGCGGAAATGGGCGATGGCGAGGCGGCTGAGGTCGGCGGAGGCCTGGAGGTTGACGGTCAGCGTGCGATTCCAAGCGGCGTGCCATTCGTCGTCAGGCGCGCCGTCGGCGACGCCTTCGTAAATGCCGGCATTGTTGACCAGCACATCGATGTGGCCGAGCCGCTCGAGCGCCGCTTCCCACAATGTTCGTGGACCTAACGGGTCGGTGAAATTGGCCGGGATCAATTCGCCGCTGCCGGCGGTCGAGTGGCCGGCGACATCGTGGCCCGTGCTGCGGAGGAGGTCGAAGGTTGCGGCGCCGATGCCGCGGCTTGCGCCGGTGATGAGGATGTTCATTGGCGCGCCCTAGCCCGGCGCGCCGAGCTAACCAACCCATCGTCATTCCCGCGAAAGCGGGAACCCAGATGCTTGCTTTGCGCTGGGTCCCCGCTTTCGCGGGGATGACGGCCTAAGCCGCGAATTTCGAGACGAAATCGCTGGTGGTGTTGCGGAAGTCGGCGATCTGCTCGCTGAAGCGGCCAAAACCCTGCTCGACCGAATCGATGTCGCGCGCGACATTTTCGGTTTCGGAGCGGATCGCGGCGATGGTCGAGCTCATCGAATCGGCGGCGAGCGCGGTTTCATCGACGGCGGCGGTGATCATCGTCACCGTCTGGGCCTGCAATTCCATCGCCTGGCGGATGCGGTCGGCCGAGCTTTGTACTTCCTCGACGGTCGACTGAATCGAGCCGTTGGCTTCGACCGTCTGGCGCGTCGCCTGCTGGATAGCGGTAATCTTGGCGGTGATGTCGTCGGTCGCGCGGGCGGTCTGGCTGGCAAGGCTCTTCACTTCCTGCGCGACGACCGCGAAGCCGCGCCCGGCATCGCCGGCGCGGGCCGCTTCGATCGTCGCGTTGAGGGCGAGAAGATTGGTCTGACCGGCGATGTCACGGATCAGGCCGAGGATCGATTCGATCGCCTCGACGTGGCCCGACAGCGCCTGGCTGACCTGCACCGCGGCTTCGGCCTGACCGCCGGCGCGGGTGGCGACGTCCGCCGCGACTTCGACCTCGTTCCGAGCGTCTTCGATTGCGCGGATCAGGCCGGCGGCGGTCTGGGCCGCTTCGCGCATGGCGATCGCCGATTGCTCGGCGGCGGCGGCGACTTCGCTGGTCTTGCCGAGCATTCCGCGGGCGCTGGTTGATGTGGTGACGGCTTGCGCGCGGAGCTGATCGCTTTCGCTGGTGCAGCGGGCGACGACGCTCATCACCTTGCGGTTGAACTCGCCGGCCTGCTCCGCCTGCCGGGTTCCGCTTTCGCCGCGTGTGATATGGATCGCATGATGGACGAAGACGTCGATTTCGACCATTTCGATTTCACTCAGGGTCCGCGCGAAGCGGACCCTTTCCTCGCCTTCGGGCACCGCGGCGCGAATGGCGTCGAACGCCGCTTCGGTTTCCCCGGCGACTCCCGACAGCAGGGTCGATAGCGTGATCCCGGCGCCAAGCGCGCGCTCGACGTAGGTGCGTGCGGTGGCGACCCATTCCGGCTGGCCCAGGCGAAGATATTTGTCACGAAGGTACGGGACGATCTTAGCCGCATATTCCTCGATCTGGTCGTCGCTGATCTTTGCGGTGACCTCTTCCGACAGGCGGTAGCGGCGCCAGAAATCGCGGGCCATCTCCATTTCATGGCCGCTGATGCTGGCCCACAATTCCGCCGCACGGGCCGGCAAGTCGCCGCCGACGTCGTAGAAGCCAATCCCCCGTGGCAGATCATAGCCCCCGGTCGAACTGCCTTGGTCGCCGCGTCCCGTCGTCATTGTCACCCTCATCTCAATTGCATTTGGCCAAAACCGATGACTGCCTATCGCGCGGCAATGGTTAAGGGCGGGTTAGGGCGGCGGTGAATCTTGCCAGCGATGGGGTAGGGTCTTAAGCGGTCCCCACCCTCATACCGGAGCCTTAAGAGCCATGGCGCGAAACCCTTCACGGCCCCTGTCACCGCATCTCACCGTCTGGCGATGGGGGCCGGGCATGCTGGTCTCGATTCTCCACCGCGTCACTGGCGGCGCTTTGTCGGTCGCCGGACTGGCCCTGCTCGTATGGTGGCTCGTCGCAATCGCGGGCGGGCCAGCGAGCTATGCCGGCCTGTCCAAGGCAGCGGCGCACCCTGCGGGGCTGATCGTGCTGATCGGGATCAGCTGGGCCTTCTTCCAGCATCTGCTGTCGGGGATGCGCCATTTGTTGCTCGATACCGGCGCCGGATACGAGCTCGGCATCAACAAGACATCGGCGATTGCGACAATTGTCGGCTCGGTCGCGCTGACCATCGCCCTGTGGGTCAACATCTTGGGAGTGGGTCGATGACCGATAGCGAAAGCGCAACACGCGATCTCGGTTCGGCCCATCACGGCGGCGAGCATTGGGTCCACGAGCGGCTGTTAAGCGCCGCATCGCTGCTGCTCGGCATATGGCTGCTGGCGTCGCTGCTACTGCTTCCCAGCCTCGACCAGCGCACGCTCGGCGAATGGCTGCGCGGCGCGTCGGGCGCGGTGCCGATGGCTTTGTTCATCATCGTGTCGTTCAAGCATGCGGTCGATGGATTGAAGGTCGTCGTCGACGATTATGTCCATGACGACGGCAACCGCTTCCTGCTCATCGGGCTGATCAACTTTCTCGCCGTCGGCGGCGCGAGCCTCGCATTGTTCGCATTGGCGAAGATTGCGCTCGGCGCCGCCGCATGAGCAAAGACTATAAGATCATCGACCATACGTATGACGTGGTCGTGGTTGGCGCGGGCGGCGCCGGGCTTCGCGCCACCATGGGCGCTGCCCAACAGGGCCTCCGGACCGCTTGCGTCACCAAGGTCTTCCCGACGCGAAGCCACACCGTCGCCGCGCAGGGCGGGATCGCCGCCAGCCTCGGCAACATGGGACCCGACCAGTGGCAGTGGCATATGTACGACACGGTCAAGGGATCGGACTGGCTAGGGGACCAGGATGCGATCGAATATCTCGTTCGCGAGGCGCCTGCCGCGGTCTATGAACTCGAACACGCCGGCCTGCCGTTCAGCCGCACCGAGGACGGCCGGATCTATCAGCGCGCATTCGGCGGCATGACCCAGAATATGGGCGAAGGCCCGCCCGCCCAGCGCACCTGCGCCGCCGCCGACCGCACCGGCCATGCGATGCTCCACACTCTCTATCAGCAGAGCCTCAAGCACGACGCCGATTTCTACATCGAATATTTCGCGCTCGACCTGATCATGGAAGACGGCGCGTGCCGCGGCGTGGTCGCTTTGTGCCTCGACGACGGGTCGATCCATCGCTTCCGCAGTCAGGCGGTGGTGCTCGCGACCGGCGGCTATGGGCGCTGCTATTTCACCGCGACCAGCGCGCACACCTGCACCGGCGACGGCAATGCGATGGTGCTGCGCGCCGGTCTTCCGCTGCAGGATATGGAGTTCGTCCAGTTTCATCCAACCGGAATCTACGGCGCGGGGATGCTGATCACCGAGGGCGCGCGCGGCGAGGGCGGCTATCTCGTCAATTCAGAGGGCGAGCGGTTCATGGAACGCTACGCCCCGTCGGCTAAAGACCTCGCCAGTCGCGACGTCGTCTCGCGATCGATGGCGATGGAGGTGCGCGAAGGGCGCGGCGTCGGCGAGGCGAAGGACCATATGTTCCTCCACCTCGACCATATCGACGCCAAGATCCTGCACGAGCGGCTGCCCGGGATCGCCGAGACCGCGAGGATTTTCGCCGGGGTCGACATCACCCGCCAGCCGATCCCGGTGGCGCCGACGGTCCATTACAACATGGGCGGAATCCCGACCAATTATCACGGCGAAGTCGTCACCCTGAAGGATGGCAATCCCGACACGGTCGTCCCCGGCCTGTTCGCGGTGGGGGAAGCGGCATGCGTTTCGGTCCACGGCGCCAATCGCTTGGGATCGAACAGCCTGATCGACCTGGTGGTGTTCGGCCGCGCCGCCGGCCATCGGCTGGGCGAAGTGGTCAAGCCCAATGCCACCCAAAAGGAACTCGCCCAGGATGCGGGCGACCTCGCGCTGACCCGGCTGGACCGTTTCCGCAACGCCGACGGGAAGAGCCCGACCGCCGAAATTCGCGTCGAGATGCAGCGCGTGATGCAGGCCGATTGCGCGGTGTTCCGCACCGAGCGCACGCTCGCCGAGGGGCAGGCGAACATCGACAAGACCTTCGCCCGCATGGCCGACGTCCATGTCACCGACCGCAGCCTGATCTGGAACAGCGATCTGGTCGAGACGCTCGAACTCGACAATCTGCTCGCGCAGGCGGTGGTGACGATGCATTCCGCAGCCAACCGCAAGGAAAGCCGCGGCGCGCACATGCACGAGGATTTCCCCAGCCGCGACGACAAGAATTGGATGAAGCATACCGCGGTGTGGCTCGACGGCTGGGGCGGCAAGGGCGGCGGCGTCAGGATCGACTATCGCCCGGTCCACGAATTCACGCTGACCGACGAGATCGCCTACATCAAACCCAAGGCGCGGGTGTACTAAGAAATTGAGATTGTTGAATTAATGAGCGCGCTGGGAAATTTCCCAGCGCGCTCTTTTTGTGCTTGCCCACCAAACAGACTGCGACGAACCGTGCATTTTTATCGATGAACCGTTGACGACGAACCGTGCATTATCGTAGACGAACCGAGTTAATGGCATGGGGAGTGAGACAATGTACGCATCGGACGGACAACGATCGCCCGGTAAAAAATTGCTTTTGGCCATCCTGATTGGAATAGCGCTGGCGGTTCCGCTCTTTTCCGTTTGGCTATTGGTATACGACCGTCAGAGCCAATCGGCTGAGGCTCAGTCGTCCATCACCGAGGGCTGGGGAGGACGACAGGCGATCAGCGGTCCGGTGCTGGTCATTCCCTATCGCTCGACGACGACTGAGACATCGGTCGGCACCGGCTCGACCGTCAGCCGCACGCGCGAGTTGTGGAAGGAGATGGTGCTCGAACCCGAAGCGGTCGACATCAAGAGCAAGGTCACGCCCGAGCTGCGCAAGCGCTCGATCTATGAAGCGGTGGTCTACGACGCGACCGCCATTGGCGCGGCGCGCTTTGCATTCCCGCCCGATCTTGGCCGTTTTGGCGTTGAGCCCGGCTCGCTCGATCTCTCCCGCGCCGAGCTTCGTTTCGGCTTAAGCGATCCGCGTGGACTTGGCGCCAATCCTAAGGTCAAGGTCGAGGGGCGGACGGTCCGGCTCCAGCCGGGCAGCGGCAGCGGCTCGGGCCGCGGATTCTTCGCCTTCGTCGATGCCGCGCCTCTCTCGAGCCGGACAATGATCGTCGAGTTCGATTATGCATTTCGCGGCAACAGCTCGCTTGCCCTCGCGCCGCACGCCGGTGACACACATTGGGTGGTGACTAGCAGCTGGCCGCATCCGTCGTTCGGTGGATCCTTCCTGCCGGGAACGCGGCAGGTCAGCGAGAAGGGCTTCAGTGCCGACTATCGGATCGGAAACCTGGCGCTTGGCCGCTCGCTGGTGTCGACCAACGACAAGGGCGGCAGCAATATCACCGAAAGCGCCCTGCCCGCAGGTCGAACCTACGCTGGCGAAAGTGGGGCAGGTGCATCCAGCCCTGCATCGATCAGCCTGATCCAGCCGGTCGACCTTTATTCACAGGTCAATCGCGCGACAAAATATGGGTTCCTGTTCATCGGCTTCACCTTCGTCACATTGTTGATGTTCGACGTCATCGGCGGAGTGAGGGTGTCGGCGGTCGAATATCTGCTGATGGGCGCGGCAATCGTGCTCTTCTTTGTGCTGTTGCTGGCCTTTGCCGAGGTGATCGGTTTCACCCCCGCTTATATCGTCGCTTCACTGGCAATCGCCGGGCTTAACACGGCATATTCCGCCGCGGTCTTAGGAAGCTGGAAGCGTGGCTATGTGATCGGAGTGCTTCTGATCGGGCTCTATGCGGTGCTCTATATCCTGCTCGGGCTCGAGGCTTTCTCGCTGCTGATCGGATCGCTAATGTTGTTCGTGGCGCTAGCCGGCGTGATGTACGCCACCCGGCGTATCGACTGGAGCGGAACGGCCGCCAAGGAAGCCGCAGAGTAGGGGCTGGTCGCGGGGAGCGGCTGCCGCTAAGCCGCTCCCCGCCTATGACCGATCCCATCCCCCCCAAGCGCATTTTCCCGACCTCGAAAGTCGATGCGCAGGCGGCCAAGCATGTGCCGTCGTCGCCGCAGACCGAGGACCCCGCCTACCGACTGGCGTTCCAGGACAATGACTTCCTGCTGCGGCCCGATTTGCGCCCGGTGCGGTTCCAGCTGGAACTGCTCAAGCCCGAACTGTTGCTCGACGAAGCCGAAATCGGCTCGACCTTTGTCTTCTACGGCTCGGCGCGGATTCCCGAGCCGGCCAAGGCCGATTTGCTGATCGCGGCGGCAACCAATGACGAGCAATTGCTGATCGCCAACAACCTTAAGGCCAAGTCGAAATATTACGACGAGGCGCGAAAACTGGCCCGGCTCGCCAGTCGCTCCGACCGCGACGAGGAAGGCAAGCGCCATTTCGTCGTCTGCTCGGGCGGCGGGCCGTCGATCATGGAAGCTGCCAACCGGGGGGCATGCGACGAAGGTCAGGAATCGATCGGCCTCAATATCGTCCTGCCGCACGAGCAATTGCCCAACACCTTCGTCACGCCGTCGCTAAGTTTCCAATTCCATTATTTCGCGCTGCGCAAGATGCACTTCCTGCTGCGGGCGCGCGCGATCGCGGTGTTCCCCGGCGGGTTCGGCACGTTCGACGAAATGTTCGAGCTTCTGACCTTGATCCAGACCGGCAAGGTCCGCCCGATGCCGGTCCTGCTATTCGGCCGCGAATTTTGGGAGAAAGTGATCGATTTCCAGGCGCTCGCCGACGAGGGTGTGGTTTCGCGTCACGATTTGGACCTGATCAGCTGGTGCGAAACCGCCGAGGAAGCCTGGGCGTGCGTCCGCAATCATTATGAGGAAGAGCGCGACCGCGACATCTAGCCGCGGTTGCTAAGCTAATTGGTTTTCTTGGCCTCGGCCGGGCCGGTCAGCTTGGCCGCGCCCTCGCCGCCGACGTTCTTCGGGCTGGCGCTGGCCTTCTGCTCGGTCAGCACCGGCTCTTTCTCGCCCTTTTCGGCAGCTCCGGCCGCTGCGACGGGCGCTGCCGCCGCCGGTGCGGCGGGAAGCGGCCGCGGCGCATTGCTATGGGCGTTGAGGAAGGCGATGACGTTGGCGCGGTCCTCGGGGTTGCTCAGGCCGGCGAAGGTCATCTTGGTACCGGGCGCGAATTTCTTCGGGCTTGCCAGCCATTCGCTGAGATTGGCGAAGTCCCAGGTTCCGCCCTTACCGGCGAGGGCTTCGGAGAATGCGAAGCCGTGGGCGCCCTTGCCGATCTCTTCGCCGAGAACACCCCAGAGATTGGGACCGAGCGCATTGGCGCCGCCATTGTCGGCGTTGTGGCAGGCGGCGCACTTCTTGAACACTTGCTCGCCCTTGGTCGGGTCGGCGACCGAGAAGTCGATCGGCTTTTCGACCGCGGCGGCATCTGCGCCCTCCTCGATCACGCCTTCGATCGGATAGCCCATTTTCTCGGGCCGCTCATCATGGAACACTTCGCTGGTGACAATCGAACCGCCCAAGGCGATGATCCCGGCAAACAGCACCCAGCCCGCAATGGTAGTGTTCCGGTCGTCCATGAAACCCCGTTCGGCCGTGCCGATGTTAGCCCTGAAAAGTGGCGCATCCTTTAAGCGGGCGTTCTGGCGACTTCAAGCGGCCAGCCAATGCTCGAGCAATGTCCGTGCGATGGCGTAGGGCGGGGGTGGCAGGAAAGTGGCGTCGGGCGCTCCGGCAATCGCCGCTTCGACTTCGGCGCGAGTAAACCAGCGGGCATCGTCAAGCTCCGTCATGTCGATCGTCAGCCGATCGTCGAGCGCACGGGCGGTGCAGCCGATCATCAGTGACGACGGGAACGGCCATGGCTGGCTGGCGATGTAGGTCACGTCGGCGACCGCGATGCCCGCTTCCTCGGCGAGCTCGCGGGCGACGGCGGCTTCGATGGTCTCACCGGCCTCGACGAACCCGGCCAGCGCCGAATAACGGTTGGGCGGATAATGCGGCTGGCGGCCAAGCAACAGGCGCCCATCATACTCGGCAAGCATGATCACCACCGGGTCGACGCGCGGGAAATGCTCGGCGCCGCAATCGCAGCGCCGCGACCAGCCGCCACGAACGATCTTGGTCGGCTTTCCGCAGTTTGCGCAAAATTGGTGGCGGCGATGCCAATTGGTCAGGCTCAGCGCGGCGGCGAAGGTCGCGGCATCGTTGGGGTGGAGCAGGGCGAGCAAAGGGAAGGCGGCGCGCGCATCGGCCGGAGAATATGGGGCCAGCGAGGTGAACCGCGGAGCGCCATCGTCCAGGCCGAGGAAGAGCGCCGGGTCATGGACCTTGCCCCAGGTGAGCCGGCCTTCGCGGTCGAGCGCGGGCAAACCGTCGAGCCATTGCAACTGGCGCGCAGCCTGGTCCGCTGCCAGTTCGTCGATTCGCTCGGGCTGGCCGCGGAGCAGGTCGGCGCGATCCAGGCCGGCACCGGAGAAGAAGGGTTCAGGCAGCAAGGTCGG
>Ga0193709_1000621_pt1 | contig 11859 bp, 6 predicted proteins | sample H3c2metaG_FD_160571 | JGI IMG/M metagenome (GOLD analysis project Ga0193709, IMG submission 160571) | Soil microbial communities from a riparian zone of the East river system, Colorado, United States - H3c2 | ecosystem: Environmental > Terrestrial > Soil > Riparian zone | place: USA: East River... | reverse complement strand
TAATGTAACGATGGTCTCACTGTCTCTACAACTTGCTCAGTGAAATTGAATTGCGAGTGCAGATGCTCGCTATCTTCAGAGGGACGGGAAGACCCTATGCAGCTTTACTATAGTTAGTTATTATAATGATTTAAATTCAATTAATAGTAATTAGGATTGTCGATAGACAAAATTTGGAAAACCTTAAATTTAGGATTAAATCTTTATTTACCTTATAAATTGAAATTTAAGGGATAAATGACTAATTGGTAGTTTGACTGGGGCGGTCGTCTTTAAAAAAGTAGCAAAGTACATCCAAAGATTTTAATAAATTTATAATATTTTAATTATTTTATAATATACAGACAAAAAAAATTTTATGAATTCTCTAATATTAATAAGAATTAAATAAAAATAAAACTTAATAAATTTGTTTTATTATTACAAGGTATAGCTAGAAATTGAATGGAAATCAATAAATTAGTGAAAGGTTTTGAATAGTATAATGGCGGAAAGCATACCTAACTGAAAGACTTAGAAGTCAAACAGATATGTAAGTAGGGCATAGTGACCCCTCGCTATAAAATGGAATAGACGGGGATCAATCGATAAAAGTTACGCTAGGGATAACAGGCTGATAGCCGGCAAGAGTACACATTGTTCCGGCTGTTTGGCACCTCGATGTCGACTCATCCTATCCTCCAGGTGAAGAAGCTTGGAAGGGTTCGGCTGTTCGCCGATTAAAAGGGTACGCGAGTTGGGTTTAATACGACGTGAGTCAGTATGGTCCCTATCTTCTGAAGAGATAAATAGTAAAAAGGGGAAGACCTTCTAGTACGAAAGGATCAATAGGCTGTGTTTCTCTAGTGCACCAATTGTTGAATTTAATTAATTAAATAAGCATAGTTGGGTAGCCACAAACATATTAGATAAGCGCTGAATGTATATAAAGCAAGAAACTAACCCCTAGATACTATCTTAAACTTATTTCTATTATTTATTTTTTAAATAATTTTTATTATATTAATCCATAATATAATCTAAGAAATGAAATAAATTTAATTTTATAAGAAAAAGAACATTTCTTAATAGGATGCAAATGTAAGTAACTGTGAATTATTTAGTTTAGCATTACTAATGAATAAAATAGACTTGATGTTTTAAATTGTCCAATTATAATTAATTTCTATAGATTCTAACTAGTTAAAATTGATTTAATGCTTATAAATAAATAAATAAATTTTCAGAATAAGATATTTATAAGCATTTACATATTAAACTAATGAAGACTCGAACTTCAGATACTATCACCTGATTTTAGTTTGTTTATAAAACGGGGGTTAATAAAATTAAATAGAGTTAATTATTGCTTATAAACCAAATTTTCTTTTAATTTGGCTAATATCAAATTTAACTCGTTTATATTTGAATACTAGAGTATAATTTTGAAGATTATTAAAAACATAAAAGAGTAATTGCAACCAATGAAATATAAAATAAAATAAATGAACAAAAATTTAGAAAAATACACTAAAGCTGAATTAATCAGCAAATTAGAAAAATTAAATAAATTAGATCAACAAAATTCTGTGAAAACAAAAGATTCTAATTCTATTAAAGATAACTCAATAAAAACATCCCCAACATTCTTTGACATTATTTTAAAATTTAAAATTTGAATTTTATCAATAAGTGTAATCACTATTTTGATGCAAATCTTTAAAAAATATAAAACTATAAGAGCTGTATTAAAACTTGCTAATTATATTATTGTAACTATGTTTGGTTTATCAATATTTGAAGCATTCGGATTCTCTTTTCTATTTAAATTCTATACAGAATTAAGATATATTTTTGGATCTATTATAAATTATTTAACTGATTCAACTTTTTATAATTATATGAAATCTGTTTTAAAAGTAGCTGATCAAGATCATTCTGTTAGAGGTATTTATAAAAAACCTACAGAGGTTGATTGAAAAACTGAATTTGATAAAGCTGAAAGACAAAGAGAAATAGAAAAATGAAAAGGAAGATATAAATTAGAATCTGAAAATGATGATAAAATAAATAAAAAAACAATTGCTTTATTAATATTATTATTAGGTGGTACATTTGCAACTTGATATTGTGGATGACCAGAAATAATAAGTACATTTTCTCCTATTTGAAATTTATCAGAATTAATTAGATCTATTTTAAGAGGTAGAAATCCAGGTGATGATACAGATGATGATAATTCTTCTATAATATTTGATGCTCCTTCTGAAAGAAGTCTTCCTCCTATTGCTCCAACTGCACCACCAAGTGCTCCTACAATTGAAGCTCCACCTGCTCCTGTTAATCCATTATTAGACTCAATTAAAAAAGGTAGAAAATTAAAACCTACTGAAACTATTATAAAAGATAATCTTAAAACAGGTAAAGTAATATCTTCTGATATAACATCAAATAATGAAGGTGGAATGCTTGAACACTTAAAAAATACATTAGATAAATTAAGACCGATGATTACTGGTGATGATGATTTAGATCATGTAAAAAGTGGTGATAATTGAGAAAATAGTGGAGAAACTACTCCAACTAATTTATTAGATAAAGGTAAAGAAGTTGAAAGAAGTATATCTCCTGATATGTTAGTTTACTCATCAGATATATCAACTAAAAAACAAAAATTCTTAGAAAGTATTAAATCTGAAGGTGATAATAAATCAAGTTCTTCTGAAATAGCACCTATTTTAAAACCACTTATGGAAAGATTTCCTAATTTAAGTTCTGAGACTTTAGAAAAATTAAGTACAAGTGAAGGAATAAAAAATAGACATAAAATAATACAATCATTACCGGAAAATGAATTAAAATCTAAACTTTGTGCAAAAGATATTCAAAAATTAGATGACACATTAACTAAAGAAGATTTAAAAGAAATACAAAGTTTAGGAGATAATAAAACTATTGATCAAATTAAAGCAATTTCTTCTGTAAATAATTTTCATAATGATCATTTAAATAATATTAAAAGAAGAGCTAGTCAAATGTCTATTAATAATCCCACTTATCCTGGACAAATTGAAACTATCTTTCAAGAACCATCATCTAGTAATAATCAATCTTCTAGTAAATCTGTATCTGATACAACTCATTTAGATGATACTATGAATCTTTTTGAATAATGTTAACCCCCTTTTAATAAAGGATTAATTGTTAATTGGTCATTAACTACAATTTCTAACGCAAAATTGTATAAAAAGTTCGATTCTTTTTAATTCTATTAGTTTGGTTATAACTTTAAGGCTTATTATTTTTAGAATTCTCTTAAACCCAAGAAAAAACTCATCTAATTTTTAATAAAATTGAAAAATAATGCTATTTAAATTGATATATTTTTAAGTTTATAAAAGGTACAAATATATCATCTGGTGATTCAAGATATTTTGTGTATTCATTTTTTAAAAGGTTAAAAAGAGTGAGTATTTTCTGAAGTTTTGAGATTTTTTAAGAAGTTACAAAAACACACAAAAAATAGTCATATGTAGAGCCATGAGTTAATTTTGGAATTTATAAGATTTTAGAATCAGAAATTGTATAATTTTCAGTTCTTATCAATTTATTATTATTATCATAAATTAATTTTCTTTTATTATCAGTAACTTGTAAAGTATAAACTTGTTCTAAAACTTCTATATGACTTTTATTTAAAAATTTTCGTAATTTTAATTGTGTTTTTTGTAATACAGAGTTTTTATTAAGTAATAATTCAAAATCATTCATATTTAATTCAACTTCATGTTTTAATCCTTTAACTTTATAAATTGTTTCTTCTTCCGTGGTTTCTAAACAATAAACTTTAGGAGTTAAGAAAATAGCTCTTTTACAAACATGTTCTAATTTTAGTTTACCTAAAACTTTATTATCTATAAAAGAATCATCTAATTCTGAATCGGTATAAATTGAATCAGTATCTGTATAATATAAATTAATTTTAGGATTATTTTTAAATTGTGACATATGAATTCTACCATAAGCAGTAATAGCTGCTGCTATTGCTATACTTACATTATGAATTTCATTATCTTGTTCACATGGAGACTGGTAGAAAATTAATAAATGATCTCCTAAATCTATTTTATCAACTATATTATCTAAATATTTATTTTCAAAATCTGGATAGAAGTCTTTATCAATGATCGTTATATTTGCAAAATTATCATCCATACCAAATCTTCCATATAAACTATTTAACAATATTTTAGCTATAAAGTTTAAAGGATTAGATTTGTTATAATTCAATCTTAACGAATATAAAAATTCAACATAATCTTTGAAGATAATTTTTTGTTCAAAAGTATATCCTCATAGAATTTCGAATTTGTAACCATATTTTGTAGCATTATCCATTTCTTGTGAAAAGATGATATCTTCTCAACTTCCAATGGGTGATAATGTTCTAATTCCATTAGCTGTTTTAATATGAGTTTGTAATATTGGATGTTTAATATCATCTGGAGCTATTATTTTACAATGGAAGAATCCAAAAGCATTTTGATCCATTTTTCTTATATCTCCTTCAAAATAAGAAGGAGTTCCAATAGGCATTAACTGTTCATGCATTTGAGAAGGATATAAAGAATTTACATCATAACAATTTATGTTTTTATTATTTTTAGATTTAGGAATATACATATCAACTGATCCTCCTGTATAACCTTTTCTAATATTTTCGGCTATTTTACCAGATAATTGTGGAATTAAATTTTCTTCCATAAACTTGGTTCTAAATATACCGAAAGCTAAACTAGGTAAAGTTGGGTAATGATGTATATTTTTTCTAAATAATTCAAATATTAATTCATTAAATTTTATTAAAATTTGATATAGACTTACACAATCTATATTACAATATTTAATTGCTTCATTTTTTAAATTTCAATTACTATTAAATGAATCAAAGTATTCATTATATTTACCATTGTTAATTTTTATAAAATGTTGAATTTCAGGAACTTTTCCTTCATAATTTAAATTATTTTTAGTTATAAATAAATGAGGAAAGATTGCTTTAACACTTTCTACTTGGAATGAATTACATAATTTATCTAACGATGCTAATAAAATTAAGTAACTATCTTTTAATTCAAAATTATATTTACCAGAATTAACTTTAATAGAAATTATTCTTCCATTATGAATTCTAGGATCTAATGTTCAAAGTTTTACTAAATATTTTAACAGGAATATAATATCAAACTTAGCCATATTATGCATATAAATACTATAATTATCATACTTTCTAACAAATATACTACTAAAACAATCTAAAACCATATCTTCTGTAGATTTATAATCTTCAATTCAAAAGTTATAACATTTAATTCCATCATAAAATGAAATTAAATAAGGTATTAAATCACCATTATCAATATATGTTTCAATATCAAGAGTTATAAATTTATTTACAAAATCTTTAGAAGGTTTTAATATATCTATAAATTTAGTTTTTAAAATTTCAACTTTTACAATTTCTTTATTATTTATAAAATAATATTTTTTATTATCAATTGTTCTAACAAATTTATTTTCTTCAATAAATTTATCTTCAAAAGAAATTAAAACTTTTCCTTTAGATGCTATAGTAATTAGATTATTTTTTCCAATTTGTTCTAAAGTAATTGTTTGACCTAATTCATTTTGAATAATAAATATAGATTTAATAGTTTTAACTATTGTTCCGAAATCAGAAGGTATCATTGATATTGGAATTTTAATTCCTTTAATATTTTGATTATATTCGAATATTTTGCTAGTTTTATTTGGAATTTTACCATCTTTAAAACCATAACTAAAAATAAATTCAACTATTGGAGTTTCATTGTAATATTCTGATTTAAATTTCATTTGTTCAATTATGAAATCAATATATCAATTTAAATCTGTTATATTAATTCTTTGAATTTTACCGATAGAAGAAAATTCTCCATTATTATATTTAATTTTAAATAATATAAACATGTGATTATTATTAGTAAATTGATCAGAAACATTATTTCAGAAATCACTAAAATATTTAATTAATAAATTTCTAGAAAAAACTCTGTTATTTAATTTAACAATAATATCATTTCAAAGGTGTTTTGATGCTACTCGTCTTAATTTAATAATATTTTTAGAAGAAAATGCAGCTAAGGCTATATTCTCATTAACATCAGGAAATATTACAAAGAATATTATAAAAACTAAAAATATTAAGAATAATTCGAATAAAATAAATAATTCTGCTTTTTTATGTTTAAAAATATAAGTATTTTCTAATCATTTAATTAAAAATGATTTATAATTAAACTGATTAACTAAAGGCGAATTTGAATAATTTAAGGGGGTATTGTTGTTAAAAATTGTAATTGAACCTGACGCGTTTATAATTTGAGTTGATATTAATCTATCGTTATCAAATAAAAATTTTGTGTCATTTAAAGTTCTGATGAAAGAAGTTTCACTTACGAATTTATCTCTAAATTCTAAAACTAAATCTCCATTTTTGAAGATTCTTACGAAATTTTCTTTATCATAGTGGTTGATTACAGCTACATTTTTTGTAGTTAATTGTATTATAAATTTGTTATTAGTTTGATCTAATAATTTTCCAAATTTTAATGGATCCATTGTAATTGGTAATTTATAATGTGAGTATATTTGAAATTTTGTCATTATTTGTTTATGTTTTTAGGGTGTTAGCCTTTCGTTATGAGTGTGACACTTTTTGACTTAGTAAGCTTTAGGCAGACTAACCAATTTATATCGATTCCCGTGTCCCTCCACTAGGAATATGTCCTAATATACGATTTTATAGTTTAAAGCGAGATTCACGTCTGGTAATATTAGTTAGATATAATTTTCAAAATCAGTGATTAAATACATATTTTGTTTTCTATGAATAGATTATTTAAAAGGGGGTTATTTTACTAAAATGTTAATTACTCTTTACATGTGTTAGTAAATTTAAAATTATTATTAAAATTTTAAACAACTGTTACAACGTAAATTCTATTAAAAGTATGAATTATTTATAACTAAATCAAACTCTTTTGAATTCAAAAGAAAAAGAAAGTCGAATATCTTGTTTTATTTCAAATCCAGAAGAATTTCATTGATCTAATATAAATTTAATAATTAAAGCTGAATTACTTCTATTATCAACTAAAAATGGTTCAGATAATCTTAATCTGGCATTTGAAAGAGATTTTGAACTACCAAAAAATGGAATTAATAAATAAATTTTATCATCTTCCATTAATTTTATGAATGATGATAATTCACTTAAACTTCCATCAAAATAATAATGTCTTCAACCGGATGTTTTATCAACATTTATATCAGCTGGAATATCTCTTAAAAATGTAATTTTATTTCTTGTTAAAATTATATTCATTATTTATTTTAATTTGATTGCGGCAAACCCTTTGGGACTTGTATTAAATGTCTAATATTTATTTTATAAATAATTACTTGCTAATTACAGAATAAAAATATATTTTGTTTAGCAGATTTAAGTTAAAGGGGGAATTAAATTATTACTTTAATTCTAACAGTAACTGTTAATATTATTGGATCCATTGAGTTAATTAAACTATCATTAAATAAACTATTAGTTTCGAATAAACCTTTATCATTAAGTCTATCCATAATAAATTCAGTAATTAAAATTGGATCACTTTCTTTATTAACAATTATTGCATCATCTATAATAAGAGGAGGTACTTTATCTTTATTATCTTTTCAGTCTTTATAAGAGGGAATATAAGATAAACTCATTGAATAGTTTTCATCATCTTCTAATGAAAGTAATAATAAATTTATATCTTCAGTCAATGTTTGCAACTTCAGATATGAAATTTTATCTTTAACTCGATATGAATTTAATTTTCAATCAAAAGAATCTCTGAAATCAATATCAAAGGTAGAAAAAGGAATCATTAATAACATGGAATATAGTGAATTCATTTTTCAAAATATTATCACCCCCCTTTTTTACATTATAAAATTTAACTTAATTTATATTTTACGAAAATTGAAAGAGTATTAAAGAGAAATATAATTATAAAGGATTTAATGTTAAATGGTATTAACTATAGATCTTGCCGAGGTTTATATTGAAGTTCGATTCTTCTAAATTCTAATTTCTAAATAAAGAAGATGTCACAGTAGTTTCAATATCTTTTTAAGTGTACAGCAGGATCTTTATGAAAATAATATATAACTATTAAAGGATTAAATGGTATTATATATAAGTTCTAGATATTAAAATTTTCTTTTTAAGGTAAATATTGAACAAGATAAATGAAATAATGTATAAAAGAGAATATTAACTATTCAATTAAAATTAATAAAATTAATTTTATTCACTTTAAAACAATTATTATAAAATATTATAATTATATTTCAAAATTATTCTTTAATTAGAATAGTATATTTTTTGGTTATACCTACATTAAATTTGTAATTTATCTTAAAGGATTTATACAAATTTAATGTTTACAGCCTTAATCGTTAAAACTTTATTTTTATATTCATATAAAAATTTTAGATCGAACATTAATAAACAGAACTTTTATTAATAGGCTTAAATCGAATTTAAGAATGAAATTTTTATTAATAAACATATTAAGTTTTACAACCATAATATCAAGTGTATTAGTTATAACATCTAAAAATCCTGTGATATCAGTAGTATATCTAATTTCTGTATTTGTAAATGCAGCAGGTTATTTAATATTATCTGGAATAGGTTTTCTTGGTTTATCTTATATTATTGTATATGTAGGTGCTATAACTGTTTTATTTTTATTTGTAATTATGATGATTAATATTTCATTAACAGATATTATAGATACAGGAAAACAATATACTAAAAATTTACCTTTAGTTTTTGTAGTAGGTTCATTATTCTTATTTGAAATGTTTAATATTTTACCATTTAGTTTTAATAATGTATCTGGTTTAAATTTAATTTTTGATACTATTACTAATTTTAATTTATTTATTTGAAATAATAATAATTTAAATTTTTTTAATAATATTCATACTACTTATCAATCTAATAATGCAGATACTACATTTATTTCATTTAGTCAAATAGAAGCTATAGGACAATTAATTTACACTTATGCTGCTATATTATTAATAATATGTAGTATTATTCTATTATTATCTATGATAGCACCTATTTTTATATCTTTAAATAAAAAATAAATTTATCTAATTTATTCAATTATTATTATTTACCCCCTTTTAATCTAATTTATCATAATAATGTTTAATTTGTTTTTTTTAATTAAATTAGAGTTAAGTTTACAGATGGTTTCTGTAATAAATCTGCAAAATTTATAAATATTAGGGTTCAATTCCCTCTTAACTTTATAATCATTAATATTTAATTTTATGATAATTAAAAGAAATCTATTCATTTTATTAAATTAATATAATTAAATATATATTTTATAAATTCTCTTAGTTCAATGGTAGAACTGCATTCTTCTAAAGTGTTAATTTTGGTTCGAATCCAAAAGAGAATAAGAATATATTAAACTATTAAAACAAAATTACATATTTAAAAGTAAAATAGAATAGTTTAATCTATTTCATAATAATTATTTAGATAATTAATTTACAAATAATGTTTTTACAAATCATTTAGAATTTATTAATTAGGTTGTTAACATAAAAATAAATTATTGTTACAGTATTTTTTACTTTATATATATATTTAATTAAATTTTATTTAGAAAAATTATATCTAATTAAATTTAATTAAATTATTTATTTTACTTATAAATATTTAAATTATTAATTTCAATTAATTTATAAAGTTATTTTGTTAATTTTAATTAACTATAAATCAATATTTATATCTATTTCAATTTTATAAAAATGTAGTATAAGATTATATTAAAAATTTATATATTAAAATTATACTTTAATTAATTTAAATAAGAGAATTTAAAGATTAAAGTATAAATAGATAGTCAATTATAAAATAAAATATAGATATAAATAAAGATAATAAATATATTTATCTATGAATACACATAATTTAATTTTAACTCTGTTAAATGTAATAATAAATTTATTAGATGTATTATCAGTGATATTACCTATATTATTATCTGTAGCCTTTATGACTATAATAGAAAGAAAACAATTAGCTGCTCATCAAAGAAGAGTGGGTCCTAATACTACAGGATATTATGGTTTATTACAACCTTTTAGTGATGCTCTTAAATTAATAGTTAAAGAAACAGTTATACCTTCTCAATCTAATAAAATATTATTTTATTTAGCACCTGTGTTTTCTTTAATATTTAGTTTATTAGGATGAGGAATAATTCCTTTTGGACAAGGTTTAACTTTATTTGATTTTACATTAGGGATATTATATACTGTAGCTTTATCATCATTAGGAGTATATGGAATATTATTTGCAGGTTGATCAGCAAATTCTACTTATGCCTTTTTAGGTTCTTTAAGAAGTACTGCTGCTATGATTAGTTATGAATTAATTTTAAGTTCAGCTATATTAATTATAATAATATTAACAGGTTCATTTAATTTTATAACTATAATTGAAAATCAACAAGCTATTTGATATATAATACCCTTATTTCCAGTGTTTATATTTTATTTTATTTCTATTTTAGCTGAAACATCTAGAACACCTTTTGATTTACAAGAGGCTGAATCTGAATTAGTAGCTGGTTTCTTTACTGAACATTCTAGTGTACCTTTTGTTTTCTTTTTCTTAGCTGAATATGCTTCAATAGTTTTATTTAGTTGTATTACTTCTATTTTATTTTTAGGAGGATATCATATGCCTGAATTATTTATTAATGATTCTTTAATTAATTTACAATCTATTATACTTGGATTAAAAACATGTTTATTCTGTTTTATGTTTGTATGATTTAGAGCTACTTTACCTAGAATGAGATATGATGCTTTAATTGAATTATGTTGATTAAATTTATTACCTGTTTGTGTAGCTTTTATTATTTTAGTGCCTAGTATTTTAATAGCATTTGATATCTCACCTTATTAAATAATTTAATATTTTTATTTTTTGAATTAAATTATTATTTTTAGAATAAATAATTGTTTATTTATTTTAATTTAATATATTTAAACTTTTTATAATAATATATTAAATTAATTTTATTCTCTCACCCCCTTAAATAAATAATGAACAATTACTTTCAAACTCCAAATTTTAAATGATTCTGTTTTATTTTTTTAAAAATAAAACATTGAGGATAGTTTTAAATTAACACAAATAATTAAAAGAGATACAAACAATTGCAAAAAAAGCACATAAAATATAACAATAATAAAATTATTGTTTAAATACCATAAGAATTTAATTTTGGTTCCGATTGAACGTTGTTCAGTAGTTTAAGACATGCAAATCATTATTATCGAAAAATTTTAAGGTAATAAGGTGTAAAGGTGAGGATAGTAAATAAGTTACTTTATAATTTCCATAAATAGGAAATAAATATAATTAATTTATATTAAAGGAATTCTTCTGTTATAAAATACTATTTACTTTGATTAGGTAGTTGGTAGGGTAAATGCCTACCAAGCCGACGATCAATAGCTATGTTTGAGAGAACAGATGGCCACATTGGGAATGAAATCTCCCAAGTAGTATAATACTACCAGCAGTCGAGAATATTAGTCAATGCTCGAAAGAGTGAACTAGCTAACTGAAATCAATTATAATAATTGATAACATAAGGGAAAATAATGATATTACCTTATTATTAGTGTCGTCCAAAACTGGTGCCAGAAGACTCGGTAAGGCCAGAGACACAAACGTTAATCGTCTTAATC
>Ga0193709_1000619_pt1 | contig 11870 bp, 8 predicted proteins | sample H3c2metaG_FD_160571 | JGI IMG/M metagenome (GOLD analysis project Ga0193709, IMG submission 160571) | Soil microbial communities from a riparian zone of the East river system, Colorado, United States - H3c2 | ecosystem: Environmental > Terrestrial > Soil > Riparian zone | place: USA: East River... | reverse complement strand
CTAACCGCACACAACGTCAACGCCGGCCGGCGAGACTCTAAAGACACGGTACTCAATCAACTTACGCTGCGAATTCAATACCGACTTGCCGACCAAATCTTCGTGCACACCGAAAAGATGAAGAGCGAGCTGGTTGCCGCCTTTGCTGTCGCGGAATCCCGGGTCAATGTTATTCCGTTCGGAATCAACAATACTGTTCCTAACACCCGTCTCACGCCGAGCGAGGCCAAGGCACGGTTGGGTTTCCGGAATGGCGAACGCACGATTCTATTTTTCGGAAGAATTACGCCTTACAAAGGGCTCGAATACCTGATTACTTCGTTTCGCCAGCTATTTGCCAAGCGTAACGACTATAGGTTGCTGATTGCCGGGCGTCCGGATAACTGCGAGGCCTACTGGAGCGAGATCAGGCAGTCAATTCGGGAAGACGTGCAGTCCGGGCAGATATTATTAAAATCAGAATTCATCCCAGATGAAATGACGGAAGTCTATTTCAAGGCGGCGGACGTCCTGGTTCTTCCTTACCGGCAAATCTATCAGAGCGGCGTTTTGTTCCTGGGATACGGTTTTGGAGTGCCGGCTCTCGCAGCCGACGTCGGCTCGCTGAAGGATGACGTCGTCGAAGGTAAGACCGGTTTCACATTCAAGCCCGAAGATCCAGCCGACTTATCAACGACCATTGAAAGATACTTCGCAAGCGACCTATATATGGATTTGGCAGCACGAAGGCAGGAAATACAGGCGCTTGCGGCAGAACGGCACTCTTGGGCCACGGTAGGCGCATTGACTCTTGCAGTCTACGACGGCTTGCTACCAGGCAGCGATCCTCGGAAATTCCCAAGCCCTGAAGCAAAAACTCTTTCGCATCTTCAGGCAAACCCTGAAGCGGTTGAAAGCAGACTCAGCAGCGACACGCTGAGTCACAAAAATCCCACCGACGGTCCTTCGGCAAAGCAGTCGAGAGTCATCCGGTAGGGAATAGAATCGAGGTTAGATTTAGCGGTCGCGCAACCCGTGCCGCGGGTCGAGTCGGCATAAGAATGATTCCTAAAATATTGCATTATTGCTTTGGTATGGCGGCTGGCGGTGGTGGTAAACCGTGGAGCCTGATACATTACGCGTGCCTGAAAAGTGCTGTCGAGCGCATAAAGCCGACGGAAGTCTTCTTCTACTGCGAATTTGAGCCGACCGGCCCATGGTGGGACCTTTCGCGTGAACTTGTAAAAGTAGAACGAATCCAGGCGCCCCGCGAGATTTTCGGAAACCCAGTAGCGCACTTTGCGCATCGCGCGGATATCGTCAGATTAGAAAAGCTTCTTAGCAGAGGAGGAATTTATCTGGATGCCGACGTTTTTGTTCATAAAGCTTTTGATGATCTGCTCGGCCATACAACCGTGCTCGGCAGGCAGGTGGTCAATCAAGAGAACCTAGGGTTATGTAACGCGGTTATTCTTGCCCAGCCGCAAGCGTCATTCCTAAAGAGATGGCATTCTGAATATCGATCATTTCGTTCGAACGGACATGACCGCTACTGGGATGAGCATTCTGTTCAAGTTCCGAACAAACTATCCAAGCAGTTCCCGGACGAAGTTACGGTGTTGTCTCGCTTTGCATTTTTTTGGCCCACATTTGAAGAGGCTGATCTGACGTTGATTTTTAATTCCTCCCGACCGATTGATCTTTCGCCAGCATACGCGACTCACTTGTGGGAAAGTCTGGCGTGGGAGCGATATCTGGAGCACTTGACCCCGGGGCGCGTGCGCTCCATTGACAGTAATTTTCATCGTTGGGTAAAGCCCCTGATTGCGTCCCTGGCGGATGACTACGGTGCCCCTACCATCAGATCACGCTTCGCGCGCAGCTTTCGGGGACTGAAACGGCGCGTTCGCTCTGCTGCCCCGTCGTGGTTTTAGCGCTCAAGACGCATTGCTTGCGGTGCAAGATCGCACAATTATAACAATTCTAAAAGGCGCCGCGTGTTACATTGCCATGGACCCGTTGCAGCGAGAAGCACGCGAGCAATTTAGACTGCGCCGACTCGGACTAGCGTGGTACGAATTTCTAAGCATTCCTTCCGGCATCTCTGAGTAACCAGGACCTTCAAGGATCGCACATGTCGTCTCAACCAGAGTTGTTGGATGCGTTTAGCGTCGAACACCTGCACGCAGATTTGAAAGGACGGTCAGTTCGAGCCGGAGCGCAGTCCATGGCCGCTCAGGTTGCGCAAATCTTATTACAGTCTGTCGCGACGGTAGTGCTAGCGCGGCTGTTGAGTCCAGTCGATTTTGGGCTAGTAGCGATGGTTACAGCAATCACCGCGATCGGTTCTGCCTTTTCCGATCTCGGCCTTACCGAGGCGACTATTCAACGTAAAGCGATCAGCCATCGTCAGGTCAGCACGTTGTTCTGGATCAATGTGGGTATGGGGTTGTTGCTTACCCTCCTCACAGCGGCGATGGCGCCTGTGCTGGCTTGGTTCTATAAAGAACCCCGGCTCCTGGCCATCACGCTTGCAGTGTCTCCCACGTTTTTTATCGGCGGTCTAAGGGCGCAGCACAATGCTCTTTTGAAACGCCAGATGCGCTTTTCGTCGGTAGCGATCCGCGACGTAACCGCTTACGCCTTTGCGGTTCCCGTGGCTGTCTTGCTGGCTTGGTATGGAGCTGGATATTGGGCGATAGTTGCTCTTCCTATGACCTTGAACTTGGCGCAGTTGGTGATTTCGTGGTGGATGGTCGCCTGGAGGCCGGGGCTGCCCAGTCGCGACAGTGAAATTCGTTCTATGGTGGGATTCGGAGGAAACGTTGCCGCTTCCTATCTGGTTTTCAACTGGATTCGCAATGCCGACAATATTCTGATCGGCTGGTACTGGGGGGCTGGCCCATTAGGCTTGTATTCGAGAGCTTTCAATTTGCTGACCCTGGCATTAAGTCAAATAAATGCTCCGGCCTCCAGCGTCGCGCTCCCTGCCCTCAGCAGAACCCAGGGCGATCCAGAACTCTTTGCCAGATATTACCTGCGTACCGTAAATCTGATCATGTGGATCATTGCCGCACTTTTTGGCTTTCTTTTCGTCGCTGCAAAACCGGTCATTGTCCTGGTTCTAGGAAATAAGTGGATCGATGCTGCGCCCGTTTTCCGCATCCTGGCCGTTTCTGTGGTCGGACAGATGTTACTGGAGTCGATTCTCTGGTTGTTTGTCAGTCGTGGGCAATCGGGAAGGCTGCTGAAACTTTTGCTTATGATATCGCCGCTGATGATCGCAAGTTTCGCAATCGGCCTGCCATTTGGCATCAAATGGGTGGCATTGGCTCTGTCTATTTTTTTAGTCATAAGCTTGCCATGGATTCTCAAATTCGCATTTTCCGGCACAAATCTGACGCTGGGCAGTCTCGCCAAGGCTCTGCAGTGTCCCATTTTGTTGTCTCTGGTGGGCGTTTTGTTCGCCGAATCTGCTATGCGCCTGATCGCGCCACAGAGTATGTTGTCGCAGCTTGCTGTTGCGGCTTTAGGCTTCGCCATCATTTATTCGCTGGCATTGCTCATACCGGCGGTGCGAAAGGAAATTCACTCCCTTTGGAAATTATTCAGCGAATTGCGTTTGTCTCGCGAGCCCGCCGCCTGAGTGCGAGCCGCCTCTCGATCGCGACTGCCAAGCCTAGGTCGGGGTTGCTTGGATGGATACAACCGTTAATTTCGCAGATGCCGATCGTGGAATTGCGCGAGTACCCACTCTAGACTTGCTGGTGGCTGCTATCCCACCGTATTGTGGCCAGACTCTGAGCTAAGCTGCTATCGAGCTGCGCGGTTCGTCATCAACGTTGGTAAGCGTCGTAAGCAAGCTGTGCGTTGCGGGGCAGATCCCGCGGATTTCCGGCAAAGGGGTGGACCATGGAAAAGACTGAAATCAACGAGAAATTTCTTGAGGAATACGGCTCTGACGATGCGGTGCGCAAATACACCGCAGGAACCGCGGGCTTTGGAATCAATTACCTGCTGCACCACGATTATGCCCGGATTTATCTGGACGCGGTCGGTTCGTTTCTGACTGACTCCCCACAGCGCCCTCTTCGCATACTGGAATTCGGCTGCGGGGCCGGAATGAATGTTATCAACCTGGTTTCGCTTCTGGAGCAGAAGGGAATTGCCGTCGAGTGCGCCTACGGGACAGATTTCTCGGAACGCCTGGTGCAATCAGCGACGCAGGAAGCCAAAGCATCGTTGACACCAGGGCTAGCGAAAAAACTCAGCTTTCACGTTGCTCGGAACGAGCTTCTGGTGGAAGACCTGGCTTCGGCAAGCGGCAAGCCTGCCCATGATTTTCTCGGGTTCTTCGATTTAATCATCGGGGTGAATACATTTCGATACTGTCATCGGCTTGGCAAAGAACGGGACTGTGCCAACGACATTTATCGAATGCTGCGAGCCGGGGGCGTCTGCGTCAATATCGACATGAACGATCGTTTCCCCGCCTTTCGCAGTCGTTTAAACGGCACGACGGAAGATGCAGGCGAGTGTTATATCCCTTCGCTTGACGAATATGCCGCACCGTTCAAAGCTGCCGGGTTCGAAATCAAGAGCAAACGGAACTTCTGTTGGATCCCCCACTCGGCCGGCCCTGCGCTTACCTTTTTCTGCCGACTCGCGGGTCCGGTTCTGAATCTGGTCCTACCCAGCCGCGCGATGCGCTCACTGGTAGTGGCGCGGAAAACGAACTAGGGGCAGCGTCTAACGCTTTAATCCAGAGGAATCATCCATGGCAAGACGCGCGATCATCTTGCACCAGGGCGGCCCCAGATCGAGAGAACTGCGACTCGGCCGCATTCTTGATTTTTTCGCCGTGCCCTGGGAATTGGCCGAGGCATCAGAGCTCGAAACCATGAATGGTTTTGCTTCGGAATGCGCCGTTTTCGGCTCGATCCGTGCAGTTGCAGCAATGCTTGGAAATTGCCAGCAAGGCCAGCCCTGCGGGCCGTGTTATGCGTATCTCGACGAGGAACGAACTCTATGTGTAAGCGCCCTGCAATCGCTGTGGGGAGACAGAAAACTATCCCTGCAAGACCCGCCCAGCGACAAGCTCCCCCTCCAGATATCCGACCAACTGGCTGATTTTGCCGGCCCCATGGCCGGCCTCACACTCTCAGTGCAGTTGACGGGCGAAGATGGCCTGCTCGGCGGAATTCCCTCGGCTGGAGATGCGATGTTTACCTCCATCATCTCGGCCCCGGGTGCTGCGGTTTTCGTTAACTTCCAGCGCGACGGAGCTTCCATCTTCTTTTGCGCCACCTCGCAAGTGGTTGACATCGATCAGCCGGTAAGCCGCGGCTTCTACGATGTAAAGGATCATTTTTGCTCCGCCGTTTCGCTGGTTATGTTCATCAAATTTGTGTTCCGGGATGTGGCTTGGCGGCCACAAGAACTGAGCGCCTGCCTAATCATCGACGATCCGCTGTTAAAGCTAAACTACGGGTTTTGCGATTTTTCCAAACTACGCGAGCTAATGAAGCAAAACCAGTTCACCACAAACATAGCCTTTATTCCCTGGAATTGGCGACGCACTTCAGCAGCTGCCGGCAAGTTCTTTAATGACCAGTCGGGACTATTCTCAGTCTCAATTCATGGCTGCGACCACACCGCGGGCGAGTTTGCCTCGACTTCGCCTGAGGTCCTGCAGGGCAGGGCCCGGCTGGCCCGTTCGAGAATGCGAAGTCATGAAACACGGACCGGCATTCGGCACGATGTAGTGATGGTGTTTCCGCAAGGCGCTTTCTCGTCCGGTTGTCCCGAAGTGCTCAAGCGCAACGGTTTCATCGCGGCGGTAAATACCGAGATCGCTCCGATGGATTCGCAGAATGTACGGACGCGAATCAGGGATGTGTGGGACGTGGCCATCATGGCCTACGGCGACTTTCCGATTTTCACGCGAAGATATCCGTTTCACGGACTTGAGAATTTTGCTTTTGACCTGCTTCTTGGAAAGCCATGCTTGATTGTGACTCACCATGATTTCTTCAAGGATGGCGGGGTTGCGTTGCTCGAGCTAATTAAAAAAATCAACTCTCTTAACTGTTCTCTCGAATGGCAGCCTCTGGGCCAAGTTGTCCGCACCGCCTGCCGTGTTCGTCCGACCGGTAAGGACCGGGAAGAGGTCGAGATGTATGGCAACGAGCTGCTGGTAGGGAACCATTCAGATCGAACCATGGATGTGACCATACGAAAACGGCAAAGCCAGAATGACCTGGTTTCCGAAATACTTTGCGGCGAGAAAGCAATCGCGTGGGCTTCTGAAGCCGGGTACTTTATGTTTGTTGAACGCATCGCAGCTTACGAAGAAAAGCGTTTTCGTGTCAGCTATCAGGAGCAGTCGACCCAGGGAATACCGCCCAGATCTTTGCGCCTGGAATTGAACGTGGCCGCGCGGCGGATTCTTTCCGAGATAGGCGACCAGTATCTGTCCACCAATCGTTTTCTAAGTGCACCCGCCGCGAGAATGAAAAGCTTGCTTAGAAAAGCCATTTAAAAGCGAAAGGATTCCGAAAGAGAAGGGGGACGAAACTAAGGTTCTTCATTCGCAAAGAGTCGAACCATGAGCAGTCCGATAACAGACATTGATCAGCCGGTTTCCCACTGCGGCTTTCAACTTGATCCGATACAGGATCCCCGCTGGGCTCGGTTTGTCGATCAACATCCCAAGGCCGCAGTATTCCACACCGTTCCATGGCTCGAAGCCCTGCACGCCACATATGGGTATGAGCCGTTGGTTTTCACTACCTCGCCTCCCGGCGTGGCCTTGAAAAACGGAATCTTGTTTTGTCGTATTAACAGCTGGCTGACAGGACGCCGGCTGGTGTCCTTACCTTTTTCAGATCATTGTGAACCTCTGTGCGACTCAACCAGCGACCTGAAATCTCTGATCGGCTATCTGCAAGCCTTCTTGCGGCAAGACCAAGGGAAATATTTCGAGATCCGTCCCATTACCGAGGATCTGGGTCACCTGGGTGATGAGACTGGTTGCGCACCGGTTGCGACCTATTTTCTCCACCGCCTGGATCTCCGTCCTGATTTAGTTGACCTGTTCCGGAGTCTTGACCACGACTCGGTCCAGCGCAGGATACAGCGGGCAGATCGTGCCGAACTGGTCGAAAGATGCGGCAGGTCCGACGACCTGCTGGCCGAGTTTTACTCTCTGTTCATCACCACCCGGCGCCGACAACACGTCCCTCCTAATCCCTACGCGTGGTTTCGGAACCTGATTGACACTCAGAAGGACGCGTTAGAAATCCGGCTCGCTTATAAGGGCGGAATTCCCATCGCTGCGATTCTCACTCTACAATTTAAAAATACCGTCTATTACAAATATGGATGCTCGGATGCGCGTTTCAATAAATTTGCCGCTACCCCCTGGCTTTTCTGGAAAGCCATCACGGCTGGCAAATTAAATGGCGCAAGCCAGTTTGACATGGGGCGCACGCAGGAGGATAACCCCGGACTCATCGCCTTTAAGAACCACTGGGTGCCGCACCCGGAGCGTTTGACCTACTGGCGATACCCGTATACTCCTCCCCTCGATGCCGTGGGAGGTTGGAAATTTCAGCTGGCGAAGAGTGCCTTTTCGATCATGCCCAAGAGGCTTCTCACCAAGCTCGGCCAATGGATGTATCGCCATATCGGGTAGGATGTCACGGCAAACCAACCGGAGAGCCCGCGGTGTGTCGAAACAGTCTCTTTGACCTTGGGAACTTCTCCGGTTAACGACCGGGGGGAATGCTAGATTTGTGAAGCAAGATATTCTTGGGCAAATCGCCCGGACGACACCGTGATCGAAACCCTCCTGGACTACTATCGCCTTCCCGCAGAATCGCTCAACGCGGTTTCCCTGGCGGTCGATTCCGTGTCAGGAGCTGCTGGCTACTTTCAGTTTGGCACACAGAACATTTGTTACGGTCGGTGTCGATCGGGAACCTCGAAGCAGCCGCGGGGATCCTCAGAATTCGAAGCCTTGAAGGAGGTGCGCAGGGACGGCTCAGTCATTCACCTTCCTTTTGACTTTAACGAGGTCATCGAAAACCTGCGCTTGGAACGATATTCGAAGAAGGGCGCCGGCGGTCTGGACCAGTTTGCTGCCAATGAGACCATTCGCAAGTTTTACTATTTCATCCGAAAGAGTTTGCCCTTTCCGGTGCGTCGCCAGTTGCAAAGGATTTATTTTCGAGATTGGAAGGATCTCGAATTCCCTGCTTGGCCCGTAGATTTCACTGTCGACAGTCTCCATGAAGAGTTGTTGAGATTAATCATCGAAGCAACTGGCGTCAAGAAGCTGCCTTTCATCTGGTTTTGGCCGGAGGGTGCGTCCAGTTCCTTGATCATGACGCACGACGTAGAGACCGCAGCCGGTCGAGACTTTACCTTCAAGCTGATGGACTTGGATGATTCCTATGGTTTCAAGGCGTCGTATCAGGTCATCCCGGAAAAGCGTTACGCGGTGCCTGAAGACTATGTGCGTGAGATTCGCAGGCGCGGATGTGAATTCAACATTCATGATTTAAATCATGACGGGCACCTGTACCGGGAGCGGACGGAATTTGAGCGCCGGGCGGCAGAAATCAACCGCTACGTTCATCAATACCAGACGCGCGGTTTTCGCGCCGGAGCAATGTATCGAAAGCAAAGTTGGTACGACCTCTTTGAGTTTTCCTATGATATGTCGGTGCCCAACGTTGCGCACCTCGAACCTCTGCGCGGTGGTTGCTGCACGGTGATGCCGTATTTTATCGGCAAAATTGTCGAGCTGCCGCTTACGACCACGCAAGACTATTCACTGTTTCACATCTTGAACGACTACTCGATCGGGCTGTGGCAGCGCGAACTGGCCCTCATTCGGGGAAGGAACGGACTGATGAGCTTGCTCACCCACCCGGACTATCTGATCGAACGGCGCGAGCGGAAGATCTATGAGTCACTTCTGGATTATTTGCGACATATGATGACCCGGGAAAAAATATGGGCCGCTCTTCCAGGCGACATGGACCGCTGGTGGAGGGCGAGAAGCCAAATGACGTTAGTGCCTCGCGGCGATGAATGGGAAATCGTGGGGCCGGAAAACGAGAGGGCGCGATTGGCGTATGCGGTTCTTGAAGGGAACCACGTTGTCTACGATCTTCCAACCGACTCGGGCGCAGCAAAGCCTGTGGCACGAGTGCCCTTGCCAAGCTAGATGTGATTGTAAACAAAGGAGTTAGGTTCGGAGCCGAAGGTTGGCTCTGGCCTGGATAAGGTGTTTAGAGTGAATGGTAACTTTTTTCTCTATAGCCCTACAGGGTTTCCCCAGGCTCCAGCCGAATGGCAGCCGCTGTTTCGCACGACGGCGCTAACCACCTGTGTTTGTAATGCCTTCTGAAGACTACCGGTGTCTGGTAACTTGATTGCATCGTTCCTTTTGACCTGCGGTGGCCTTGCTTGCGGTAGCGTTTTCCGCTAGCCGGAGCGGAAACGCATGCAGTGCTCTTTCGACGATACGGTAAGCTCTAGAGGCCCGGCAATTCGAGGGCAAGGCTCTGCAGGCTGTGAAACCGAGAGGAAAGGTTATGTCATGCCTAACCGCTCAGGCGGCTGGAGCAGCCCGGGAAAAGGCAGAGAATCATGCATTTTGCTGAGACCGGCCTCGACGGAGCAAAAGTAATCGATCCCTGCCCGCACGAAGACGATCGCGGCAGGTTCATGCGCGCGTGGTGCGCACGACAATTTTCCGAACACGGTATCGACTTTTTACCGGTCCAGGCGAATATGGGATTTAGCGTTAGCAAGGGAACTGTTCGCGGTATGCACTTTCAGCAGGCCCCGGCACTCGAGGCCAAGCTGGTTCGCTGCACCCGGGGGTCGATGTTCGATGTGGTTCTCGACCTCAGATCCACTTCGCAGACTTTTGGCCGATGGTACGGAACAGAATTGAGCGCGAAAAACGGGCGGATGCTCTTCGTGCCGCAGGAATGTGCGCATGGGTACCAGACCCTGGAAGAAAACACGGAAATGTATTATATGACCTCCGCTTTTTACACTCCGAGCGCGGCACGGGGCGCTCGCTTTGACGATCCTTTTTTTAATATCGCATGGCCGTTGCTGGCGACGGTGGTCTCTGACCAAGACCGCAATTGGCCGCTCATGACGCGCTGAAAAAACGGCCGCAAGGGATTCTGGCACGCGAAAATTCGACTTCCAGGCGGTATTCGCTGAAAGGAGACATGGGTGAAAGTCGTATTGTTTTGTGGCGGCTTGGGCATGCGTCTCCGGGATTATTCCGAGACTATTCCGAAACCGATGGTGAATATCGGAGATCGCCCGATCCTTTGGCACGTGATGAAATATTACGCGCACTATGGGCACAAGGATTTTATTCTTTGCCTGGGTCACCGGGCTGATGCTGTAAAGAATTACTTTCTGAATTACAACGAATGCGCTTCGAATGATTTCGTCTTGTCCGCGGGAGGTAAGAATTTAGAACTGCTCAACAGCGACATTCAGGACTGGCGCATCACATTTACCGACACCGGCATCAACTCCAATATCGGCCAGCGCCTGAAAGCTGTAGAAAAATATCTGGACGGGGAAGACGAATTCTTGGCCAATTATAGCGATGGCCTCACGGACTTACCGCTTCCGCAGCAGCTCGAACATTTTCGCCAGCAGGACAAAATTGCCAGCTTTCTCTGCGTGCGGCCCAATCTCAGCTACCATTTAGTTTCGTTGCAGCAGGATGAGGCTAATCTGGTCACAGGAATCAGCGCCATCAACAACGGCTCGGTGCGGATCAACGGCGGATTCTTCATTTTCAAGAAACAAATTTTCGATTACATAAAAAAGAAAGAGGAACTTGTTGGGGAGCCGTTTCAAAGATTGTTGAAAGAGAAACAACTGATCGGCTATCCCTATGACGGGTTCTGGGCCAGCATGGACACCTTCAAGGACAAGCAAGAACTCGAGAGTCTTTGCACGACTGGAGCAGCTCCGTGGGAAGTCTGGAAAACCAATGGCAATGGTAAACACTAAAAGTTCACCATGCGTCCTCTAAACCTAGCGAAAGGGGAGTCTCCACTTCACATCTTGTGCCTGGGAGCGCACTCCGACGATATCGAGATTGGTTGTGGCGGAACAATTCTTCGTTTCTTGCTGCAATACCCGGACTGTGTCTTCCACTGGGTGGTATTCAGCGCATTGGGAGTTCGAGCCGATGAGGCGCAGCGCGGCGCAGCGCTTTTCGGAGGGTCTTCAGCCAGCAAAGGACTGCTTCTGAAAAGCTTCCAGGATGGGTTTTTGCCATTTGCCGGAGCGGAAGTGAAAGCCGTTTTCGAACAGCTGAAGCAATCACTGTCTCCTGACCTAATCTTCACCCATAATCGCAACGATGCTCACCAGGACCACCGGATGCTGGCAGAACTGACCTGGAATACTTTTCGCGACCACATGATTTTGGAATACGAAATTCCCAAATATGATGGCGACATGGGGCAGCCGGGCGTTTTCGTGCCTCTCGCCGCCGAAGTTTGCAAAAAAAAGGTGCACTTGATCATGGACACCTTCCGGTCCCAGAGCTCGAAGCCGTGGTTTCAGCCTGAGACATTTCTCTCGCTCATGCGATTGCGGGGTATGGAATCGAACGCTCTCAGTGGTTATGCCGAGGCTTTCTTCTGTCGCAAATTGGTGCTGTAAGGATTCCCATGGCCCGCACCGCCAAATCGTAGGAGCTGCTCGTGATTTTGGACACTGCCCTAAAAGAGCGTGAAGCGTCCCGTCGCCCTATCCGTGTCGGAATGGTGGGAGCGGGAGCAACCGGCCGAGCCATTGCGCTGCAGCTGGCAACTCCGGTGCCGGGTATT
>Ga0193709_1000618_pt1 | contig 11873 bp, 9 predicted proteins | sample H3c2metaG_FD_160571 | JGI IMG/M metagenome (GOLD analysis project Ga0193709, IMG submission 160571) | Soil microbial communities from a riparian zone of the East river system, Colorado, United States - H3c2 | ecosystem: Environmental > Terrestrial > Soil > Riparian zone | place: USA: East River... | reverse complement strand
CAGATGGACTCGCCTTTGCCAAAGCACGTTTACCGGGCGTGGATTTATATCAGATGGATGCCCGATCAATTCCGTTTGAGGATGAATTTGATGTCGTTGGAGCGTTCGATGTGCTGGAGCACCTCGTCGAGGATAACACGGCACTGGCACAAATGTTCAATGCAGCAAGGCCAGGTGGTGGATTGCTGGTTACTGTGCCGCAACAGCGTTATCTATGGAGTGCGAGCGACGAACACGCAATGCATCAACGACGCTACAGCCGTGATGAATTGCGTCGAAAAGTCGAGAGCGCCGGGTTCCAAATCGAGCGAATCACTTCTTTCAATTCGCTGTTGTTTCCGCTTATGGTTTGGTCGCGTATGCAACAAAAACGCGATCAGGATTTGCAACGCTGGCGCGAACTGGAAATGAGCCCGCCGCTTAACAAAACTTTGGAGAGCATTTTAAAACTCGAGCGGTTGCTGATAGAAAAAGGTGTTTCTTTCCCCGTGGGAGGATCGCTTTTGTTGATCGGTCGAAGACCTTTAAGCCCGTCGTGATCCAAATTCCTTTCAATCGTCCGTTCGCCACCGGCAATGAACTTGATTACGTCCGGACCGCGATCGCGGCGCCGAAGTTTTCCGGTGACGGCCCCTTCACCGCGGAGTGCCACCGTCTTCTGGAAGGTTCGCTCGGCGTTCAAAAGGCGCTACTCACGACGTCGTGCACGCACGCTTTGGAAATGGCTGCGCTGCTCCTGAACCTTGGGCCTGGAGACGAAGTAATTGTTCCCGCGTTCACTTTTCCTTCCGCGCTAAATGCGTTTGTCTTGCGCGGTGCCAGACCTGTCTTTGTGGATGTTCGCGCGGACACGCTCAACATCGACGAGACTCAAATCGAACAAGGCATCACCGAACGCACGAAGGCCATTTTCCTGGTGCATTACGCCGGCGTCGGATGCGAAATCGACACCGTCATGCCGATCGCGCGTCAGCATCCGGTCGCAGTGGTCGAAGATAACGCACACGGCCTTTATGGAAAATACCGCGGCCGGTACCTCGGCACCTTCGGGGAGCTGGCAACCCTAAGCTTCCATGAGACCAAGAATTTCTCGTGCGGAGAAGGCGGCGCACTGTTGATCAATGATGCGCAATTCAACGAGCGCGCCGAAATTCTTCGGGAAAAGGGAACCGATCGAAGCCGATTTTTCCGCGGCGAGGTGGACAAGTACACGTGGGTAGATATCGGGTCGAGCTATCTGCCCTCGGACATGCTGGCCGCGTTCTTGCGCGCACAACTCGAACACCGCGATCAGATTCAGTCGAGGCGACGACAAATCTGGGAGGCCTACTCGTGCGAGCTGGCTTCCTGGGCCAAAGCAAACGGCGTCCGGCTCCCGATTGTCCCACCCGAATGCGAACAGAGCTACCACATGTTTTATGTGATCATGCCCTCCTTTGAGACAAGGCAGGCATTGATCTCACATCTCACAGGCTTGGGGATTCTAGCTGTTTTTCATTATCTGCCGCTGCATTTGTCGCCAATGGGCGCGCGTTTTGGGGGACGCCGGGGAGATTTTCCAGTCACCGAAGATTTATCCGATCGGCTTTTGCGCTTTCCGTTTTTCACCGGAATGAGCAGTACGGAGCAGAGTCAGGTAATCGACGCAGTGAGGGCGTTTCGCTGCTGAACAGGCGATGCTTGAGCGGGCGCGATGAGTCATATCGAGAAGCTGGCGAAGAAGGGTGAGCAAAAGCAGCAACCCGCACGCGGCTTAGACAGCTACGGGTTACTGGCTTGCCTTCTTATATCCATCTTCCTGATCGTCTGGATAACACCTGCGAGTAAGAGCTTTAACTTTGGTGCCGTAGTTTTTCTGTTCGCGCTACCATGGGTTCTGCTTAGAGCCGGCGCAATTGTTACAGCCGCTCTCCGTTTTCCCTCCTTTTTCGCACTCGATTTCCTGTTGGGAGTTACCGTTGTCTCAGTTGCGGTGATGAGTTGGAAGTTGTTCGTGCCAGTCTCGCTATGGGTCCTGCTGATCGTGCTCCTGGTCGCAGTCGCGAGTATTCCCAAACTTCTTCCACGTCACCGGCGCGATCCGCTTTCTGCTTTAGGGCTGCTAAGTGTAATTATCTCTCTTGTTGCAGCAACCGGCTGGTCTCAAGATCTGCTTTTCCCCACGACGCCCGTCAACGGCGCGGTTGTTTTCAAGCCGTGGTCCGATTTTTTTATCCACGCCACTTTTGTGGCGCGCAGTTTGGGAGCCGAAACTTTGTTTCAAGTTGGGAATTACGAGTGGAAGGGTTTTCCAGCAATCTTCTATCACTACGCGAGTTACTCTATCCCGATATGTTTGGCCAAGGTGGGATCTCTTCCGGCTTATGCCACCGTCGTAGGCTTCTGGGCACCGTTCGGCTCGTTTCTCACAGGATTGGCCAGTTATGCGTTGAGTCGAGCCTTTTGGAGTCAAGGCGCTGGACTGGTGGCGCTCGTAGCTACTTTCCTAATACCCGACGCCGCGATGTTAAACGTCGCTCATCCTATTTATGGCTATTTCTGGCTCCAGCACGTCACTCCGGGAGGTTTGTATGGTGTAGCAGTTGCTGGAACAGCGCTGATACTTATCGCCCGGGGAGTGCGTGAAGGACGCCGCGTGTGGATAGCATCGGGAGTGGTGACAGGCGCAGTCGTTGTTTTTTTCAAGATTCAGATCTTCGCCGCGGCTTTCCCGCTGCTGGTTTCCTTTGCCATCGTAGGGTGGCCGCCGCGCAAGCACTGGCAATGGCTAATTCTTGGCGGCTGCGTGGCTGTCGGAGTGGCTCTGCTCCCGCTGGCGAACCGTTTTTACATTGGACCGAACGTCCGCTTCGATCTTTCCGGCAGCGTTTGGTATTGGCAGGTACTGGCGAAGATGGCGAACGGTACACCTGTCGAGAGTTGGTATCGAGTTTTCAACGCTGCTCATCCATTTCCTTCACATCTGCCACAGGCGATCGGGTTACTCCTTATTAATGCTTTGGGAATCTTCGCGATCGTTACCCCACTCGTTTGGCTCTTCGTCGCGTCTCGCAAAATATGGCAGGTGCCGGAAGGGATCTCACTGGCTGCGGTAGCGATTCTGTTATTAATGACTTTTGGCATGGGTGGAACCGGCACCTCGGATAATGCGCACGAATTTATACATCGCCCTTTCGTTTGGGCTTACTGGCTGGTGGGCTCGCTTGCCGCGGGGCGCCTATTTTCGATCCTCGCGGAGCGTCGTCCGCAACTATGGACCCGGGGCGTAGTCGTCTGCGCTATCATCTTAACACTGGTTCCAGTGTGTTATGGCTCGGGGTTACAGCGTGGTAAAGGGTCGGTAGGTAATGTGCGTTCAAGCGTACGAGTGGATCGTGGACTGATCGATTGCGCTCGATACATCAGAAACCAGCCTCCCGCTGATGCCGTCGTGCAGGACTCCCAGTTGGACAAGCTTCTTATCGTTGGAGGATTAACCGACCGGCCTTCGTTCGCGGCGAGGGTTGATGAGTGGACCAGACAAAGCAAAGTCTTCCGAGAATCCGCCTACCGGGAGCAGCTAGGAAAACTGCAAAGACTGCAGCACGCCAACAACATTTCGGATCTGCAGCGCAGCGTCCGCGAAACTGGGATCCGCTGGTACGTGATTCATCCCGGCGATCCCAACGTCTGGCCAAGTGAGTTTCGCGATCAGCCGGCATTCGAGTCCAACGGCTATCGAGTTTACGACCTGCAGCGTTGTTTCGATTTGCGCGGCTGATTTTTGCAGCCGTGTGGCAGTCGCACGTCGTTTTTACTAGACGCTCGGCAGCAAACGTTGAACCTTCGCTCTTTCTGATATGCAAACATCTCCGCAATCCTCAATCGATCTTCCCGGAATTAAGAAGCTGCGCAGCGGCAAGGTGCGCGAAGTGTTCGATCTGGGCAAGACACTGCTCTTTGTCGTCACGGATCGAATCTCCGCTTTTGATGTGATCCTTCCCGATCCGATTCCCTACAAAGGCGCAGTACTGAATCAGATTTCCGAGTTCTGGTTTAAGCGATTCGACGACATTCGGAATCACTTTGTCACGGCAACGTTCGACAAATTCCCCAAAGAATTGCAGCCGTTTCGCGAGCAGCTCGCCGGGCGCTCGATGATCGTAAAGAAAACCAAACCGCTGCCTGTTGAATGCGTGGTGCGTGGTTATCTGGCTGGTTCCGGTTGGAAGGAATATCAGGAATCGCAGAGCGTTTGCGGCATTAAGCTGCCAGCAGGACTCAAGCTGGCGTCGCAATTGCCTGAGCCAATTTTCACCCCCTCGACGAAAGCCGAAACCGGTCACGACGAGAACATCGACATGAAACGATGCACCGAGATTCTCGGCAACAAATTAGCCGAGCACGTAAAAAAGCTCAGCCTGGACATTTATTCACGCGGCCGCGCACACGCCGACCAGTGTGGAATTATCGTTGCGGACACGAAATTTGAGTTCGGCACCGTCGATGAAGATTTGCTTTTGATCGACGAATGTCTGACGCCGGATTCGTCGCGCTTCTGGCCAAAGGACCAGTATTCCGTCGGGCAAAGCCCGCCGAGTTTCGACAAGCAATTTGTGCGCGACTATCTGGAGACGCTCGACTGGGACAAAACTCCCCCCGCCCCGCGTCTGCCGAAGGAAGTGATCGAAAAAAGTTCAGCCAAATACGTCGAGGCGTTTCGCCGCCTGACGGGAAGCGAGCTCGCGTACGCCTAGAAGTTGTCTCGTTGATACCGCTGTCATGTTGAGCGGAGCAAAACATCTCTGTTCGTTTCTGCTCGGGCAATGATCCAAAATTGATCCGAAATTCCTCGCTTTGCTCAGAATGACATTATGACCCGGCCTGACATTTTGTTCATCATGACCGACCAGCAGCGGTTCGATACGATCGCTGCGCTCGGGAACTCGCACATTTACACGCCGAACATGGATCGGCTGGTGCGAAGGGGAATCAGGTTTTCGAGTGCATACGCGACCTGCCCAGTTTGCGTTGCCGCCCGCTACACAATTCGCACCGGATGCGAGCCAGCGACGACCCGAGTGTTCACCAATGCGAAGGCAAATGCTGTGGCGGATCAAGCCGTGGAGATGGAAGCGCGTTGTGGGCCCTACCTGGGTCGAACGATGTCGCGCCTCGGTTATCGAACTTTTGGAGTCGGCAAGTTCCATACGAATCCGTGGAACGAGGACCTCGGTTTCGAAACAATGTGGCGCTGCGAAGAAACTTACCATCCGCCAAATCGCGAAGGCGATGACTACGGTTCGTGGCTTGCGCGGGAGCATCCGGAGTTCGATTTCCTCGAGCAACCCATGGGCGAACGGACTGAGATGTTTTACCTTCCGCAACGCAGTCCGCTTCCAGCGAATCTAGGCGGCGAATGGTGGACGGCTGATCGCACCGTCGAGGAAATCGCAAAGTCAGATGATTCGCGGCCGTTCTTCGGATTTGTGTCGTTCGTCGGGCCGCATCCACCGCTGGCTCCGCCGATTCCCTTCAACCGGATGTATAATCCCGATCGACTGCCAGAGGCAATCCTCGGCAACATCGATGAAGATCATCTTGACGAAGAAATTCCTTTCATGCGCCACGCAATTTGGGCGGACGCAATTAATCCGGCACTAACTAAAATCGTGAAGGCGCGTTACTACGGCGAGATCACTTATTTGGACTATTGCCTCGGGCGAATTCTCGATGCCGTCGAAACGCAACCAAACTCCGAGAACGTTCTCATCTGTTTTTTTTCCGACCATGGCGATCTGCTCGGCGACCATCACGGCTGGCAGAAACAAAATTTCTTTGAGGCGGCCTGCCGCGTTCCTTTGCTGCTCAGTTGGCCAACCGCGCTGGCTGCGGGAACCGAGCGAACTGAATTTATGAGCCTGGCAGATCTTTTCGGCATTGCGACCGGAGCCGCCGGCGCATGCGAGATGCGCGAGGGAATCGACGTTCTCAAAATGCTGCGAGGCGAATCCGCGCCGCGTCAGCATCTTATCGGGATGGTTGAAGTTCCCGGCTCACATGATTTCAAAATCATGGTCCTGACAGACGAATGGAAATACATTTTCATTGCGAACGGCGGACGGGAACAGCTCTTCAATCGCAAAAAAGATCCTAACGAGTTGTTGAACTGCTTCGGCTCGTCGTCCGCGATCAGGAGCGACTTGTATGCTATGGCGGTGAAAGCGTGCCGAGTCCTGGGAGCAACCGATGCGATCGACGGCAATGAGCTCCGGGCATTTCCGTTCCGTCAACGGCCGCCGATCCGCATTTATCAATTCGACCGGTCTCGCGGCGTGGTCGGATTTCCCGACAAACCTCAGGACGCGCTGAAAACCTTCGACCGCGCCACGTTAAGATCCTTGGAGTGAAAATGGAGATGGCTTCACCCGATCAGGAAGAGCTTGGCCTCGGTCTCAAACCGGGTGACCCGCAGTATCGTGCTTATGTCGGTCCGCCGGAAGATTACGACTTGATCGCCGCGATGACGTTCAATCTCCTGACCACGCTAAGTCTGCGCCAGCATCATTCGCTGCTTGATATCGGTTGTGGTTCGCTGCGGATCGGGCGGCTTTTGATTCCGTACCTGAACCGAGGGAAATACTTTGGCGTCGAGCCTAACGAATGGTTGGTCGATGAGGGAATCAGGCGGGAGCTGGGCGAAACGTTGGTGCAAATCAAACGCCCGACATTCTTTTTTTCCGACTCACCGGACACGATTTCGCAGACGAAAATCTCTTTCGATTTCGCGCTGGCCCAATCGATCTTCAGCCATTGCGGGCTCGATCTGATCAAGCGTTGGTTGTCTGCGATTTCGCGTTCACTGGCTCAGAACGGAGCGCTGGTCGCCACTTTCTTGATCGGCGAGGAAGACTCCGCGCAAACCGGCTGGATCTATCCCGACTGCGTAAATTACCGGCCGGCTACACTCGAACGCGCAGCCAAAGACGTGAATCTGCGATTCGAAATTCTAGATTGGAAGCATCCACGTCAGACGTGGGCGCTTTTTGCTGCGCCCGGATTTAATTCCACTTGGTTCAAGGATCGCCCTCTCACCTGGAACGCAGCACTGGAAAGAGCGCTCAGCCAAAAGAATAAGCCGTGATCGACGAGAAGATTTTCGCGACCCCGCGCAAGGTGGAAGACGTCGCCGATTGTTATTTTTACCACACGATGGAACTCCCGGGGCGCGGAGTCATCGAGGGTCACGATTGGGATTTGCGCGGACGAGTGGATGAGTACCTCGGCAACGTCGATTTTGCCGGTCAACGCGTTTTGGAAATCGGGCCCGCCAGCGGTTTCTTAACGCTCGAGATGGAAAAGCGCGGCGCCGACGTGATCTCCGTCGAAGTCACCGACGAGCACGGCTGGGACTTTGTTCCGTATCCGGCTGCAAGATTGGAAGAAGTGTTCGGCCCGCGTCGAATCGTGATGCAACAGTTGAAGAATTCCTACTGGTTCAGTCACGCCGCCCTGCAATCCAAAGCCAAAGTGTACTATGGCGATGTTTACAATTTGCCTGCGGCGCTCGGAGAATTCGACATCGCGGTGATGGCAGCAGTGTTGCTCCACTGCCGCGATCCGCTCCGGATCATCGAGCAATGCGCAAAACGAGCGAAATCACTCATCATCGTGGATAAGTTCCATCCGGATTTAGAAGGCGCGCCGATCTGTCGCCTAGCCCCGACAGCAGAGAATTTCCTCTGGCACACGTGGTGGCATTTCAGCACGCAATTCTTCATTCAATTTCTGGCGGTGATGGGTTTCACGGCGACAGGGACTGCAACGCATGAACAATATCATCGCGGAAAAGCGCACACGCTTTTTACGATCGTCGCGCGGCGGGAATGAAGTTAGGGCTTTGCGCCGCGGGCTGCGTCGGATGTCATTCTGAGCGTCGCGAAGCTGCAACGTAGCGGACGAAGTCCGCGAGGCCAGGCTTTCAATCTCTGAGTAGCAACGGCCGGCCGAGCCACCAGATCACCAGAGCACGACTTTCTTTAACCAAGATCCTGCAAGGGACTTGGTGGCAAGCCTTTCATGGAAATGACACCGATTGCGCCATCTTTTGTAAGTGGCGCGGAATACCACGCATAACCGGATCTTCAGCGCGGCAACGTTCGGCGAGCACGCGCCAATGATCTGCCAACTGACCAGACGGTAGCTGTTCTTCCAGCAACGCCAGTAGTTGATAATCACCCTGAAAAGATGGGTAGATACGCCTCGCCGTTCGACGCAACAGATCTTCACGCCATTCTTGGAGCAACGCGCGCGCGGTGTCGCCGCGATAAACCGTAACTTCTACTTGTCCGAAATCTTGAATACGTGCCTCGCGGCCGCGTAAAGTACCGGGCCCACTATCATCCGAGCGACCGATCACAATCTGATCGCGCCCAAAATGTCTGTTCAGCTCAGCGGCCTCCGCAGGTGTAAACGGTGGGAGCAGGCGCGTTCGCCCTGTTACGTAAAAGACCCTACCCGTCGCAGGCGAATCGAGTTTATTACTGACTTTGCTAACATATTTGTTGGGCAGCAGAATGCGATCTTCAGGATGGTCGAAGAATTGCGAAAGTGTGAACCCGACCATCCATCCAGCAACGATGACATCGTCTTTCTGCATTTGCGCATGCAAAAACCTGGCCACCGATGCGAATGGCCATCGTGTCTGGTGGAGAAATTGCGCCTGAATGCAGGGCGTCCAACACGCAACAATCAGCACTGTGAGACCCCAGGCCGCAATTGCAGCCCGTCGTACCCGGATGTGTCTCGTGATCCAGTCAATTCCCTCGGCTATAAGGATCAGAAGCAGAGGCAGAGAGAAGATCAGATAACGCGCGAACCCCCCCGGATCGAGAGCAATTCCTTGCAAGGACATGAGAATCGGGCCCACAATGATCGCGCCGCACAGCAGAAGAAGCGGTTGCTTGTCTCGTGCTGCCGACCAACAGCCAGCGGAGAGCAATAGAACAGACAAAAACGCCGCGTAACTATTACCCATGTATATGGTATAGACCCGCGGAACATATCCCATGCTCGTTGGCGGGGTATAGCCTCCTCCCCACTCTTTGTTAACCCTCGCCATATCGGGGAGGAGACGCCAGTACGCTAAACCGACGATGATCGCCACTCCGCCCAAGGGAATCAACAGAGTCCTGGACTCCCAGAGAAACCTTCTGATACCCGAAAGGCTTTGAACAATCAGCAATAAGACCAGGAATGCGACTATGTAAATGGCTTGCAAATGTGCGAGTAGCAAGAAGAGCACTGCAGCAGCACATCGCACGCCGCTCCACCAGCCCGGCCGCTGACGCCAATGAAAAAATTCATTGATTGCCAGGAGACTGAATGCGGTCAGAAGTGAATAGGCGCGAATCGTCGGGCCAAGCATGACTAGGTAAGGGTTGAATGCCGCCAAGGTGGCAGCGAGCAGGGCGGTGCGCGTCGAACCGGTCAACTTAAGCGCCAGCGAGGCAGTTAGTGGAATTACTGCGATGGCTGCTCCTATCGGTAAGAGAGTCAATCGCCAATCTGTTGCTCCACAGAGCGAAGCGACTCCTTTCTCGACTAAGATGAAATAATTCATCGTCAGCCAAATGCGAAAATGCGTCAAAATATAGCTTGGCGTTTGTTTCAAATACCTAAGCGTCCCAATTTCGTCTCCGAGAAATATTCGGCCGTGTTGAAGAGCAACCAACAAGATCAACGCACAGAGACATATCACTCCCAAAAGGAGACGTTCGCCCCGTGACAGATGCCGCGAACTCAGGTTTGAGTAAACGACATCTAACCACGTTCGGCGTTGATGTGTACTGCTTGCGGTAGGTACAGAATCTAACATGAAGCTTTAAGCACTTTAAATTGCTATTGTTTCCAACGTGGTGGAAACCTCAACATGACAGCGCTGTTTATAGGTGGGTCCTACGAGATCAATCCGCTAACGAGCGACTTTTCTTCTTTTAGCTCCGCGACTGACGCCTCGATTTTCGCGCGACTGAAATCGTTTATTGGAAGGCCTTGCACGATTTCCCATTTTCCGCTCTGCACACGCACCGGGAATGAGGAAATCAATCCCTGCTCGACGTCGTAACTTCCGTCGGAACAAACCGCAACGCTGTGCCAATCGTTCGCTGGCGTGTCGGTAGTAAGCGAAACAACCGTATCGACAACTGCATTGGCAGCTGAGCCGGCGGAAGATAGGCCGCGTGCCTTGATTATCGCGGCACCGCGTTGCTGCACCGAAGCAATGAAATCTTCCTTCAACCATCTCTCGTCATCGATCACTTCGTTCGCGGGACGACCGTCGATTCTGGCGTTGCAGAAATCTGGATATTGAGTCGAAGAATGATTTCCCCAGATGGTCATGTTCGTGACCGAGCGGATGCTTACGCCGGCCTTGTGTGCGAGCTGCGCGCGTGCGCGGTTTTCGTCCAGTCGCGTCATTGCGAACCAGCGATCGCGCGGAATGTCTTTAGCGTTGTTCATCGCGATCAGGGAATTGGTGTTGCACGGATTTCCGACCACAAGCACGCGCACATCGGCTGCAGCATTCTTTTGAATGGCCTGACCTTGCCCTATGAAAATCTTGCCATTTATCCCGAGCAGATCCTTACGTTCCATGCCCGCCTTGCGTGGCACGCTTCCAACCAGCAGGGCCCAGTTCACATCGCGAAAACCTTCGTCGAGGCCCGACGTCGGTATCACAGATTCAAGGAGCGGGAACGCACAATCGTGCAGTTCCATCACCACGCCTTCGAGCGCGCCGAGCATGGCAGAGATCTCGATCAAATGAAGCCTCAGCGGCTGATCGGGCCCGAACATTTGTCCGGAGGCGATGCGAAACAGGAGGGCGTAACCGATGTTCCCAGCGGCGCCGGTTACAGCGACTTTAATCGGAGTTTTCATGGCGCAATTAGCCATAAACGTTTCGCTGAGCAATGACTAACGCAGCAATAAGCCGGCAAAATGCCCGCTTAAGCGAGCAACATGCTCGCGTTCCCCATTCCGCAAGCGCATTATCGGAACGCGGGTATAGTGCCGGCCCCCTCTTCCCCACCCAGCGAGGTTACCGGCTTCGCTCAGAATGACAGAAACCACATTAGGGATAGATTTTGGATGCAATGTATCCCGGTAAATTAGGCAAGATCATCAACCTTTTTGAATCGCTGCCCGAAGATGAGCGGCGCGAGCTGCTGGTTTCGTATGCAGACAATGCGAAAAGACAAGAGCCGCGTGAGGACGAGAACTTTGATCTCGTCGATGTTCGCAAAGACGAGGAGTGCACCGACACAGTCGGTGTTTATCTGCACGTCGATGAAGAAGGCAAGGCGCACATTCGCATGACCCTCGGTCCGGAAGTGCAAACGCTCACTCGCGCGATGACGGCCATTCTTTGCAAGGGGCTCGACGGCTCCACGCCCCAGGGGATTCTGGATCTGTCGAGTGATTTTGTGACGCGCGTCGTGGGCACCGAACTGGTGCGACTTCGCAGCCAGACTGTGTATTACGTTCTCACGCGGATCAAAAGTATCTGCAAAGTTTGGCTGGACCGGCAGCGCATGGCGCATGTGGCGTAGGTAGACGGAGGTCAGGCTGCCTGCCCTGGCCGCTGGGGTGGAAGAAGCGCAGACTGGAAGCCCGCGCAACCAGTCAGGCAAAACCAAATGGTGCGCGACAGAGCGCTCGCACAATCCGATTGCGCCCTGCTATTCGAGAGCCTGATCTGAGGTCAAGATGCGCCGCAGCGTTACAGTGAGCGTGTTCCTCTAAACTTGTCCAGGACAGGGTTGACTCGAACACTTCTCGTCACCATTGAAGATGATCGCTTTGACCCTGGCTTGCTTTTGCGTTCTTACTTT
>Ga0193709_1000617_pt1 | contig 11882 bp, 9 predicted proteins | sample H3c2metaG_FD_160571 | JGI IMG/M metagenome (GOLD analysis project Ga0193709, IMG submission 160571) | Soil microbial communities from a riparian zone of the East river system, Colorado, United States - H3c2 | ecosystem: Environmental > Terrestrial > Soil > Riparian zone | place: USA: East River... | reverse complement strand
GGCCACCAGCGAAAAGCCTGACACCGGCAGCGTCCATCTCTTCATTGAGCACGTCGATATCGCGCACCATCGCTTCGGTCACTACGGACGGGTCAAAATCGTCGGGGTGGTGAATAGCAACCAAATATTGCGGCATGATTTCTCCTTTATCCTGTAACGGTCTTCGGGCGAGCCGGTTGCCCTGCCTTCACTACATAGTCGAACGGCCGGGCCGGAATTCGACAAAGCCCAAGAAATTTTGCCTCTTGCGCGGTCTAGAACTGTGCTTTGCGCCTGGTCAGCTCAATATCCGCATCGGCTTCTGATTTATTTCCACTGCCGAATCCGCTCTTGCAGGAATTGCCGCTCTGGTTCCTGTTGGGTCAGGGCCGGAGCTTTCTCATAGGAGGACCGAACCTCGGCTGTCCTGCCAAGCCTGCGGTACATATCTGCACGGGCTGAATGCGCCAGGTAATAATTCGCTAATTCGCCATGTTCCAACACCGCGTCGATAAGCGTCAGACCGGCCTCTGGACCCTCGCGCATGGCAATTGCCGCGGCACGATTTAGCTGTACCACCGGCCAAGGGTGAATTCGTAGCAATCGGTTGTAAAGCACAACCATCTGCCGCCAGTCGGTCACAGCGGCCGATTCCGCCTCCGCATGAACGGCCGCAATCGCAGCCTGCAGTGTGTCAGCTTGCGTCCCTTGACTTCAAGACGGGATCTGATGCGCTTTTCTGGCGTCACTCGAGCGGCGGTATCCATCCATCCGCGGGCTTGGCGGCAACCTGGTGTTGGTTTGCATGCTGATGACGCGAAAGGATAGGTCCCGGCTTGAAGTGAAAAACAAATGTTACGCATCGCGAAGATCGTCGACATCCGGAAGCGACGATGAAGCAGTGGAACCTGGACCGTGTTCTCGAAGATCTGCCAGGGCCTTGGTTACGGTTAGTCGTGCGTAATATTGCGGGTCGGATTTGTCGCTGGCTCGTCGCTGCTTCAATTGCGCGATCAATTCTTCCGGGTCGGCGCCGCCGGCCAGAGCACTTTTTACCAGAGCCCAGTCGCGTTCCGATTGGCTGATGTGGCGTGGCTCGGAGCGGTTCGCCTGGGACGGTGAACGGCGCAGTTGGCGGTAGCCGGAATCGACAAGCGCAGTACGCAGCTGGAAATCTCGCGCGTGGTAGACACGGTCCGAATGGTGCTCGGCGCTGACGAGAAAGTCCTGGTCATACTTCTTGTTCACAAACCCGGGAACACGGAGAACGCGCGCCGCATCCGTTGCAGCGTGGTCGCCGTCGAATTCGCGAGCCATGGCGCGCAATAGCGCTTCTGCCTGCAGCAGGTCGATATCTTCGACTCGCCAGATGACCTGGTATTTGTCCGGCGAGGTGTTAAGGACATAGTTGGGGGCCGGCACCAGCGTGGATTTCGCGATCGCCGCTAGAGACGCGGAGCCGTCGTGGTCGAGGTCGGCGTAGAGATGCCGCACGGCGAGAAGGTCATGCTTGGTGCGCGTAAACGCAGTACTTTTGAGTGCGTTCATGCCGACGTAGATGTCGCAGCCTTCCCGGTCGTTCTTGTAGCGCATCCAGTCCTGAAAGGGGGTGTCGGCCACCTTGGCAGTGGTGCTGATGCGTTGGGTCGTTTCCCTACGCTTGGCGTTCCGCACCAGGATGGCGATTCGATCGCTCGCTTCGAAGTTCGCGCGAATGTATTCGGCTGGCGTTATTTGCCTGCGGACCTGATTTTCAAGGTCGGTCACGGCTTGGACTCCTGCTTCTGAAAAACTGCACGGTAGTCGAAAAGATCAGCGTCCGGATGGTAGCCGTTGATTTCGAGCACTTCGGAGACGAAGCGGCGTCCCGGCCGCCGCTCCACATGGATGACCACATGGAGCGAGTCGCCGATGTTGGTTTTAATGGCGCGGTAGGGGAGCTCGATGCCGCTTTGCAAAACACAGCTTGTGAAGCGGGCCAGGCCCTGCTTTGCGGAGTTCGCGTGAATGGTCGACAGGGTCCCGGAGTGCCCGGTGTTCAAGAGCTGCAGCAATTCGAAGGCTTCGCCGCCGCGAACCTCACCCAGCAAAATTCGATCCGGCCGGTGGCGAAGCGAGGCCTTCAAGAGATCTCGAATGGCCACCGGAGGAACGCCGTTCTGTTCTTGCCGCGCTTCAAAGCGAACCAGATTCGCCTGGCCCAGCTCGATCTCCGCCGTATCTTCAATGAGCAGAATGCGTTCGTCGTCAGGAATGAATTTGGCAAGAATTCCGAGCGTAGTGGACTTTCCGCTACCGGTGCCTCCGCTGATGAGGATATTTTTCCGGGATAGGACGTAATCTTCGATACGGTTGGCAAGAGGCTGATCGAGCGTCCCGGCCTGAATCAAGTCCTGCATTTCGAAGTGCCGGGTGTTGAACTTCACGGCCGCGATGGCCATGCCGACACCAAAGAGCACGCCGGCCAGCACGCGTTTCGAGCCGCCTTCGCCAAACGCGAACGTCAACCCGGAAACCACGATGGCCACCAGCGACAGTCCGCGGGCGATGGTGCTGGTGAAGGCTTGCTGCAGCACGTTGACAGCGTTCTCCCATGGGGAGTTCGCCTGCGCGAAGGCGGGGACCGCGACGAACAAGGCAAAGATCAGACTGAGGTAGCGGTATCCCCCTCGGAAAAACGAGACGGTTTGGCGAAGGAATGATTTCATGGCATCGGCTCCACGAGAGTGCGAGTGTGTAGGGAAGTTCCCGCCCATCTCCGCAGCAAAGGCGCCGAGGACAAACTCTGTTCGGAAGAGATACGAGTGGGCACGAGCCCTGGAGCACGAGTATCCCCGGCGTTCTTCGCAGCGGTTGAAGGGAAGGCGCGGTGCGGTCTCCGGCGGCGATTGCGTTCGGCCGTCGCGCCGGGAGTGTTCGGCGAAAACTTCCCCCTATATATAGCTAATCAGCAAAACATGAAGCAAAATGTGTCGCGCTCTTACAAAAATATGTTTCTCCACGAACTCCGGAGGCGAGCGGACCCGTCATGCACGTTGATCATCCGGTTCGGTCGTAGATGCTGTTCGCGCCGCTTTGCGAAGTTTTGCGAGTAGGCGCTTGATGCGTTGCCGCAGGGCGTTCGAGTAGCCGGCAAGCGCTCCGTTCGGTCCAGCGAAATTTCCTTCGAGCTTGATGTGGACAAGGAGTTCCAGCTCCGGACCGTTGACGACGCCTTCTCTCTGGCAGCGGCTGAGAAAGTGCCGGAGCAGAACGGCTCGCTCGAGCGGCGCGGGAATTCCCCAAACAACATCATCGTTCGTCGCGACGGGTTCGTCGCGTTCGGCATTGCCGGGAATGCGCGTTTCGCGTTCGGCCCATTCGAAAACGGAGCGTTTGGCCATGCGCGAAATGGCAAAGGCCAGGTGGGAAGCGCGCGCCAGGAGTTTCGGAGAATCGAAGGTTTGAAGTAGCGATGCGACGAGATGCTGCGCGGTGTCGTCGGCCGGAAGCAGCGGATAGCGGCGGGCGAGTTGCCGGGCGGTAGAGTGAAGAGCGGGAATGAACGCGAGAAGCAGAACGTCGCGGAGCAGCGTTTCCCTTCCGTTCCGGTGTCGCAGGTGAAGCATTTCGAGGAGAATCGCGTCGGCGGGATGCGTCCCGTTGCCGTCGCTGCGGCAGGAGCGCAAATGCGCACTCAGCGCGGAAGCGGACGGATAACCGGACAGCAACGGATCGGAGGAAGCAATGCTTGCGTATTGCTCCCCGCGACGCGCTTCGCACAATTCTTGTTTCAAATGGATTTCGAGTTGGCAGAGAAGACAACGGCAAGCGGAACGAGTTCTCATAACCGGCCTCCCGAATGGCTAGCGATGGAGCTGCCGCACGGATCGCGAGCTTCCGTATCTCAGCGCATCTTGAGTTTTCTACCGGCAGCGGGGAGGTGGCCGGCAGTGGTGCCGCGTGATGAAATGCGAAAATCATTTCCTCGCGCACGCCGGAATCCCTGGAATCCGGAGCGCGGGAGAAACGCTGGAATACTGCTCGCAGACACGCGCGTTTGTGCAGTTTTTCTTTTTCCGGACGCCTGACCGGACACTCCGAAAAACAAAAAGGAAAAAATCGGCATAGGGGGAGCGGTCGCCCGCTCGCCCCTGCCACACCACCCGACATGCGGGTCCGCATCGGGCGGTTCAGAGGGTTACGCATGGCCATCGAATAGCTGAGGAAGACCAAGAGAGTCGAAGTAGGCGAGCGGAAGCGCGATAGCAAGCGCCGGACTGTTCGACACACGCCAGGGACCGTGCGGACTACCCGCCGTTTGTGCGGCGAGATCCTTACCTATCCCGAGTTTCCGGAGCTTCGCGTACCGCTGTTTCCCGCGTTTCCATTGCTTCCAGATCATGGACCGCAGACGATGGCGTATCCATTCATCAAGTCGCTGTAGCAGTGAGGGTGTCTGACAGAAGCCGAAGTAGCCCTTCCAGCCTCTTAAGTAGGCCGTTAGTTCTTTCAGCATTTGTTCCAGACTGATTCCTCGCGTCCGTCGCGTCAGTTCCCGAATTTTCTGCTTGCAGCGCAACAGGGCCTTCGGCGCGATGCGCCGTTTCGGTTCCTTGTTTGTGCTGAAGCTGAATCCCAGGAACTTCCGCTCTACTGGTCGAGCCACCGCACTCTTGGCCTCGTTCACCTTGAGCTTCAGACGGCGTGCAAGAAAACGAGTGACATTCGTCATCACTCGCTGCCCCGCTCGTCGGCTGCGGACGTAGATGTTGCAGTCATCCGCATACCGTACGAAGTGATGCTTGCGCCGTTCGAGCTCGCGGTCGAGTTCATCGAGCACGATGTTCGATAGCAGCGGAGAAAGTGGTCCACCTTGCGGCGTCCCTTCTTCCGCCGGACTCACCAGCCCGTTCTCCAGCACTCCCACTTTCAAGAACGCTCCGATCAATCGGAGCACTCTCTTGTCGGCCACCCGCCGTGCGATCGCCGCCATCAGTTTGTCGTGGTTCACCCGATCAAAGAATTTCTCAAGATCGAGATCTACCACCCAGCGATGACCCGCAGCGATGTACTGCTGTGCCTTGGCTATCGCTTGATGCGCCGAGCGTTTCGGCCGGAACCCGTGGCTGTGTTCGGAGAACGTCGGGTCCCATCTGCGTTGCAGTACCTGCATCACCGCCTGCTGGATCAGTCGATCCAGCACCGTTGGGATGCCAAGCTTTCGCACCCCACCGTCCGGCTTCGGGATTTCCACCCGTCGCACCGGTTGTGGTTGGTAGGTCCCACGCAACAGCTGTTCCCGTATGGAGGGCCAGTGCTGCTTCAGGTAATCCGAGAACTCTCCGACTTTCATGCCGTCGATTCCCGGACTTCCTTTGTTCGCTTTGACTCGCTTGTAAGCCTGCCAGCAGTTTCCCCGCTCGCAGACTTCTTCCATCAACTGCTCGTGACTAGCTGGACGTTCGGTTTCGCATTTCGCCGTGCGCGATTCGGTCCCTTCCTGAGAAGCCTTCGGAGCTTCACTCTTCCCCTCCTCAGTAAAGGCCAGCACTAGCTGGTTCTTCTGCCGCTTGTCGCTCATCGATTCGAGCTGCGGTAAAACACGAAGAAAAGGGAGCAATAACGACGGCAGGGCTGTGTTCGACGGTTGATTTTTCAGATTGACAGAGAATGAGCTAGCTTTCTTTTGCATTCCTCGTTAGTCCTTGAGATTCCACTCGTCGTTGTTTTCACATGCACAAGGTCCAACAAGCGGTTCTTTCTGCTTGCGAAATGCAAACGCTCTTGCGGCGAGTCGCCAGCTTCATGCAGCTCGACGGACAATTTGAATGCTTTCGTTCGGCATTAGTTTTTGAGGAAAGTCCTTGAAGTTGAAGTAGTAGTGGGGTCCGCCCGACTAATTACTGCGCGTTGCGCTTAGTGCCCTGAAACAGGAATTCTTTGAGGCCGATCGCTTATAAGCGTCCCTTGAGGATTTGTTCCAAGTCGCGCCGGCCGTGGAGGATGGAGGCGATTTGTAAAGGTGTTGTCTCGGGCCGGTAGACGATCAAATAAGAGTAGACGGGAAAAAATTTCACATCCGCTTCCGTTAGATCCTTGCGGCGGTGCCCAGCACCGGGCGTTTGCGCCAGAAACGAGAACTTTTCCCGGATCGCGGTCTCGACACGATCCGCAACTATCAGGCTGGACTGTTCGTTGATGTAACGCTAGATTTCCACAAGATCTATTGCTGCCTGCGGAGCAAGAACATAGTGCACGCTCATTTAGGTTTGGCGTTTCAGTCTCGCCAGATGAGCATCCAATTGATCTTCCGGAATTCCTTCACCACGGTCGAGTTGATCGATACCGGTTCTAATCTTTGCGTTGACCGTATCCCGGTTTTCCAAAAGCCAGCGATCCTGTTCTTCCTGGCTCTCCACCAAACGGAGCAAGACTTCCTCGACGCTGCCGGAACCGGTCGCCTGGAGCAGCTTTTGAATCCTGGTCTCAAGGGCCGCGTCATGGATTTCAATGTTCATGAACCTCATCCTCCAGAGTCTTGTCAAATCCATTCTTATCGTAGCTGAGGGTCAGTCAATGTCAAGAAGACGCGAAACCGTGGCGCGCTGGATTGGCGTGTTGAAATCATAGCGAAACGTCACCACGGCAACGGCATCTGACAGAAGCCGGGAGTTTCCACAGGGTTGTGGGCAAGCACCCTACGACCCGGATAAGTGACGTTCTGATTAGTGCGGTTCGGGCGTGCGTCAATTGTAGAATTGAGAATATCGCTTACGTCGCCGGTTCTGATACCACCAAAAAACGAGCGCCTAGTGCTTGATTCCGGATCACGATTGCGAATGATAAAGGACGCTATCGCCAACATCACGAAATTGCCAGCGCCTGAAACCGTTCAGGCGGCCTCGCATGCGACTGAAATTCCAAGTCGATCATTCACCGCATCTTGAAGCTTCTGTTTGCTTCCGATGTACCGCTCCGTGGTCTGCACAGAAGCGTGGCCAAGGAGAAACTGAATCTGTTCCAGTTCGCCCCCACAACCATGGCACAGGCGCGCGCAAGTGCGGCGAAGATCGTGGGGGGCCAGATTGCTTATGCCGGCCTGGAGGGCGCACCGCTTCACCGCGTACCAGACTACGTTGCCTGTTACGCCAGCTTCTTGTCGCATTCCCCCCTTCAAAACACGCCTGAATACTTTTCCCTCGCTCACTCCCGAATGCCGGAGCCAGGCATCGAGAAGCTCTTTGCTCCACGACGGCACAGGTACCGTTCGTAGCCGCTTTCCTTTCCCGACCAAATTGACAATGACCCAATGACCCTCCCGCGATTGCAACTGATCGAGGTCCAAACCCACGACTTCCGAGCGTCGCAATCCGCATCCCAACAGCAGTCCAAGCATTGCGCCGTCTCTCCAACCACGTAGACTGTTCTTCGAGGCGGCGTTAACCAGCTCTTGAGCTTGATTGCGAGTGAGCCAGTTGCCCATTTTCCGTCCGAGCTTGACTCCCTTGACTCTCCGGATTCCGATCGCATGTTCCGGGCTCAGCCAGCCGCTCTCTGCGGACTCATCGGCAAGCCTCCGAATCGCGGAAAGATGTAAGTTGATCGTAGCCGCGGACAAGGACAGGCGTTCTAGGAATGAGCGGTACTTCACCACGACAGAGCGGTTGAACGTTAATCTAGGTTCAGAGCAATACCAGGCGATAAACCTTTCGATGGCGTATTCGTAGCTCCGTCGTGAGTGTTGAGAAGCGAGCGTATTGAGCACGGCGGTCTTGGATTGTTGTAGTTCAGGGATCGTAGCGGTCGCAGAGAGACTGACAGAATTGGGCTGTTTCTGTGTGAGCATAGGAGGCGGCTCCTTCTAGCCGCCTCCGAACTTTCGATCTCGCGGAACCTCAGCGCCAACCAGTCGTGTTGGCACCAGTGTCCCTCGCCCTTGAGAACGGGACACTTCGGTTGTTGATGTGAACGTCCTTTATCATTCATAACTTTTCGGATCTTGAATGCAATCAATTCTGCCAACAGCGGCAATCATCCAATGCTGCCATTTAGTAAAGCACTATGCTGCCACCTGAACCACATTTCCAACAATGGCTAAACATCGAAACACGCATTGGCGATTTAGCATCAACGCACCAGCTATCGCGGGGATTAAATCGAACCTGGCACGCTGATCTTTGAGTCCACCTTGAATTATTCTGCGCGCAATGCTTGTATGGGGTTGATTTTGGTGGCGCGCCTTGCGGGCAGCCACGCGGCGGCGAGGGTCATGACTACAACTGCGGCGACGGCTGTTGTGATAGCAGCCGGGTCGAGCGGGCTCAGCTCGTAAAGCAGACTCTTGAGAATGCGCGTGGAGCTCAGAGCGATGGGAATGCCGATGGCGAGGCCAATAATCAAGAGAAGGAGAGACTCGCGCAGGACCAGCCACAGCAACATGCGGGATTGCGCGCCTAGGGCGAGACGGATTCCCAGTTCGCTGGTGCGGCGGGCTACCGAGTAGGAAAGCAGGCCGTAGATTCCGATGCAGGCGAGGAAAACGGCGATGAATCCGAAAAAGCTGGTGAGGCGGGCAATGAGCGATTGCGTCGCAATGGATTGATTCACCTGGTCGTCGAGGCCGGTCACGCCATCAACGAGAATGTTGGGATTAATCTCCGCAATGGAATTTCGCACGCGGGCGACGATTTCGCGCCGATTTGCCCCGGAAGCGTAGCGCACAGCAAAGCTGCCGTAGAAGCCGGCGTTCTGGGTGCAGGGGAAATAGGCCGCCTGTAATGAGCCTTCGTCGAGCGCGTTGTATTTGGCGTCCTTCACGACACCGATTACTTCGATTTCGCCGGGATGATCAGGGGTTTCTCCGACGGCGAAGCGATGGCCGACGGCTGAATCATTGGGGAAGAAGCGGCGAGCCATGCTCTCGTTGATGACAGCAACTTTTGGCGAATTCTGGGTGTCCTGAGCAGTGAACGTGCGTCCTGCGAGTAGAGGAATACCCATGGTGGAGAAGAATCCGTTGCCGATGTTGTTGAAGAACACCTGATCGGCGTTCTCGGGAGTTCGTGGGACGCCCTGGAAGAGAACAAGGTCGCTCCAACTGCCCTGATTGAACGTGAAGAAGGCAAAGCTGTCCGACTGGACGCCGGGAATGGCCTGGACGCGGGACTCGATCTGCTCCTGAAGGTGGACGGAGCGGATCTCGTCGGGCGAGTGATGGGGAAGATTGGCGGTGCTTGAATCGAGGGAGAAAACGAGGACGTTGTGCTTGTCGAAGCCGGTGTCGATGCTGGTGAGATGGATGAGGCTGCGCACGAAGAGTCCGGCGACAACCAGAAGCAAGACGGAAAGTGCGATCTGGCCGACGATGAGGAAACGTGCCAGCGTGCCTCGCGCCGAGACCGAGGAGCTGCCGCGGCCATCCTTGAGAGCAGGGGTGAATTCAATGCCCGTGGCGCGGAGGGCCGGCAGGCAGCCGAAGAGCAGCGCGGTGAGAACAGTAAGCCCGAGAGTGAAGGCAAGCACAGGCAGGTCGGGAGTAAGGTTCAACGGGACCGGGTCGGGGCCTGGCGTGGCCATTTGAAGCAGGAGGATGCTGGCTTTCCACGCCAGCGCAAGACCGGCAACAGCTCCCGCCACGGAGAGTAGGACGGACTCAATGAGAAGCTGAAAGACGACACGGCCGCGGGAGGCACCAAGGGCCATGCGCAGAGCGACTTCGCGGGTGCGGGCAACGCCGCGCGCGAGTAGCATATTGGCGATGTTCGCACAGGCGATGAGGAGCACCAGCACAACAATGGTCATGAGGATCTTGAGCGGCAGTGAAAACTCGGCACGCAAAGGGGAAATCCCGCGGCTGCCCGGGGTGAGTTCGACGCCGGCGTGCGCGATATCGTCGAGGTGTTTCTGCGAAGGCTGCGGGCCAAGGTAATCGCGCATGATCTGTTTGAAAAGGAGGTTGGTTTCAGCACTTGCCTGGGCTGGTTTCACATGCGGCTTAAGCCGACCAAGCAGCTGGAGAGACTGGAAGAACTTGTTCGCGAGACCATTCTGGCCGGGAGACATCTCCGCCTCCATTGACAGCGGAATCCAGAGGTCGGTGGATTTGCCGACCGCAACTCCAGAGAAGCCAGGGCGCGCCACGCCTATCAGGGTGTAATCGTGCGACTGAATGCGGATTGTCTTGCCGAGCGCGGACGGGTCGCCGTTGAAATGGCGTTGAAACCATGCATAGGTGGCAACCGCAACGGAGCCGGCACCGGGAGCATTGTCGTCGGATTCAATGATGGTGCGGCCGAGAAAGGCGGGCACGCCAAGGACGGGAAAGTAGCTGCCGGAAACAAGATCGACGTGGGTCGTCTGGTACGCGGAACCGGCGACGGAAGCCTTGCTGGCGAACTGGCCGCTATTTACGGCCGCTATTCCTGCATAGGACGTGGCTTGTCGGCGAAAATCGTAAAAGAAGGAATAAGAGAAGAGTTGCCACGTGCCGTCGGGGACCGAAAAGGTGAGGCCCTGGACCCTGCCGTCGCCAAACAGGACGAGTTCGCCCGGATTCTGGACGGGCAGAGGTCGCAGAAGGATGGCATTTACCAGCGTAAAAATGGCCGTGTTGGCTCCGATTCCCAGCGCCAGTGAGAGCAGAGCGATCGAGGTGAAGCCCGGAGAATTGCGCAGCTGGCGAAGGCCGAAGCGGATGTCCTGCAGCAGGTATTCGGGCCACAGGGTTCCGCGGCTTTCGCGGCAGTCTTCCTTAATCTGCTCGATGCCGCCAAACTCGAGACGCGTGAGCCGCCGGGCTTCGTTCTCGGGAACGCCTGATTGCATCTTTTGTGCGACCTGCATTTCGAAGTGGAAACGCAACTCTTTTTCCAGATCGCTCTCCAAACGCTTGCGGGCGAAAAGCCTTCCGAGCCAGCTCATGAGATTCCCCCCAATGTTCCCTTGAGAATGAGGCCAACAACGTCGGTGAGGCGCGTCCACTTTTCGGTTTCGGCCTTGAGATGGGCGCGCCCGACGGCGGTGAGTTCGTAGAACTTGGCTTCTCGACCGGTCTCAGACTCTTTCCAGGCGGCTTTGAGAAACTTCTTGTATTCGAGGCGGTGGAGAGCCGGATAGAGCGAGCCCTGCTGCACCTGCAAAGCCTCGCGGGACATCTGGTGGATTCTCTGTGTGATCGCATAGCCGTGGATGGGGCCGAGCGCGACGACCCTCATGATCAGGAGATCGAGGGTACCCTGTGGGAGATCGAATTTGTCTGCGGTGCTCATACCTATAACTTCTACATATACATCCTCATATGTAGAAGGTCAAGGTATACCAAACAAGGTCCGAGGTGGGGTTGTTGCAGAGAGCGACTTTCAGACTTCGGCTTTGCAGGTTTTCTTGACAATTATTGCCAACAGACCTTAGCACGTTTCCAGATCGTCGCATACGGTCCCGTCGCGCTGCTCGCGCTGCTTGAAAGGGCATTCTCGATGACCGGATACCGCTTTCCTGGCGTCCAGATTTGCGCATGATAAAGGACGTTCACATCAACAATCCCAAGTCCCTTCTTAAGGGGGATCGAATTCGTGCCGGACCGGCTCGTTCGCGCAGAGCTTCCCGGATTGCCGATATTCTAGAGATGGTTGTGGGTGGAAAAGTTCGGGAGATTGCGATCGCCCGCAACGTTGGCGATAGCGTCCTTTATCATTCAGTACTTGAGTTGGCAAGCCCACGACGGTTTTGGGGGCGTTGGGCCGAAGGCCGATTGTAGTCCAAGTGAAACGGCCGCTTTAGTAAACACTTGCCGACATGAACGAAGCCGCTCTGCGGCGGACGCTTCGCGTGAGACGATCGGGCCAGTGGTTGCTTGTTGGTTGAGATAAGTTGTCGGGTCATAGGAGGTCCCCATGACCCGACTTCGCAAAATGATGCTCGAA
>Ga0193709_1000616_pt1 | contig 11919 bp, 15 predicted proteins | sample H3c2metaG_FD_160571 | JGI IMG/M metagenome (GOLD analysis project Ga0193709, IMG submission 160571) | Soil microbial communities from a riparian zone of the East river system, Colorado, United States - H3c2 | ecosystem: Environmental > Terrestrial > Soil > Riparian zone | place: USA: East River... | reverse complement strand
CTATAATCATCATGTTCGGCTCCTTTCTCCCGGGCCTGTGGTCGTCAAGCAACCACAGTTTACTCGGGTCGAGGAGCCGACATTGTTATGCAATCAAATCTCGACTCGAAGCATGCGGCAGTGGCGAAGCTCGAAGGGTTTGGTGACAATTTGGTGACAGCGTGCACCAAAATGCAGCAACCGAAGGAGGGACTGTCACCAAATGCGGTAATAAGTTACAATGTTGCAAGACGTTAGCCGCGGAGAGGTGGCAGAGCGGCTGAATGCGGCGGTTTGCTAAATCTACCTGCCCTGTTCGTACTCACACCCTTTCATTTGTTTTGAACGATTTAAGACGCTCTCGTTTGCGTCGGATTACCTCATTTGCACGCTACAGTGCACCAAGAGTGCACCAAAAATTGTGTCTAACCGCCAAGCGCACTGTTGGGTGTAGCCCCAGTCGTTCGCTTCGTTCGTTACGGAACCTATGTTCGGCAGCTGAGGACCGGACTGCCTCCGGGGCTTACTGGCGATAGGTATCCAAGGTCAACTCCACGCCAAAATCGGCCAGAGCCTTAAGTAACTGGGGCGAGAGAGTCGGTCCACCGTCAAAACTTGACGTGAAGTGTCCGCACCAGAGACAAATCTCGTTGTCAGCCGAATAGGCTTGAAGCCGATCTCGAAGCGGGCCAACAATGCCCAGCAAGGCTTGAAGTGCCTCCTCCAAGGAAGCCCAATCATCTTTCCCCGGAGGTAACAGTTCGAAGCCCCACATGTTTGCGTTCCATCTTGCGGTACTTCCAGGAATCTTAGCGTGCCCTCTTCTAGCCACTCGGGTCGGCTTAATTCCGAGGGTGCGCGTCACATTTTCAGAATCGAGATGCTCGCCGACGATTCGCAACTCTACTGTGTATCGATGCACTGTTCCTCCGGGTTCTTACGCTGTTTTCGGCAACGGCACAGGAGGAGCTGGTCTCGGTACCGGAGGAGAGGGCGGACGAATCGGTATAGCCTCCCCCGGAGGACGTGCTCCTCCTCCGGCTCCTGCGCCGCCAGCTCCTTCCCCGAGAAGAGCTGCGGCCCCTTCCGTTGCAATCACCGCGAGAATGAAGTCGCCGATTCGGAAGTCTCTCCCAGAAGTGCTGCATGTAACGGTTGGATTCTTCCTCCTTTTGATATTCGAAATTTGTCTTTTTATTACAGTCAGGCTCTTTAGGCCCATCTGGGTCACTCTCATCGTTAGGATCGTTCTGGCCGGACGCATAAAAGTTCTCTCCGCCGACGAACCCAATCGGATCTTCGCTCAGGTACCTTCCTGTGGCGGGGTCGTAGTATCTGGCGCGATAGTAATATAGCCCGGTCTCAGAGTCGGACTCGCGGCCGGTGTACTGGAATGGGTTTGTGAGCGAGCCGGAGGAGGCAGTTTGTTTGCCGATCGAGTCGAATGTGTAGCTTTAGGCAAGAGCGCCAGTGGCCCCTCGATACACATCCTATTCAGGAATCGAAAACCCAAGGGACCCCGTCTCATCCCCGTCCCAGCGGAGTTTGCCATTTACCGTTTGATTCAAGACTTGCAACTCCACGCCCAGCGCCTGCAGTGCGAAACTGATTGCCTGAAAAGCATCCACGCCTCCCAGGTACTTTATCTTCTCCCCGCCGATGCCTTTGATCTGATAAGGGCAGTAGTAATCAGTGGAATCGGAAAATGGTTGCGGTTTCCCCAGAAGCACAAGGACCTCGCGATCTGGACTGCTATCGCCCCGCAACATGAACTTTCTTTCCGCGATGACCTCTCCAACGCTACCTAGAATCACGTGTCGTTATCCTCCTACCAATCCAGGGGCAGGGAAGGTTGCCCACGCAGACAACGCAGACCAGACCGCACTGCCGTAACTCGCCAAATCTTCACACTAGACCCAACACGGGGTCGTGGTTGGTAGAGTAGGTCTGAATACGATTATCGCCTCGGTACAGCATGAAGACTCTGGAGGACACGAAGCCGAGTGCGCGTGAAGCGCACATATATAAAGGACCGGTGGAAAGTCGATCCGGGCTAGGCCGCTCGATTGTAACGATGGTGCAGCCCGCCGAGTCGCTCCTGAGAAAGGACCCGACCCGAAGCTACGGAACGAATCCTGCCGTCAGGTGTGCCCTTCTCAAGTCCGAGATGCGTGCGGTCCTCATGATGGTAACGAACATACTCGGAGAGCAATCGCTTCAGATGGCGTTCATTCAGCGCAACAATGTGATCCAGCAGGTCTCGTCTGCAGCTTCCCATCCACCGCTCCGCCATGCCATTCTGCCATGGACTCCGGAATGACGTTTGCTTGGGAATCATGCAGATGGCTTTCACCGCTGCGATCACCTCGAACCCAAACTTCTGATCGCGATCAAAGATCAGGTATTTGTGAGAGGCTTGAAATGGAAACGCCTCTCGCAACTGCTGGATGATCCAAGCGCTCGTCGGATACTTCGTGACGTTAACCTGCAGGATTCGCCGGCGATCATGACTGATGACTAAAGAAGCAGTAGAACAGGCCGAATGTAATCGTTGGCACAGTGAAGAAATCCATGGCCGCAATCGCTTCCCGATGGTTTCGAAGGAAGGCCAGCCAGCGCTTGGCCCAGTCAGGATCTCTCGGCGCTCGTTTCATCCAACGGGAGATGGTTCTCTCGGAAAGTTCAAAACCGAGCATGCGGAGTTCCCCATGGATCCGCGGCGCTCCCCACGTGGGGTTCTCAACGACCATGCGGAAGATCACCGAACCACTGTCTCCGGGGTGACCATGATCAGAGCTTCTTTCCAGGTGGACCAGAACTGCTTGGCAATAACCCAGAACAGTTTATCGAACAAATCGAGCCGTGGAGTTGGATGTCGACGTTTCAGAACGGTGAGCCGTTGCCGCAGCGCGAGATTCTCCAATACACGTTTTCCACGGCCGCGAAAAAGGCGAACGAGTACTCCGAACCAGAAGCAAGAACAGGCTGTCCATGAGCCAGGGTTATAGCAGACTGCGCTCCGAAGCAAGGCTGTAGGTCATTGATTCTTCGGCCCGCAAGCATTTTGGCGAATGACAGGCGTGAAACCGGCTCTTTTTTTAAAGGGCCGCATTTAACGGACGAGAATCTTCACTAAGTCCTGACCCAATCGCCCTTTGTGTTGGCAAGGTAACCATAGCGGCAACCTTCGACGCCACAAAACCAGCGAACCCGCGCTTCCGCGTCAATATTCTCTCGGCGATACAGCCAGCGACCGTGTTTGGGGCACTTCACGGTGTTTACGCCGGGCTCGTCAACGGCATACGCGTGGCCGGCCATTCCAATGAGCATGTAATATCCGTCGGTGGAGCTATACCGAACGCTACACCCTACGGAACCGCAATGGTATGACGCTAGATGCCCGGTGTTTGCCCTGGAGCCGCCAGATTCGTACTTCATTACGTGGTTGTCGCGAGAGCAAAGCGGTTTCAACTGGCGGTTCAAAACATTTTCTGACGAAATCATCTTAAAAATTCTCCCAAACGATTAGATGCTTGTTCGCGGAGGAGTCCACGCGAATTCCGTTGATGAATTAGCTAAGGGCAACAACGCGCTGGCGATCGAATTGACAGGCGTTTAGTACGAACCTCCCATACCCCCGCCCGCCGCCGCCGCCACCTTTTCCTCTCCCTTAGCTTCTGCAATCAGAACTTCGGTTGTTAGCATCAACGAAACGATAGACGCGGCGTTCTGAAGTGCCAGACGCGTGACTTTGGCTGGATCGATCACACCGGCCTTGACCAGGTCGCCGAACTCACCGGTCTCTGCGTTGAAGCCGAAGTTCTCGTCTTTCGAATCGCGCACGCGCCCTACAACCAGCGCGCCTTCGTGTCCGGCGTTTTGTGCAATCTGGCGCAAGGGTTCTTCTAGGGCACGCTTCACGATGTTCACTCCTATGGCTTCATCGTCGTGGAGCTTGAGCTTCTCGAGGGCTGGCAGGCAGCGAAGTAGAGCAGTGCCCCCGCCAGCCACAATGCCTTCCTCAACTGCTGCACGCGTGGCGTGCATTGCGTCTTCGACACGAGCCTTCTTCTCCTTCAGTTCGGTTTCCGTGGCCGCGCCGACTTTAATCACCGCGACCCCGCCGACCAGCTTGGCCAGACGCTCCTGAAGCTTTTCCTTGTCGTAATCGGACGTGGTGTCTTCGACCTGCAGACGGAGCTGCTTGATTCGGCCTTCGATCTCGCTGGCCTTGCCGGCACCCGCGACGATCGTGGTGTTGTCTTTGTCGATGGTCACTTTCTTCGCGCGTCCCAGGTCCTCAGGTTTCATGTTTTCGAGCTTTATTCCGAGTTCCTCGGTGATGGCCTTGCCACCCGTCAGGACTGCGATGTCTTCCAACATGGACTTGCGGCGATCGCCGAAGCCAGGAGCTTTCACTGCAGCGCATTGCAACGTGCCGCGCAGCTTGTTCACAACAAGCGTCGCCAGCGCTTCACCTTCGACGTCCTCAGCGATGATCAACAGCGGCTTGCTCATTTTGGCCGTCTGCTCGAGTAGAGGGAGCAAATCCTTCATCGAGCTGATCTTCTTCTCGTGGATCAGAATGTACACATCCTCAAGCACGCATTCCATTCGCTCCGGGTCGGTCACAAAATAGGGCGAGAGATACCCGCGGTCGAATTGCATGCCTTCGACTACTTCGAGGGTGGTCTCCATGGTCTTCGATTCCTCGACGGTGATGACGCCATCCTTGCCGACCTTCTTCATGGCTTCGGCAATGATGCTGCCCACCTGCTTGTCGGTGTTGGCGCTGATTGTGCCCACCTGCGCAATCATTTCGCCCTTCACTTCGCGGGACAGCCTCTTGATCTCTCCCACGGCGACTTCCACGGCTTTATCGATGCCCCGCTTGAGCGCCATCGGGCTCGCGCCTGCGGCAACCGTTCGCACGCCCTCGCGAAAGATCGCTTGTGCCAGCACAGTCGCAGTGGTGGTGCCGTCGCCAGCGACATCTGAAGTCTTGGAAGCAACCTCCCGCACCATCTGCGCACCCATGTTCTCGAGCGGGTCCTGCAGTTCGATCTCTTTTGCCACCGTCACGCCATCTTTTGTGATGATGGGTGCACCGAACTTTTTCTCGATCACCGCATTGCGCCCTTTCGGGCCGAGCGTGATCTTTACAGCGTCCGCCAGAATGTTGACGCCGCGCAAAATCGCCTGCCGCGAATTCTCACCAGTTACAATTTGTTTTGCCATTGGACTTCACCCTCCTGGGTGAGCAAACTTTCCACTTCGTTCGAAATTCTCGGACCGGAGATACTACTTTTTGCCGGATGCCGCTTTGGCCATTCCGCTGACTTTCGCCAAGATCTCCTCTTCGCGAAGGATTAGGTACTCCTGGTCATCGATCTTGATCTCGCTGCCGGTGTACTTGCCGAACAAGATCCGGTCACCGACCTTTACGTCGAGAGGGATACGGCGGCCCTTTTCCATCTTTCCGGCTCCGACGGCCATCACTTCGCCCTCTTGCGGCTTTTCTTTAGCTGTATCGGGGATAATGATCCCGCCCTTCGCAGTTTCTTTCTCTTCCAGCCTGCGTACCACGACGCGGTCATGTAGAGGAGTGATATTCAAAGCCATTTCGTTGACCTCCGTTCAATTTATTCCAAAACTCGAACAATTAACTTTTCGCGTCCTGGACGACACTACGGGCGAAAGCTTTTCTGGTTCTTCTGCCGCGCCACTTCCAGGTCGTCCACTTGTTTCTTTTGCCGCTCGGTCTCTCTTTTCGGGCCCTCTTGCTCGTCCAGTTTCACGGCTTCTGCAATGGCGAGCTCCGCTTGTGCATTGGCTCGCTTCGAAAAAACGACCAGTCCTAAAACATCATTGAAGGAAGAACGCACAAGACTGGAGGAATATTGCGCATCTTCCCAAGACGCGACAGGCTTTTGCTTCGCGTCATACCGGTCGTTCATCGCCGATTCGATCTCCGGTGCTGCAATCGTGGCCGGGCCGTACTTCGCCGAAATAGCCTTCACCATGTCCGCTTCAGTGAGCCCTTCCGTGGCAGTTCGATCGTAAGTCACGGAAATTTTGAAGAGCTCGCCATTGTAGAAAGAGAAAAAAATCTGTTCGACGCTATCCGATCGGAGGGAAGTCCCGGAGACGTTCGGTGGCCACCAAGTCAGCTCCTGAATGAGCGCTGGACGGCCATGAATCGTCTTTACATCGGTCATCTTTTGCTCAGTACGCTCCAGCAAGTTGGTCAAATTCATTCCCAGGGTAAAGTGCCGATACTTGGAAAGATCCTGTGCACGAAGCAATGGCGCCGTAAGGAGCAGGACAACAAGACAAAGAATCAAACTGCGTAGCGTTTTCATTTTCATATCTCTCACGGATTCCTAAGAACTTGAAATTAGAGACGTATGCCGATTAGGCCGAATCGCTAACTCCCGCACGTTTCGGGTCCGGAGGCACTTAGAGCTGCCGTGCGAAAATCCTTCCGTTGATGTAAGCGGCGAGCACAGTCAGGAGCACTACGCCAACCATTGCAACCAGGCTTGTGATGATCGCTCCACTGTAGCCGCCAAGGCCTACGGAGCTCATCGCGAATCCTCCGACTATGCCACCACCAATGCCCATGAGGGTGTCCATAAGGGGACCATGGCCATTGCCCTGAAAAACTCTTCCGGCTCCCCAGCCAATGACCGCCCCAATGACGATCCATGCGAGTAAATACATACGTTCCTCTCTTAATCGAATCTTCGCTGGTTTTCCCGCGAGTAGCTAATTCCCGAACATTGGAAATCGCGTGTGCTCTTCCAGTCTCCCCGCCGCCGAACGACTGAGGATGCCTTCCTTTTCCAGTTGCGCCCGCAAAGAGCGCCACACCCGCGCCGGCGGTGCGACTTCCGCAGACAGTAGACGGGCCGTGGAAACAATACTCCTCAGGTCCGCCGCAAAACTCTGGCGGCGGCTGCGTGCGACGAAAGGTATCGGCACCGCTTCCTGTAGCGGAGGACGACCATCGTGCTTCGGTGCGACTTGCGTCTTCTTATGTTGCATGGTCTTTCCCTCCATCAACAGGGCACCAAGTACCTCCTACCGATTGACTTTGAATCCTTGCGGCGGATTTTCAGGCAGGGAGCGGAGCTGCTCCACCCCCCTGTCGCGCATAGACTTGTCAATTTCAGGCCGCAGCGGCAGCCGCGATCTTGTGGAACGTCGAATTGGCGACGTCGTAGGTTTCAACCTGAGGGGTTCCCTCAACTACCGTGGCGAGAAACTTCGTCACTTCTGGGTACGTTCCGCGGTTGTAAGCCTCAGCATTCTCCGCTGTGTCCCACAGACTGATTCCAAACGCTTCCCTGCCGCCCTGGCCGACAAACGTGATTTCGTCCTGGAACCCTTTCTGTTTTCGAAGCAGAGGAAGGATGTCCTTCTCCAACCTCTGGGTGAACTCCACAACACTATTGGATTTCAGATGCATATCAACTCTGCGTGCAAACATGACACTCTCCTTGCTTCCCGATGCCAAAGGAGTGCTTCAAGTAACCGCTAGTAGTTCAAATCATCATGAAGGTTTCTTTGGTCTCTTAACCATGCTGAGTTAATTTACTTGACGTGTCAAGTAGAATCTGGGATTATTTTTGTAATTAACTGCTGCTGTTAATCAACTGCGGAGGCCATTGTGGACGTTTGCCTGGTGATTAAGCGACGGCTGGAAGAGTTGGGCCTTGAGCAGAAAGATCTGGCGGCCGCCGCCGAAGTCACCGACTCCTATATTTCACAGCTGTTGGCTCGCAAGAAGCTGCCGCCGGCGCCTGACCGAACAGACATCTATCAGAAAATGGCGAAAGTATTGAAGCTTCCGAGCGATAGACTTTCCAAGCTGGCCGAGCTCCAGCGTAGGGAAGAACTAAAGAGAGACTTGGCGGGCCCGCCCGCCCCAATGTTTGGGGAAATTCGGGAATTGATCCTCCGCAAGTGCGTGCCCGACAAAAAAAGACAGGTGCGTGAGATTTTTGAAAAGCAGCACTTCGGTGAACTCGAGCGTCTCGTCACGCAAAAGCTTTTGGACGTGATCAAGAAAGTCGCCAAAGAAGAATTGAACAATGAAAACTGGCTTCATTTGGTGGCTCGACTCGCGGGCCGAACCTATGAACAAACACGGGTTACCCTTCTTGAGTTCCTGGACACGGATGTCTTCAGCTTGTCGCCTGAAAACTGTGTTTCTTTCCTGGATCCACTGATTGAATCCTGGGACGTCGATCTAACGACCTTTGCTATGGAGATTGTTTTAAATCGCAGAATCGCGTCTGGGGATCCCAGGAGATTTGAGTTTGTTGAAACAGGACCACTTCAACCAGAGGTAGAGCCGGGGTTCACAGTATTCATTAAGGATAGTTCTCTCAGCGGGAGTGCCACCCAGGAAGAAATAGAGCTTCTAAAAAAGTTGAGGTTCAATGGAAAGCGGCCTACCCCACTTTATTACTACCGAGAATTGCAAAGCCTGAGAGACCCGCTTCATTTTCGTGCGGAAAAATCGACGGTGGGGCCAAAATAGCTCTTAACGGCAGGCGAAATCTTCGCTTGCAGATTTTACCTTGCGATAACCTGAACCGACGGGAGGACTGTTGAAATGTCGCAAGAAATCGATGATTTACGATCTGACAACCGGGGCAGAGCGCAATGGAGTTTTTTAGATCGCGTAAGCCTGATAACCCGCTTACTGGAAAGCGGAATTGAGTTTTGGGCAAGTGTCCTGTAATGCGACTTAAATCAAGCGCTATGAGCGAATTGGCCGCACTGCCGACGGGAAACTTGAATCAGACAGAATCGCTAGATAAAACCAACACCACTAAGGCTCGCTTCCAATCCACCAAAGCGCCTTGGCCACGATTTTCCATCTCTCTTTGGCGCTCAGCGTGACGGCTTCGTAGCTGGGATTCTCCGAACGCAGTACCCAATGTATGGTCGTAGCGGTGCAATCGAGAAACCGTCAATCCCTTATCTTTATGCCAGGCAATCACGATCCAGCACCATTTCGTTATGAGGTCTTGAAACTTTCCAGGATTTCTTGGGAGATTCCGTGGCCGTAATCCCTGATCTCTCTAGATAGCAGCAGTGCGCATAACAGCTCGGATGAAAAAGAAGTCAGTATTCATTTTCTGGAAATTAAACCGAGCGTTCTGGAACTATTTACATAATATTAATTGACGCCGTAATATATACAACGCCTAATTGAGCGGTTACTGATCCCTTCCCCCACAGGGAGGAACGCGTCTTTCCGCGCCGAATCACATGAACCATTCAAACGATAACCTGCTTCTCATTGAAGACAATTCTGATGATGCAACGCTCGTTCAAATCGCGCTCAGTAATACGAGATTCGGCCCATTCAAGATCGAATGGGTTAAGAACCTCTCCGATGGCCTCGAACGACTAAGAAAGGGAGGAATAGAGGCCGTCTTAACCGATCTGTCCCTGCCCGATACCCAGGGTATAGATACCCTCGATAGGCTCATGCTGGCCGCGCCCCACGTCCCGATCTTGGTCCTTAGTGGCGCGGAAGATGAGGATATCGCTTCACAAACGGTACAGCACGGAGCGCAAGATTATTTTCCAAAGAGTCATCTCGACGGCCACACATTGTCGCGAGCTCTGCGGAACATGATCGACCGCAAGAAAGCGGAAGATGCCTTGTTCATCGAAAAGGAACGCGCCCAAGTCACGCTCAACTCGATTGGTGATGCAGTTCTCTGTACAGACAGCTCGGGCAACATAACGTATCTGAATATAGTTGCGGAAAAAATGACGGGCTGGTTGCGAGAGGAGGCATCAGGTCGCCCACTTGCCGAGGTGTTCCAGATCATCGACGGGGTTACGCGTCAACCCGCTCAGAATCCTATGGACATGGCAGTTGCGCAGAACAAAACCGTAGGCTTGACCGCGAACTGCATTCTGATTCGGCGAGACGGCCACGAATCGGCCATTGAGGATTCCGCCGCCCCCATTTATGACCGAGGCGGCCACGGTACGGGTGCGGTGATCGTATTTCACGACGTAAGCGCGGCACGATCCATGTCCCTCCAAATGACCCATTCGGCCAACCACGACTTTCTGACCGATTTGCCTAATCGAATGCTGCTGAACGACCGACTAACCCAGGCCATTGCATTAGCCTGTCGTTGCCGCCACAAACTCGCGGTGCTCTTTTTAGACTTGGATAGCTTCAAGCACATCAATGACTCGCTCGGGCACGCGATCGGAGACAAATTGCTCAAGGCGATGGGAGAACGCTTGTTGGCTACGGTACGAAAGTCGGACACCGTGAGCCGTCAGGGTGGAGATGAATTCGTAGTCGTGCTTTCACCGATCGTGCGATCGGAAGACGCGGCTCTCAGCGTGACAAAGATAATCGCTGCTGTAACTGCGCCGTACTCAATCGACCAGCACGATCTCCATGTCAGTGTCAGCGTTGGCATCAGTATCTACCCCGATGACGGTGCTGATGCGGAGGCGCTGATCCAGAACGCGGACAACGCGATGTATCACGCCAAGGAACAAGGGAGCAACAATTACCGCTTCTTTAAGGAGGACATGAACGTCCAAGCCGTCCGGCGTCAATCTTTGGAAGCCAGTCTGCGCCGCGCATTAGAACGACACGAGTTTGTGTTGCACTACCAACCAAAGATAAATCTTAAATCAGGACGGATTACCGGCGTGGAGGCACTTATACGCTGGCATCATCCGGAGCGAGGGCTGATCCCGCCTACGGAATTTATACCCATCGCCGAAAGCTGCGGCCTCATTGTGCCAATCGGTCGGTGGGTACTACGCCAGGCATGTATGCAAGCCAGAAGATGGCAAATTGCAGCCTTGCCGCAAATACGAATAGCCGTAAACATCTCCTCAGTGGAGTTCCGAGACAAGAACTTCCTCGAAAATCTTCGGGCTACGCTCAGCGAGACGGGCTTGGAGTCGCGCCATCTCGAACTCGAACTGACCGAGAGCGTGCTCATGCAACATGTCGAGTCCACTGCATTCGTGCTGGGAGAACTCAGAGCCCTGGGAGTGCACTTGGCGGTCGATGATTTTGGTACCGGCTATTCCAGTTTGAGTTATCTGAGTCAATTTCCGATCAACTCCCTGAAGATAGACAAGTCATTCGTGCAAAGAATCAATTCCGAACGCGACGATGCACCCATCATCAGTGCGGTGATCAACATGGGACAAAGCCTCAAGCAGCGAGTCATCGCGGAGGGCGTGGAAACGCTAGAGCAGCTTGCTTTCCTTCAGTCCCGAGGTTGTGAAGAGGGGCAAGGTTTCTATTTCAGTTGTCCCGTGGTTGGCGAGGAGTTCGCCAAATTGCTTGAGACCGGCGTATCAGCGACAGTCCTCAACTGAAGGCCGAGTCAGTATCCCTTGAGTCGGATTAGCTTAACGTTCGGGAAACTCTTCTAGTACGTCCTCACGAATTTGTCTGGAATGGAAGCCACACGAGACGCGGTCAGGGCTCCGGGCGCGGACGATGAAAAATCCGAGGACCAAGCGCAATCGAACACTCCTCACCGTCGCGCGCTGAACACCACAACTTGAGGTTGTCATCGCGACTATCTTCGATCAAAAGGCATGATGCGGCACCGGATCATGACCGAATCCCAGTTCGTGCGGTAGAAATCGTGAAGTAAAAGGTTGCACCCTCTCCCACGGTGCTCTCGGCCCAAATCCGCCCTCCATGCCTGTCCACAATTCGATGGACCGTAGCGAGCCCGATGCCAGTGCCGGGAAAGTCGTCGTTTCCGTGCAACCTCTTAAACGGGGAAAAGAGCTTGTCAGCGTGTTTCATGTCGAACCCCGCGCCGTTGTCACGCACAAAGTACACCGTTCCGCCATCCCGTTGTTCAGCCCCAAACTCGATCCTTGCAGTGGCAATCTTCGCAGTGAATTTCATGC
>Ga0193709_1000615_pt1 | contig 11936 bp, 8 predicted proteins | sample H3c2metaG_FD_160571 | JGI IMG/M metagenome (GOLD analysis project Ga0193709, IMG submission 160571) | Soil microbial communities from a riparian zone of the East river system, Colorado, United States - H3c2 | ecosystem: Environmental > Terrestrial > Soil > Riparian zone | place: USA: East River... | reverse complement strand
GGCGACGCGTTCGCCTAACTTGAACGCTGGAACTGGCGAGGTCGGCGAAACCAGTGCGTCAACTTTTTCGAAAGCTCCGGTAAAATCCTGGCGAATCAGCTCACGCACTTTTTGCGCGTGCAAATAATAAGCGTCGTAATAACCGGAGCTCAAAACATAAGTGCCGAGAATGATGCGCCGTTTTACTTCCTGCCCGAAGCCTTCTCCACGAGTGCGGCCATAAAGATCGAGGATATCCTTCGGATTTTCCGCCCGATATCCGTAACGGATGCCATCAAACCGAGCGAGGTTGGTCGAAGCCTCGGCCGTGGCCACAATGTAATAGACCGCAATCGCGTATTCAGTAGTTGGCAACGAGACTTCAACAATTTCCGCGCCCAACGAATTCATCTGTTTCACCGCGGTATCGATTGCAGTTTTGACCTGTGGATCAATCCCTTCGATCAGATATTCCTTTGGCAAGCCCAACCGAACTCCGCGCAAATCTTCTCCGAGCCTCGCGGCATAGTCAGGCACCGGCTCGTTCAGAGAACTGGAGTCCTGCGGATCATGACCCGCAATCGCGTTCATGATCAGCGCGGCGTCGTTAACGGTTTTCGTCAACGGCCCGATTTGATCGAGTGATGAAGCAAACGCGACCAGACCGAATCGCGAAACCCGCCCGTAAGTCGGCTTAAAACCAACAACACCGGAAAGCGCAGCCGGTTGCCGAATCGAGCCACCAGTATCCGATCCCAGTGCACCGAAAGCTGCGTCCGCGGCAACTGCGGCTGCCGAACCGCCACTAGACCCACCAGGGACGCGCGACAAGTCCCAGGGATTGCGCGTCAATTTCATGGAAGAATTTTCGGTGGATGAGCCCATGGCGAACTCGTCCAGGTTGGTTTTGCCAAATGGAATCGCACCCGCTGCGCGCAATCTTCGAACTACGGTGGCATCATAGGTGGCCCGATAATTTTGCAAAATCTTCGATGCGCAAGTGCACGGCTGACCCATGACGTTGATGATGTCTTTGATTGCAAGCGGTACGCCGCCGAGCGGAAGATCGACGTTCGACTTCTCCGCCTCTCGAGCAGCAGCCTCCGTGTCGAGCGACAGATAAGCGCCGATTTTCGGATCAACGGTTTCAATGCGAGCTTGGAGCGCATCGATCACCTGCCGCGCGGAAACTTCGCGGCGACGCAACAACGACTGCAGATCGGCGATGTTCAGCGCCGGCAGATCTTTCTCCGTCATTCGACGACTTTCGGGACGATAAAAAGGCCGTTTGCCTGTCGGGGCGCGTTGCCTAGCGCTTCCTCCGCTGTGAACCAGTCACGCGGCGCGTCCTCGCGAAAGACATTATGAATTGGAAGGGCGTGCGCCGCCGCTTCCACATGGCTTACGTCGGCTTGATGAAGCTTTTCGACGTACTTGAGCACATCGCTCAGTTGCCTCTGAAAAGCTTTGGCTTCGGCGTCCGTTAGATTTATCCGCGCGAGCCTGGCAACGTCCGCGACATCAAGGTCGGAATTCCTGGCCATGATTGTCGCTCAAGAATGCAGATGGCTGATAAGCCACATCACAGCGGCCGCCAGCGCCATCAAAAGAAATAGAAAAATTACCCGGCCTTCCCGTCGCACTTTGCGCAGCGAACGAGGCCTTCGCGTACTGCGGCCGGCATCGATGGCGTGGCCACCTTCCATTGCTAGCGAGACGTGGAATCGCTTCTCCGGGTTGTTGCCTTTTGCGTCGTATTTCCGGGTTTGCGCTGGAGACTTGTTCGGGGTCGCCCGCCCCTTTGTGACCATGCGCTCGAGTTTGTCGAGCTTCTCACGCAGCTCCGCTTCCTGTCGTGTTATTTCTTGTTGCCTGTAGCGAAGCGGCGTGTTCGATCTGCGCGAACGACGAAACATCCCCATCACCGGCTCGCCATCCAAAAGAAAAGCGCAAGCGCAACAGCGCCAAAGATAATCAGCGGCAAGGTGAGAGCGACGCCAATCTGCAACCACTGAGCAAACGAACGCCCGTTGCTGCTTTCATAAGCTTCTGGCGCGACGTCAGGCAACGCGATCTCGCCAGGTGTTGCGCCCGCTGCTTGTAACCGGCTGCTTTGCTCGCCGTACTCGGTCCGCGCGTCATCCACCGTGCTCAAAGCCCGGCTCAGCTCCTTGTGCAAATCTGCGGGGTTCCAGCTTCTGGGATCGATCGCTTCAATTAATTCCAAATGTTGAGAGAAACTTTCCCGGGTCGCCCGGATTTGCTCCAGTCGATTTTGCGCACTGTACGCTTCTCGCTCGAGCACAACCAGCGCGCGTGTCAATTTGTCGGCCATTTCCGTCCGCCCATTCTCCAGTTCGTCCTGGCGTCGGCTTAATTCTTCCAATTCGCGCTTCTGTTTTTCGATCTGCTCCTGCTGGCGCTTCAGCTGGAGCAGTTGCTCCTGCGCTTTTTGCACCTGTGAATCCAGATGCTCAGTAGAAATTGCTTCGTCCCCGCTCAACTCCAGCATTTGTTCAATCGGTCGAATTTTTTCCGCCATGATTAAGTCGAGACCCCGGTCCGGGCTCGCCGTAGCGCATATTAAATGGCTGACTCGAGAATTCCAGATATTTCCGTCAATAAACGCGCGAAAATTTTTTGCGCAGCGAGCAGATTGGGCAGCGACACGGTGTTGGAAGGTGGCATTGGAAGTCAGGCATCTTGCCTGATTCGGCAGTCGGGCTTCTAGCCCGACGTGATTTCGCCGAGCAAGATGCTCGTCAGCCGAGTGAAGCTGGCAGCTTCACTTCCGAGCTTTTGCCTCAGCGCCCCGGCATCATCTCGAGAAGAAAACCCCTGAGATATTCGGTTTCAGGAATTGTCGGGAGAATAGGATGATCACGTGCCTGCTCGAACCGGCGCATGCGTCTCGCGGAACGCCGGGCATCTACAAGCGCGTCGGCGATTGTGTCGGAGAATGCTGCATCGCTCACGTGGTGCGAGCATGAAAAGGTCGCCAGCAAACCGTCTTTCGACAGCAGTTTAAACGCGCGCATGTGCAATTCCCGATAACCGCGCAACGCATCGCGCAGTCCGCTTTTCGTCCTCGTAAACGAAGGCGGATCGAGAACAATCAGATCGTACTGTGCCTCCGCCTTTTCGGCCGCGCGAAGGAATTGAAAGACATCCTGCTCGATCCATTGCGCCTTCAGCTCATTATGCGCCGCGTTTCGTTTCGCTGTGCCAATGTTCTCGCGATTTTCTTCAACGGCGGTCACATCCGCTGCGCCTGCGCGCGCACACGTCAACGCAAATGCTCCTTGGTTTGCAAAGCAATCCAGGACGCGTCGGTCGCGGGCGTATCCCGCGACGGTTCCGTAATTATATTTCTGGTCGAGATAGAAACCGGTCTTTTGACCGTGCAACAGATCGACTTCGAACTTTATGCCTTCGATTTCGATCGCTGTTTGCGATGGAGTTCCGCGCAAAATGCCTCTACGCAACTCCAATCCCTCCGCGTTGCGGATTGGCGCATCGTTTCGTTCGATGATGATAACATTGCCGAACAGTTCGACCATCGCAGTCGTGATCGAATCTTTTCGGAGATCCATGGCGAGCGTGAGAGTCTGCAAAACGAAATGATCGCCGTAGCGATCGATGATGACGCCGGGCAGACCGTCACTCTCGCTCCACACGACGCGACGCAGCTTTGGATCGACCTTCCGGCGGTCGCGGTACTCGGAAGCTTGCGCGATTCGGCGCCTAAAGAAATCGGGATCGAGATCCTGACGGCGCCGCGAGAACCGACGCGCCACGATTTGTGATTTAGAATTGTAAATGGCGCTCCCAATTAAACGGTCCTTGCCGTCCTTCAGTGAAACCACGTCGCCATCCGTTGGAGTGCCAAAAACCTTGAGGACTTCACTGGAAAATACCCAATCATGTCCGTGTAAAATTCGCGCACGCGGTTTGACAACGATTCCGGCCATAGAAGGAATTCAACGTCCAATACCCCATTCACCTTCGCAACGCTTCCGCGCATCCAACCGCCCGACTGTCAACGCCCAAGTGTCATTCCGAGCCTTTCGACTTCGCTCAGGACAGGCTCCGTCGAGAACGGAGCGGGTTGGGAAGCCGCGACATAGACGGGAAGGCCGAAGGCTGAGCGAACGGGCAGTGAGCGAATCAAATCTCTCATTCTCTCATAATCCAGAGATGTCTCCAGACCTTCGCATAAAGCTACGGCTTGGCAGGCGACTTCGCTGGACATGACAAAACAGCAAGCGAGTTGAAAATTGGGCGCTAAACGTTCAGCATTCGTCATGCAAATCGCCACCCAATCCTCAATCGAGCTACCCGGCATCAACAAACTGCGCAGTGGCAAGGTGCGCGAAGTCTTCGATCTTGGGGAAACACTTCTCTTCGTCGTTACCGATCGCATCTCGGCTTTTGACGTGATTTTGGCCGACCCAATCCCGCACAAGGGCGCAGTGCTCAATCAGATTTCTGCGTTTTGGTTCAAGCGGTTCGGCGATGTTCCGAATCACCTCGTCACGGCGAATTTCGAAAAGTTCCCGGACGATCTGCAGGAGTTTCGCGAGCAGCTTGTCGGACGCTCGATGATCGTAAAGAAAACGAAACCGCTGCCAGTAGAATGCGTCGTGCGAGGTTATCTCGCGGGTTCCGGTTGGAAAGAATATCAGCAATCGCATAGCGTTTGCGGAATCAAGCTTCCAGCCGGACTAAAGCTCGCATCGCAACTGCCAGAACCAATCTTTACCCCGGCAACGAAAGCAGAAGAAGGTCATGATGAGAACATCGACATGAAACGATGCGCTCAGATTCTTGGTGAAGAAGTCGCAAACCGCGTGAAGACGCTAAGCCTGGAAATTTATTCGCGCGGACGCGATCACGCCGATCAGCAGGGAATCATCGTTGCGGATACGAAATTTGAGTTCGGCGCTGTTGATGGAGATTTGCTCTTGATTGACGAATGCCTCACGCCGGACTCTTCTCGCTTCTGGCCAAAGGACCAATATGCCGTCGGACAGAGCCCACCGAGTTTCGACAAACAATTCGTGCGCGATTATCTGGAGACGCTCGATTGGGACAAGACTCCGCCGGCCCCGCGCTTGCCAAAGGAAGTTATCGAGAAAACTTCCGCGAAATATGGTGAAGCATTTCGCCGACTGACGGGTCATGAACTTGATTCCACCCCGAAGGACGATCCGCGTTGAATTAGATCGTGACGAAGTCCAAGCTGCGCATTAATTTTTTGAGCTTTCTGAATGGCTGGATGCTCGCAATCCCTCGAACCGCGGTCGCTTTCGGTCGTCACGCCAGTTTACAACGGCGAGGCTTCTGTCGCAGAGCTATGGCGGCGCACTTCTAACGGACGCGAAGGCGGCTGTTGCGTCTGCCGTTCTCCGCTGGAATCACCGACTTGGAACAGCCGCAGGTGATCGACGCGGTTCGCTCGTTTCGCTGTTAATAGGTATGGACGTGATCGCTGCCTATACTCTTTCACCGTGGCACATTTTGCTGCTCGCGATCCTGCTGGCGGGCTGTTCGTTTGCGCTGCAAGGCCACCAGGGAGTCAATCTCGGCGATGAAGGTTATCTCTGGTACGGAGTACAGCGTACCTTCGCGGGCGAAGTGCCGCTGCGCGATTTTCAATCCTACGATCCAGGCCGGTATTACTGGAGTGCGGCCGGAACGTTTCTATTTGGCGACGGCCTCGTCGCGCTGCGTCTCTCGGAGACTGTTTTTCAAGTCCTCGGTCTTTGGGCTGGCTTACTGGCCGCAAGCCGAGTCGAGGGCGATTTCGTGCAGCTTACTGCCGTCGGCCTAGTGCTCACACTCTGGATGTTCCCGTCGCACAAACTCTTCGATCACACACTTTTGCTTTGCGGAATTTTGATTGCGGTCCAGATGATCGAAGAACCGTCGCCCGCTCGAATTTTCATGGCCGGTTTTTTTGTTGGCCTGTGCGTTTTTTTCGGCAGAAATCACGCACTCTACAATTTTGTCGCTCAAGCGTCTCTGTTGCTCTTCCTTCATTTCAAACTGCGCCCATTACTCTCGATGTCGCATCTCGGAATGTGGGTTGGAGGTATCACGGCTGGTTTCGTGCCGACGATCGCGATGTTCGTCGGTGTGCCAGGATTCTTTGCACGTTACATCGAGTCTATTGAGTGGATTTTTCGCCATGGAACTAATGCCGCATTACCTATTCCATGGCCCTGGCGGTTTTGGCCAAATTCCGCCGCCCGCAGGACTCAATTCCTTGTTGGCATTTTTCTTATCGCACTTCCGCTCGGTTACCTCGGAGCAATCACCGTTTCTCTCTTCATCCCATCGCAAACGATCAAGAATCACGCGGTTTTCATCGCGTGCGCTTTCCTTGGTTTGTTTTATTTGCATCACGCCTTTTCGCGCGCTGACTCCAGTCATCTCGCGCAGGTGATCCATCCCTTTACTCTCACCGCGCTGGCGTCGCTGGGCTTTCTCGGAGCAGGCAAATCCTACCATTGGGCCGTAATCGCGGTATTGATTGGCGCCGCACTTTTTACCATTGGCAGACAGTTGCCGATCTATCAGCGCATCACTTCGCCGACGCCCTGGGTCCGTTGGGCCGACGATAAAATTTTTGTGCCTCCGAACCTCAACCGGCTCCTTACTTTTTTGCAGAAGTTCGCTGCGGAGAATATCGCCCCGCACGAAGGCATTCTCATCGCGCCTTTCACACCAATATTATATCCGATCTTAAGACATGAATCGCCGTTATGGGATCTTTGTTACTACTTTCCCGCCACGGCGCAGCGGCAGGAGGCGATGATCCACAAGTTGGCTGCCAAAAATGTGAACTGGGCGATTATTTCTGATACGCCTCTGGATAAACGGGAAGATCTGCGCTTCTCGGCAACCCACGAAGTAATCTGGCAATATTTGATGGAAAATTTCGAACTAGTCGAAAGCGCCTGCGTGCCAAGATCGATGAAAATTTTTCACCGAAAACGTCCCGGTTTAATTCCCAATTAATTCGTGTAGGAGACTGATCGTGGAGTGCTGAAAGAAACGTCGAAAAACATGACAATCGATTCCATTTTGTGCGCTGGAACGTGTGCAATTCAATTACCACAAACAGGCGCCGAAGATGGAGGCACATCAGAGTCTCCGGTAGCCAGCAGTTACGATATCATCATGGGATTTTCCGTCGTTACTCATCTGGCGCCGCCGGACGCTGCTCATCTATTTCGGCTTGCTCGCAAAGTTGTTCGGCCGGAGGGGTTCTTGTTTTCTCCGCTTTCTGCGACGATTCCGTCGAAGTTTCGAAGATCGCGCGCCGAGAAACCGCTCTTGGAGGTGTAATATAATAAGAGCTATCTCGAAGAGCTGATTCCGGAGGCGGGCTGGAATTGGCTCCCTTACGAGACGCCCGCCGGTTACATCATGAATTTCCTCTTTGTGCCGGCCAATTCCAGGATCTAAGCTATCAGGTCGTCCACAAGGGACTTTTCCTCTTTCAATTCAGCAACTGACGCGTCAATTTTCGTCCGACTGAAATCATTTATCGGAAGTCTCTGTACGATTTCCCATTTTCCACTACGGACACTGACTGGGAATGAGGAGATCAATCCATTCTCGACGCCATAACTCCCATCGGAACAAACGGCCACGCTGTGCCAGTCGTCACCCGGCGTGTCGTTGATGAGCGAACACACGGTATCGATAATCGCGTTGGCGGCTGACCCGGCTGAAGAAAACCCGCGCGCCTTGATCACGGCGGCACCGCGCTGTTGCACCGTCGCAATGAATTCTTCCTTCAGCCATTTCTCATCTCCGATCACTTCGTTCGCGGGACGACCGTCGATCCGAGCATTGTAGAAATCCGGATACTGCGTCGAGGAATGATTGCCCCAGATGGTCATGTTCGTGACCGAACCAATCCCTACACCGGCCTTATGCGCGAGCTGCGCGCCGGCGCGATTTTCATCCAATCGCGTCATCGCGAACCAGCGGTCGCGCGGAATTTCTTTCGCGTTGTTCATCGCAATCAGACAATTCGTGTTGCACGGATTCCCTACTACGAGCACGCGGACATCAGCCGCTGCGTTTTTTTCGATCGCCTGACCTTGCCCGACGAAGATTTTGCCGTTAATCCCGAGTAACTCCTTCCGCTCCATGCCGGCCTTGCGCGGCACACTTCCGACCAGCAGTGCCCAGTTGATATCGCGAAAGCCTTCATCGAGGTCGGCCGTCGGTATCACCGATTCGAGCAGCGGAAAGGCACAATCATCCAATTCCATGACCACCCCATTGAGCGCAGCAAGCATTGGAGGAATCTCAATCAGGTGGAGTCTTAGCGGCTGATCGAGCCCGAACATCTGTCCGGAGGCAATGCGAAACAGAAGCGCGTAACCAATCTGCCCGGCGGCGCCGGTCACAGCGACTTTAATCGGAGTTTTCATGGTGCAATTAGCCACAAACGCCTTGCTCAGCAAAGCCGAAGCAGGGACGCAGCACGTAGCACAGGCATCTTTCCTGTGGGGCCGGCGGGCGTCTCGCCTGCCGAAAAAGAAAACGTGTGGTAAATTAACTCTCGATGTATCCGACGAAGCTGACCAAGATCGCCAATCTCTTCGAATCGTTGCCGGAAGATGAGCGGCGCGAGACGCTCGTCTCCTACGCGGATAACGCCAAGAATCAAGAGCCGCGAGAAAGCGAGAATTTTGATCTGGTCGATGTGCGAAAAGACGAAGAATGCACGGACACCGTGGGCGTTTACCTGCACGTGGACGAAAATGGGAAGGCGCACATTCGCATGACGCTCGGCCCGGAAGTGCAAACGTTAACCCGCTCGATGACCGCGATTCTTTGCAAAGGCCTTGAAGGCTCGACTCCGCAGGAGATTCTCGATCTTCCGAGCGATTTCGTGACTCGCATTGTGGGTACGGAACTGGTCCGCATCCGCAGCCAGACGGTGTATTACGTTCTGACGCGCATCAAAAGCATCTGCAAAGTTTATCTCGATCGCCAGCGCATGGTCGAAGTGGCGTAGCGGCGTGGAAGTTCGGCTTCCAGCCGAACTCGGCAGATAAGCTTCCAGCTTATCGATGGTCGTCTGAACGAAACGTCGGGCTAGAAGCCCGGCGGCCGAGTCAACCAGGATGGTTGACCTCCGGTGCGCATCTTCCTGCGTGACGTTCGCGTGATTTCGTTTACTGTCCGCGCTGGCGCAGATGCCGCGAAATAACGACCTCAACAAAATCCTGCTGATCGGCTCCGGTCCAATCATCATCGGGCAAGGTTGCGAATTTGATTATTCCGGCGTGCAAGCGTGCAAGGCACTGCGCGAAGAGCGTTATCAGGTCGTGCTGGTCAACTCAAATCCAGCCACAATAATGACCGATCCAGAATTCGCCGATCACACTTACATCGAGCCCATCACCGCTGAAGTGATCGAAGCGATCATGGAACGCGAAAAACCGGACGCAATTTTGCCCACCCTCGGAGGACAGACGGCGCTCAATGCCGCGATGGAATTAAACCGCAACGGCGCACTGGCGCGGCACGGGGTGAAATTAATTGGAGCAAACGCTCAGGCCATCGCCAAAGGCGAAGACAGGCAGTTGTTCAAGGAAGCGATGTTGCGCATCGGGCTCGAGGTGCCGCGCTCCGGCGTGGCGCGTTCTCTGGCGGATCTCGATCGGATCATCGGCGAGATCGGCACATTTCCGCTCATCATTCGACCGGCGTTCACTCTCGGCGGAACTGGCGGTGGAATCGCTTACAATCGCGAAGAGCTCGATGTAATCGCTGCACGAGGGCTCGATCTCTCGCCGGTTCGCGAAGTGCTGATCGAAGAATCGCTGGTCGGCTGGAAAGAATTCGAGATGGAAGTAATGCGCGACCGAATGGACAACTGCGTGGTCGTCTGTTCCATCGAGAATTTCGACCCCATGGGGGTCCATACAGGAGACTCCATCACCGTTGCACCAGTGCAAACGCTCACTGACAAGGAATACCAGATGATGCGCGACGCCGCGTTTGCGGTAATTCGTGAGATCGGCGTCGAGACCGGTGGGTCTAACATTCAGTTTGCGGTTCATCCCGACAACGGCCGCATGGTCGTGATTGAGATGAATCCGCGCGTGTCGCGTTCCAGCGCGCTCGCATCGAAGGCCACGGGTTTTCCGATTGCTAAGATCGCCGCAAAACTCGCGGTCGGCTACACGCTGGATGAAATCAAAAACGATATCACGCGCGAGACGCCCGCATGCTTCGAGCCCACCATCGATTACTGCGTCGTGAAGGTACCGCGCTTTACGTTCGAAAAGTTTCCGCAGGCGGACGCAACGCTTACCACGCGCATGAAGAGCGTCGGTGAAGCGATGGCCATCGGACGCACGTTCAAGGAAGCATTGCAAAAAGCCCTTCGCAGCCTGGAGATCAAGCGCTTCGGCTTGTTGGGTGATGGCGCAGACAAGGACGTCGATGTTGAAACGCTACGGTTGAAACTCGCGACTCCGAATGCGGAACGAATTTTCTATATCGCGCAGGCACTTCAAAAAGGCGCGTCGATTGATGAGGTTTACGAGCTTACAAAGATCGACAAATGGTTCCTGAGGAATGTGCGACAGATTGTGGAGGAAGAGAAATTCCTGCGTAGCGCACACTTCTCGCATACGGCGCGTGGTCTTTCGCAGATTCGGAAGTCAGGCTTCCAGCCTGACTCGGCCGACGAGCATCTTGCTCGTCGGGCTGTAAACCCGGCGTACGAGGCAAACGAAATCGTCGACATTCGTTTCCGCGGCTTGGATCCGCAGCAGCCAATTGTGCAAAAGCGCGGCCACTTGGCGCATTGGGAACAAACTGGTGCAACTTATTTCGTCACATTTCGCCTGGCGGATTCAATTCCCGCCGATGTTCTATCGCAGTGGAAATGCGAGCGTGCTGCCTGGCTGAAGCTTCACCCGCAGCCGTGGGACTGGAAGACTGCGCGTGAGTACATGCGCAGGTTTGAAGAAGAGCGCGAGCATTGGTTGGATCAAGGACACGGCTCATGCTTGCTGCGCGAACCGCGCGCAGCTGCAATCGTGGCCGAATCGCTGAATCACTTCGACCGCGAACGATATTTAGTCGATGCCTATGTCATCATGCCAAATCATGTGCATGTGCTGTTCAAACCGCTGGGGAAAAACTCGCTCGCGGATATTTTGCATTCGTGGAAGTCATTCACTGCGCAGGCGCTCAACCGAGAAATGAATCGCGCAGGCGCGCTGTGGATGCACGAAAGCTTCGACACAATTGTGCGTGACGCCGAGCATTTGCGCGCGTGTCGAGAGTACATCGCGCAAAACCCTGCGAAAGCGCGACTGAGCGAAGGCGGTTTTATTTTGGTTCGGCGCGAAGCACTCATGGTAAATGGCGAGAACGAAAGTCAGACGTCACGCCTCAACCGGCCATCGCACGCTCAGCTGGACGTTAGCGCTGACGAGCAAGACGCTCGTCAGCCGAGTGAAGCTGGCAGCTTCACTTCCACCAGAGCGTCCTCCAATGGCGAACCCGGAAGAGAAATACTGCTCCGCGCGAAGAAGCTTGGCTTCTCGGATCGGCAGCTGGCGGTGGCGAATGCTGTTACCGAAAGTCAAATTCGCGCGACACGTAACTCGTTAGGCGTTACGCCGACGTATCGCCTTGTCGATACATGTGCGGCCGAGTTTGAAGCCTACACGCCCTATTACTATTCGACGTATGGCGACGAGAACGAGCGGCGCGAGAGCGGCAAACGCAAGATCATGATTTTGGGCGGCGGGCCGAACCGAATCGGCCAGGGAATTGAGTTCGACTATTGCTGCGTTCACGCGGCATTCGCGCTGCGCGAGCTCGGATTCGAAACAATCATGGTCAACTCGAATCCGGAAACAGTTTCCACCGATTACGATACGAGCGACAAACTTTATTTTGAGCCG
>Ga0193709_1000614_pt1 | contig 11952 bp, 11 predicted proteins | sample H3c2metaG_FD_160571 | JGI IMG/M metagenome (GOLD analysis project Ga0193709, IMG submission 160571) | Soil microbial communities from a riparian zone of the East river system, Colorado, United States - H3c2 | ecosystem: Environmental > Terrestrial > Soil > Riparian zone | place: USA: East River... | reverse complement strand
CTGCTGCACGAGCTTGTTCAGCCCGACATCCGCCTGATCCAGTTCCGGCTCGCGCGGGCGGTAGAACTCCCGCATACGTGCCACCGTCTGGGCCACATCGTCGATGGCGCGCTGGATGGTCACCAAGCGATCGCGCGCCCCCGGACTCAAGGTGGTCTCGCGCTCCAGCAGCGATTCCGTATAGAGCGAGATCGGCGAGATCGCGTTGTTGATGTCATGCGCAATGCCGCTTGCCATCTGGCCGAGCGCGCGCAGTCGTTCCTGTTGAATCAAAGCCTGCTGTGCTTGGCGCAGTGCTTCGTTGCTGAGCTCGAGCTCGCGCGTACGCGCGAGGACGCGGTCCTCCAGCTCGAGCGTCATTTGCTGGAGCTCCTTGTTTGTCTGTCGCAGCGTGTCCCGGGTGGCACTGAGTTCTGCATTGCGCTGCATGGCGGCCTCGTAGGTGGACAGCAGCAGGTTGAGGATCTGCAGCCGGTCCGCAGTTATGAAGTGCTTCTGACCGCTGAACACGATTTCCAGCCCCATTCCCGGCTGATCGTTTTGCCGCATCTGACTGTTTATCAGCACGAACGTTATGCGGTGCAGCAGTTGGTCCGCTTCGTAAGGCTTGAGAATGAAATTGTCCGCTCGGCACTCCAGCCCACGGATGACGTCGTGGGGATCGGACAGAGTGGTCACCAGGACCACAGGGACATCGCCCAAGCGTGAATCCGCTTTGACCTGTCTGCACAGCTCATAGCCGTTCATTTCCGGCATGACGACATCGCTGATGATGAGCGCAGGCCTGTCGCGGTGGGCGGCCTGCAGGGCGAGTCGTCCGTTTGCAGTCGCGGTGACCCGGTAACCCTGTTGTTCGAGAATGTGTTGCAACCGTTGCGCTTGAGTTGGGCTGTCCTCGGCAATGAGTATGTGCTGAATTGTTTTCGGCGGCGTCGCGACGGTGCTCATGGCTGGAATTCTCCTATTGACGTGCGCCAGCGCCCGACCTGGGCGAGAAGGGCGCCGGCGATCTTGTCCGCGGGAAGGATTTGGATGGCTGCGCCCAGCTCGATCGCCTCGCCCGGCATGCCGTGCACGATCGAGCTTTCGCGGTCCTGAGCGATGGTATGCGCGCCGTGATCCTTCATCCGTTTCAGCTCCACTGCGCCGTCCTTGCCCATGCCGGTGAGCAGCACTCCGACCGAGTTCGCGCCATACGTGTCGGCCAGCGAACGGAAAAGATACGAGACGGCCGGCCTCAATCCCTTCTCGGGCTCCTCGCGTGCCAACACCATGTGGCCGCGGGCGTCCGCAGCGAGATGAAAATCATCGGGCGCGACATACGCGTGGCCGGGAAGAGCGGGAGCGCCGTGCGCCGCGATGCGCACGCGCAAGCCGGTGGTTTGACTCAACCAATCCACCATGCCCGACAGGAATCCGCGCGCTATATGCTGCACGATGAGCAGGGGCACCGGAAAGTCCTTCGGCAGTCCGGAGAGAATGGTCTGCAGGACCAGCGGCCCGCCGGTGGAGGCGCCTATGCCGATCAGCCTGACTCCGGGGACTGCGGCTCGCGCAACGGTCGAGCCGTTCGCAGTCGGTACCGCAGGCGCGCTGCGCGACCGGTTCCAGCGGCGCACGACCTTGACTTCGGACATCAGACACACGGTTTGCAGCAGATTCTGCAGCCGAGGTTCGAAATCGACGCCGAGCGCGACGGGCTTCTCCACGCAAGCGACGGCCCCTGCCTCCATGGAGCGGAAAGCCACGGCGACATCCTGGGGAGCGGCCGTCGCCGTGCAGATGATGATGGGCAACGGCCGCGTTTCCATGATGCGGCGGGTGGCCTCGAAGCCATCCAGACGCGGCATGTGGATGTCCATGACCACGACGTCGGGACGTTCACCGCCGCCATCGAGAAAGTCGAGCGCGGCCTGTCCGTCGCCTACGGCGCCGATCACCCGGATGCGCGGATCCCGGTTCAGGAGTTCAACCAACAGAATCCGCGCCACCTGCGTATCGTCGGCCACCAGGACTTTGATTTTGTCGCTCATGCCAGCCTGCGCAGAGCTTCCAACAAGTTGCTCTGATCGAGACTGCTCTTCACCAAATAGGCGTTGGCGCCGACATCGATGCCGCGTTCGCGATCCTCGCGTGATTCGAGCGCCGTCACCAACACGACGGGCACTTCCGCCAAGGTGCGGTCCGCGCGAATTCTCGTCGTCAGATCGAAACCATTCATGCGGGGCATTTCTACGTCCGAGACAACCAGGTCGAAGTGCTCCGTACGCAATGCAGTGAATCCGTCGATACCGTCGATCGCGGTTTTCACCTCGTAGCCGGCGGATTCGAGTATTCCTTTCAGCAGCATGCGCGAGGTGATGGAGTCCTCGACGACCAGAATCTTCTTGGTCGGCCTCTGGGCCGGCGCCGACGCAAGTGGAGCCCGCGGCGCGGCACCCGCTGTTCTGGCGGACTTCAGCAGATCCGACACGTTCAGGATGGGCGCGACTTCACCGGAGCCCAGCACGGTGGCGCCCGCAATGTTTCGTACCCTGGACAAAGGCTTCGGAAGCGTTTTGACCAGCACCTCGCGTTCATCGAGCACCGCGTCCACCGCAAAGGCCACGCGCTGCTCGCCGGCACCTAAGATCAAGACGGGGGTCGCCGGTGGGGCGTCGGGCCTGTGCTGTGCCGGCGGCAATTGCAGCACCTCGGCCAGATCCACCAGCGATACAGCGTTCGCGTTGAACTCGAGGGTTCTGCGGCCTTCAACCGTTTGAACGTCTTGCGGTTTGAAGCGCGTCACTCGCTCGACTTGCGCGGTGGGTACGATGAACAAACGTTGCGCGGACTCGATCAAGACGCCGCGAAACGTCGCCATCGTCAATGGCAGCGTCATTCGGATGGTGGTGCCGAAGCCGCGGCGGCTCTCGATCGCCACGCGGCCGCCAAGCTTCTCGGTCTTCTCGCGGACGATTGCAAGCCCCAAACCGCGGCCTGATACCTGCGTGATCATCGGACTGGTCGACACGGCGGTCTCGAAGACCAACTCCAGCGCGGCCGATTCTCCGTGCTGATCCGCCGAGGCCGGTATGGCGATCCCGCGCTTTCCTGCGGCCGCCTTGACCTTCTCGATGTCGATGCCCGCTCCATCGTCGCTGAGGGAGATTTCCACCTGGTTGCTGTTCATCGGGGATACCGTCAGCGTGATTGCGGCGCGGGGCGGCTTGCCTGCGCGGCGGCGCTGCTCCGGGGTCTCGATGCCGTGATCGATGCAGTTGCGCAGCAGATGAATGAACGGATCCTTCAATTGTTCCAGGATCCGCTTGTCGATCGTGACTTCCTCGCCGTGGATGGTCAGTTCCGCTTCCTTGCCTTGATCCCGGCACAGGTCGTGAACCAGCTTGGCGAGCAACGGGCTCAGCGTCGCCATGGGCAGCATGAGCAGTCTCTTGGAATTCTCCAACAGGTCATCGACCAGCTTTCCGATGAGAAGCCGATCCTGTTCGGCCGTGCGCCGTAGCGCCGTCACTTTTCCTTCCAGCGCGCGCAAGTAGTCGTGATTCCAATCGAAGAACTCGGCCAGCCCGCGCAAGTCGGGCGAATCGGCCCCTTCCCGCGTCCGCTCCAGCGCCTGCCGCAGAGCGCGCGTGCGCGGCTGCAGCCTCGCCCATTCCTTGCGCCATTGCTCGAATCGGCCGGCCAATGCACCCAAGTCAGTCGCCCGCTGGTTCGCCGCGAGCTTCGCCCCCAGCATTTCTTCGGCTTCCAATAACCGCGCGTCCAGTGCGCCCACCGTGATGCGCACGGTCTCGCTCTCGCTCGTCGGCGTCGGTACAGGTTGAGGCGAGATCTCATCGGCGCGACCGAAAAGCACCTCGGATATCTTGTCGACGGCCCGATGCGCAGTGTCGAGCGTCGCCGGGCTCGGCAAGCTCTCGCGGCGCTTCCATGCGGCAAACAGCTCTTCGAGCGATTGGCAGAGTGATTCGATCTCGGTCAAATTGACCGCGCGGGCGGCACCCTTGAGGCTGTGCGCAGCCCGAAACACCGTTTCTATGATCTCGAGCTGCTCCGCGGGCGCAGCCGCCTGCTCCAATTCCAAGAGACCGGTGCCGATCTCCTGCAAGTGCTCAGCGGCCTCGACTTTGAACGTCGCGCGCAGGCTGCGGAGAAATGCTTCTTCTGCGGCGGTCATCAGACCGTGTAACTCTCGACCAGTTGCTTCAGTCTCTGTCCCAGATCATTGAGATTGCGCGCCGCCGTCTCCAATTGCTTTGCGCTCGCCACGTTCTGGGTGCTCGCCTGCTTGATGTTTTCCATCGCTCCGGCCACCTGGTCCATGCCGACCAGCTGCTGCTGGCTCGATGCGGCAATCTGCGTCGCGGCCTGCGCAGCCTCGGTCACGCTGCCGGCGAGCGCGGCGATGGCCTCGCCTGCCATTTCAGTTTGCTTCCCGCCCGCTTCGACCGCCTTGCCGCCCTGCTCTGTGGCCATCACCGCCGCGGTCGTGGCCTTTTGGATGTCGCTGAGAATGGTGCGGACGCGGTCGGTTGCCTGGCGCGATTGCTCGGCCAGACTCTTGACCTCCTGGGCCACGACGCCGAATCCCTTGCCGTGCTCGCCGGCCTTGGCGGCCTCGATGGCGGCGTTGACCGCCAGAAGATTAGACTGCGCGGCCAGGTCTTCCACCGTGGCAATGATCTGGCCGATGGTCTGAGTTTGCTCGCTGAGGCGCATCATACTTTCGGCAATGGCTTCCATCTGCGTGCGAATGCGGCCCATTCCGGCAGTGACATCCTCGGTGGACTTGCGCCCGGTGTGCGAGATCTGCACTGCTTTCTGCGCGCTGTCGGCGACCGCTTTCGCCTTTTGGCTGGCAAGCTGCGAGGTCTGGCGGATCTCCTCCACGGTGGTCGTGGTCTCGCTTACCGCCGCAGCGGATTCGCTGGCGCCTGAGGCGAGCTGAGCGGTTGATGCCACAATTTCGGTGGCGGCGGAGCCCAGTACCGCGGCGCCTTCCACGACGCCGCCGATCTGCCTGCGCAGATTGTCCGTCATGCGTACGAAGGCGTTGCCGAGAACATCGTTGGGCGATTGCGGCTGTAGGTTCGAGCGCAAATCGCCTGCGGCGATCTGCTCGGCGGCGGCCGCCATGGTGCGCAAAAAGCGCGTCATGCGTTCGAACGCGCGGGTCAGGGCGCCGACCTCATCGCTGCGCTCACTAACGGCCACGGCGGAGCTTAAGTCCCCGGCTGTGATCCGTTCGGCAAGGCCGGTCAAGTTCTTGAGCGGGCCGGCGATGTCGCGGGTGATGATCAGGCCCGCGAGTCCGGCAAGGATCAGCGCGACCAGCGTGCCGAGCACGATGGTCAGCTTCGCTTCGTGCGCATCGGCTTGCGCGAGGCTCGCGCGTGTCTTCAACAGATCCTCTTCTTCCGAATTCATGTCCTTGAGCACACCGCGGATCGCGTCCATGATCTTCTTGCCCTTATCGGTCGACACGATGCTCTGCGCGGCCGCGAAGTCACGGGCCTTGCGGACGTCGATGACCTGTTGAAGTTCCGCGAGTTTATCGGTGATGAGCGACGCGAGGCTGGCGACGCGGGCTTGTTGCCGGGGATTGTCCTCGACGAGCTGAGCCAGGTGCCTGCGAATGTCCTCGGCTCGGGCGGCGCCGTCCGTATACGGCGCCAGATAGCTTTCGACTCCCGTAATCACGTAGCCGCGTTGGCCGGTTTCGGCGTCCTGCAGACTCGCGAGCAGCTCGGTGAGTTGATTCTGGACTTCGCGCGTATGTGCGACCCAAGACGCGGCTTCGGTCTGCTTGGTAACGCTCAGGTAGGAAACCGTACCGACGATCACGAAGATCGCCAGCGTGATGCCGAATCCGGCGCTGATCTTGGTCCCGACGTTCCACTTCATAAGCCCGAACTCCATTAATTGATGGGAATCAACTTTCGACTTCTTGATGCACGATGATTTTCGGATCTGCGAGGATGCGCTCCATCTCTAGAACGACGAGGCGCTCCTCGCCGATCCCCTTCAGATATTCCGCGCGGATGCCCGTGAGCGTCGGCAGCGAGGGCTGCAGGCTGTCGGCCGCCACGCTGCGCACTCCCACGATCACGTCCGCCAACAGGCCGAACTCGAGATCATTTTCCTGCACCAGGATGATCCGGTGCAGATCCGTCAAGCCGTGCTCCGGCAGGTCGAAGAATTTCTTCAAATCGAGCACTGGCAGAATACGGCCGCGCACATTGACGATGCCCAGCACAAAAGCCGGAGTACAGGGCAAAGGTGTCAGGTCCCGCAGCGGATGCACGTCTCGAACATGGCGGGTTTCCAGTGCATAACGCTCCGAAGCCAGCCGGAACTCGAGCAGCTCCAGCATTGCGCCCGCGGACATTGACCGGCGCGGCGGAATCGCCAGAGCCTTCGCGCGAGCGCGAAGAATCCGTTCGGCCTCAGCGTTACTGTCTGTCATTTGGGAGCGCCTCCCGAGGAGTCTGCGCTGTCGGTCTGCGCAAGCAGGGTAGTGATGATTTCCACGAGCCGGCCGGCGGTCAAACCGTCGGACTCTGGGAGCAGCGCGTCCGGCGAAGAATCGCGCAGCACATACAGCGTGTTCAAAAAATGCCTTTCCGCCTCCGTCGTGCGCGCGTCGGCGCGGGCGAAATTGCCGAGCACGAAATGCGCCAAGGCGAAGTCAGGCTGAAGGTAGACCGCCCGCTGTAATGAGCGGCGCGCCGCCTCACGCTCTCCCATTTCCTGCAAGACTGTTGCGTGCACGTAGTGGGCGGCAGCGTCGATCTTGTTCGCGGCGATCCAACGTTCGCACCAGACCAGCGCGTCGGCATGCCGACCCTGGTTCGCCAGGGTACGCGCCTGCAGGGAAAACGGTTGCGATGATTCGGTCTCGGCCGGGAGCACTTGCTCAGGCATCGCAGGGGGCTTTTCCGGCGCAGCGGCGTTCGCGAGCGCAATAACCGATGGTTGCGGCGGGTCGAATGCCGTTGCAGTGCTTTCTGCGGGCGTGCCGCAAGACCGCGGTGCCAAATTCAACAGGCCTCTTTCCTCAGGACTGCCTTTCCGGTACAGAATGCTGGCGGGAAAATTAACGGCCACAAATTGAGAGAATAGGGCCTGCGAACATTCGCTGGGACTGACGACCAACCAGCCTTCATCCACCAGCGAGTGGCGTAAGTTCTCCACCAGCTTGCGCGCGTGCGCCGGCGTGAAGTAAATGAGTACATTCCGGCAGAAGATGATGTCCATCGAACCGGTATTGATCGTCGACGAGGAGAAGCCGTCTTGCGCAAGATTCATGTGCGCGAAGCGCACGCATTCTCTGATTTCCGGTGCAACCGTAAAGCGGCCATCAGAGGCTCGTATGAAATAGCGCTCCTTGAATTCGGAGGGGGACTCGCGAAACGACCATTCGCCGTAAACGCCGGCGACCGCTTTCCGTAGAAAGCGCTCGTTGATATCCGTGGCCAAAATCGTCACTTCCCAGTCGCGCCAATCCGGCAGCAGCTGCTGCACCAGGATTGCCAGCGAATAAGCTTCCTCCCCAGTGCTGCAGGCTGCGCTCCACAGGCGCAGCCGCTGCTCGCGGCCACGGCGGCGGCGAAGCAGCTCCGGCAATATGTGCGCGGCCAACGCGTCGAAGGCCTTCCGCTCGCGGAAAAAATAAGTCTCTCCGACGGTAAGATGGCTCGCCAGAGCGTGCAGTTGCGGCCGGGTCAGGGGCGCCGACAACAACCAGTCCGCGCAGCTGACGCCGTCGGCGAAGCCGAATTCCGCCGCCGCGGACGCGAGTCCGCGCTGCAAATCCGGCTGGCGTTCGGCCGGAAAATGCAGCCCGGTACTCTGAGCGACGAATTCACTGACTCGCTGCCAGAGGGCATCGGGCATCACATCAACTTGCATCCGCGGCCTGCTCACGCATCGCCTCATCGAGAGTGCGCGCTTCGTCCGACGACAGAAAATGCTCCAAATCCTGAATCAGCACCAAGCCGTCCTCGAGCTGGATCACGCCGCGAATATGCCCGAGATTCGACCCGACGCTCGGCGCATCGATCAGAGGCGTAGCCGGACAATCGAGAATGCCCTGTGCGGAGTCAATGGCCAGCACCACCGCGCCCCGAGTCGTGCGGGCGATCAAGAAATGGTCCGCTGGGCCGATGGTTCGCTCCGGCAAGCGGAATCTGCGGCGCATGTTGAACACCGGCAATACCTGCCCCTCGACGTCGATCGCTCCGAGCACGACGTCCGGTGCCAGCGGTAAGGGAGTTACGTATGCCGCCCGTACGATTCGGTCGACGGCGCTCAACGGGAGCGCGTAGCGACCGCTATCCAGATAAAAGACAACCCAATGAGCGGATTGGACAACAGGAGCAGCCGGGACGGTCGGGTCAGGTCGTGAGTTGCGAGCCGATTTCACAGTGCTTCGGGGTACGCGTTCCTTGCAGCGACCGTACCTCTCCTCCCTTCCTTGATGACGACATCCTCAACGAGACACGCCAGTATGCCTGGGATTAGGACAATGGACTATGGGCGGCGACCCCGTCGAGCGGCGTTGAAGCCTTACGGGGTTAGATTGCGATTCAATCCACTTGCCGCGCCGCCCCTTTCGAGATCTCACTCTTATTTATAGGCTCGCTCCGCCGCGCGCGCGGGGCCCGACTCGTCTCACGGATCTCGGCCGAGACCGCCCTTGCATCCGTTGCGACATCCATGTCGCAAATGGCGCTCTACTCGGTAACTTCCGCAGGGTGTAGCGGCACTCACCTTCATGCCGAAATGGACACACCGGCGATGTTTGGCGATGCCGCATTGGCGGTTGCCAGTCAGCACAATTCTCCTGGTGTTGACCTCCTGCTCCGGCGGCCAAACCGGGATGAGCGCAGACTCAACAATGACCATTCCACCACCGCTGACGGCCGATTTCGACTCAATTCAGACCAACATTTTTACGCCCATTTGTGCCGGCTGCCACAGCGGACCCAATCCCGCCGCAGACTTAAACCTTGATGCGGCGCACAGCTACAATGACCTGGTCAATGTTCCGAGTACGGAAGAACCCATGCTCGACCGAGTGAAGCCCGGTGATCCCGCGGATAGTTTCCTGGTAATACATCTTAAGAACGACGGGGACGGTGCGCCCGCAAGCGATATCCCGTTTGTCGTTCAATGGATCACGGACGGCGCGCTGCCCGGTAGCTCATCAATGCCGATGGGTGTCGAATCTAATACTGGCGACGCGTTGCAAGGTTCGTCTCAACACTGAGAGTTTCTGCCTTAGTGAGCGGTCTGAGTCTCAGCGTCAACGACTGGCGCTAGGACTGTCTTCGGTAAGTTCGCACTCCGCCTCCCAAAAATGTCCCGATACGCGAAGCACGCATGGTCTGATCACGCGGAATCAAGTCAACGCGATCAAGCCCATAAATCGACCTCGGGGAAATTGTAGGAGCCGCTAATGTCAGCGAAATCCTCTTTGTGCATCGCGGCATCGAGATTCAGTGCTGGGTGTTCCCGTTTTGCGTCCTTCGGACTCGAGTAGTGCGTAACCAGTTTCACAGGTGCAATTCCAACGCTTGAGCCCACCTGGATACACGACTCCGCAGAAAAAGTAGAAAAGTCGATACGGAGTGATTTTCATGGGCTGCCGCAACAAATCATGCTCAAAACCAGGCTGGCGCTGATGGCGAGTGAGAAGTCAATTGTCGGGCTCACGATGGTCTCCTTACCATTATGAGCTGTCCCTGCTCTTTCTTCCGCCGCGATCGATCAGGCGCGCAATGCCGCCACCCAGTTTCATCAGAGTCACGATCGTTGAGCGCGGTAGGGCAATCATCTGTTCGTACCAGCGGCTGGTGCGTTCGACGAAATCCAGCATTTCTCTTAGGCGAACCTGCACAACAGGATCGACGGTCTTATCGTCGCGCGACAGCTCAACACATTCGCGCAATGCCTCAGCCGCCGGATCTAGTTCTCGCGCCTTGCGACCTGCGGCGATTCGCGCCATCAGGTTCCACAGGTCCGTTTCTGCCGTGTAGAAGGTGCGCCGATCCCCGAGAATGGGTACAGAACGAATGATGTTCCAGGTTTGCAGCTCACGCAGGGAATTAGAGACATTCGACCTGGCAATTCCGAGAGTGTCCGCGATATCTTCTGCCGACAACGGCTGTTTCGATGCGTAAAGCAAGGCGTGAATCTGGCTCACCGAGCGATTGACGCCCCAGCGCTCACCGAGATTCCCCCACTCCAGCACAAAGCGCCGCACAGCTTCGGGGATATCGCCTTTGATGTCTGTAGTTTCTGTCATGACAGATATTACAGACCTAAAGGGTCAGGATGTCAAACGTTGAATAACCTTGTCATTCAATTAGATACCCCTCGCGGGACTCGAGGATCTCCGCCATCTGATCATCAATGGCGTTCGAATCGCAATGGATCGGCCAATCGGAGGAACGACGGCAATCTCACCGGAAATCGCCCAAATCCAACCCCATTTTTCCGTCGGCGATAAAGCCACAACAGTAGCGCCATCACTGAACCACCCGGCAGAACGAGTTCTATCAGCGCATAGGGTGCGAGCGCCTTGAGTCGCACAATGACAGCCGCCGCATAGCCGACCCAACCCTTCAACATCGACATGGAATTCACTGCGGTCATCATTGTGCATCTCGTAGATCTGTAAACTTAAGACGAATGAGACGACCCCGAATCGACTTCGACTGGCCGAAACCCCCTCATCGCGTACTGGAAGACGTTCAAGTCAAGCTACGCCAGCATTGCAAACTGCAAGGCGAGCAGGGAAATGCCCGATGCCGTGACGGCCAAAAGCCCCTGTGCGAGCCGCGTAATAAAATTTGTGCTGTTCATGTGTGCATACTCGTTGATTGATCGAACAGGCAACAGAATGCGCCGCCCGCCGATGCACAACAAACGCAGTATTTGACCAACTGTTAAGAAAACCTTAACTCATCCTCCCGATGCTCCAGTCGCGCTCAAGCCGAGAGATCGAGCAAAACGAATTTCTTCAACTGTGATGCCCCACACTTCGGCCTGTCGGGAAGTGCCATCCGCCCTGCCACGCGCGGACGTGGACCCGCGCCACATCAATCTCATCCCCCGGAATCGCGGACCTGATAAGAATCGACTTCGAAACACTGCCTTGCTTCACTGATTGCAGCGCCACTCGTGTAGTACCGATTGCCTCCTTCGCCTAATCCCGGGACAATCCGTCAGCAGTTCGGCCAACAACGCGAGTTGCGTGAATTGAAATGATTTCGCTGAAGCGGACGTTCATCTCGGAGGGCGGCACCTTCGTCAAGTCGGCAAAGACACAACATAATGGTTAGCACGGGGCGATTCCCCAAACACGAATACGGGGCCAAAAGATGAAAGGACGTGTGGCGCTGGTTACGGGCGGCGGCCGGGGGATCGGGCGCGAGGCGGCGCTGTTGCTCTCTGAAGCGGGAGCGCGCGTGATGGTCGTGTCGCGCAGCGCGACGGAACTGGCGGCCGTTGGACTTGAATACGTCGCGGCCGACCTCGGCACTGCCGAGGGCTGCGCGCAGGCCGTTGCCGAAACCGAGCGACGACTAGGGTCGATCGATGTGCTGATTGTGAACCACGGCATCGGCTCGGCGCACGAGCGGCTTGTGTGGGAGCAGGATCCCAATGTGTGGCGCGAGACGATGCGCATCAACCTCGACGGTCCGTTCGAGCTCGCGCGGCTGACGGTAGGCGGCATGTGCAAGCGCGGCTTCGGCCGGCTCGTATTTACAAGTTCGACCGCCGGCGAGAAAGCGGAACGTTCCGGCAGCGCATACACCGCCTCCAAGCATGGGGTTATCGGGCTCGCACGCGCGGTCGCCCAGGACGCGGGGCCCTTCGGTGTCACATCCAACGCAGTTCTGCCAGGCTGGGTGCGAACGGCAATGGCCGAGCGTTCGGCGA
>Ga0193709_1000613_pt1 | contig 11979 bp, 9 predicted proteins | sample H3c2metaG_FD_160571 | JGI IMG/M metagenome (GOLD analysis project Ga0193709, IMG submission 160571) | Soil microbial communities from a riparian zone of the East river system, Colorado, United States - H3c2 | ecosystem: Environmental > Terrestrial > Soil > Riparian zone | place: USA: East River... | reverse complement strand
GCAGCGCACGGCGCGCCACATACAAGGGATCGCAGCCGCCGGCCAACATGCGGCACAGCCAGTACAGCGCGGCATCCGGATCGCTGCCGCGAACCGATTTATGCAGCGCCGATATCTGGTCGTAGAAATTCTCGCCGCCCTTGTCGAAGCGCACGTAAGTGCTGCCGATCACGGCGCGCATGGTGTCGACATCGAGCCGGCGGCCGGCGGCCTCGGGCGTGCTCAAGTCCGCAGCGGTCTCCAATAAATTGAGCATGCGCCGCGCGTCGCCGTCGGCGGCCGCCAACAGCAGCTCGCGCGCGCCCGCGTCCACTTGCAAGTTCAGCGTACCTAAACCCCGTTCCCGATCCGCCAGGGCCCGATCGAGCAGATTCCCAAGATCGTCAGTGGTCAGGGATTTCAGCACGTAGACGCGCGCGCGCGACAGCAAGGCATTATTGACTTCAAACGACGGATTCTCGGTCGTCGCGCCGATGAAGATCAGCGTTCCATCCTCGACGTATGGAAGAAACGCGTCCTGTTGCGCCTTATTGAAGCGGTGGACTTCGTCAAGGAATAAAACCGTGCCCCGCGTGCCGCGCAGACTGCGCGCCTGCTCCACCACGGCACGAATATCTTTGATTCCCGCCTGCACCGCCGAGAGCCCGACGAATTCGGCATTCGCGCCCTGGGCAACCAATCGTGCGAGCGTCGTTTTTCCGGTTCCGGGCGGTCCCCAAAGAATCATCGAATGCGGATGACCGGACTCCAGCGCACGGCGCAGCGGCGCGCCCTGCCCCAACAAGTGCGACTGTCCGACATACTCATCGAGAGACTGCGGACGCAATCGATCGGCCAGCGGCCGATACGTGCCGTCGCTAACCGTCACTTGCCGGCGCGTCCAATTACATCGACGCCGGGCGGCGGCACGAATGTAAACAGGTCAGCGGCAAATTTCGCATTGCGACTCGGGTTGCTGAAGGTCAGCTGCGTGATCTGATTCAGTTTGTCCGCCAGGAACATCGATGCCAGATCGCCATGGCGAAATCCGATCCGCACCAGTTGAAAGTCGGTATCCGCGTGCTTCGGGACAAGCTGGGACAGCAGCACCGCCGGCGTATTGGCCAGACTGGCATCCATCTCGCGCACATTGGCCTGTTGCAGATCCTTGTCATAAAACCAAATCTGCTTGCCGTCCGCCAATATCAATTGCTCTGACGGCTGCGAATAGTCCCAGCGAAATTTCCCAGGTTTCTGCAAGGACAGTTTTCCGGCGGCGCTGCGCACGACCTTGCCATGGCCGTCATCGATGGTCTGCGCAAAGTCGGCAGACCAGGTGGCAAGGCCGTTCAAATACTTTTCGACTTCCGTCGTCGGCGAGGCGAAGGCGCCGGCTGCGCTCAGCAACGACAGCAGGCAACCCAGCAGCGCGACAGTGACTGTCTTATGAACCATCGATGTCATTCCTCAGGGGGCGCGTTGCCGTAGATTTCTCGATTGCCGTTCGACTGCAGCGGACCCACGAGTCCTGCCGCCTCCATCGCTTCCACCAACCGTGCCGCGCGGTTGTAGCCGATCTTGAGGCGCCGCTGGACGCCGGAAATCGACGCCTTGCGCGTCTCGGTGACGATGCGCACGGCTTCGTCGTACAACGGATCGGCTTCCGCGTCGGCAGCAGCGCCTTCGGCGCTCTCCTCCTCGTCCGACGGAAATCCCGGTATGGGATTGCGCGGGCCCTCCAGGATTTCGTCGATATAGACCGGCGGGGAGGCAGACTTCAACCCTGCCACCACACGATGCACTTCTTGGTCCGAGACGAATGCGCCGTGCACGCGTGTCGGAATCGATGTGCCCGGAGGCAGGTACAGCATGTCGCCGTGGCCGAGCAGCGACTCGGCACCGCTCTGGTCCAGAATCGTGCGCGAGTCCACTTTCGCCGAGACCTGGAATGCAATGCGTGTCGGAATATTGGCCTTGATCAATCCCGTAATGACATCCACCGACGGGCGCTGCGTGGCCAATATCAGATGGATGCCGGATGCTCGCGCCTTTTGCGCCAGCCGGGCGATCAACTCCTCCACCTTCTTGCCGACGATCATCATGAGGTCAGCGAGTTCATCGATGATGACCACGATGAAAGGCAGCGAGGTCAGTTCCGGCACATCTTCCTCAACCACGCCGGGCACGCCTTGCGCGATTTTTTGCATGCGAATCGGATCTTTGATGGGCTTGCCGCTGTCGGCGGCTTCTTTCACCTTGCGATTGAAACCGCCGATGTTGCGCACGCCGAGCGCCGACATGAGTTGATAGCGCCGCTCCATTTCCGCCACGCACCACCGCAGTGCGTTGGCAGCCTGTTTCATGTCGGTCACGACAGGCGACAACAGGTGCGGAATACCTTCGTAAACCGACAGCTCCAGCATCTTCGGATCGATCATGATCATCCGAACATGTTCCGGGGTCGCCTTGTACACGAGGCTCAAGACCATGGCGTTGATGCCGACGGACTTGCCGGACCCGGTGGTTCCCGCGATGAGCAAGTGCGGCATGCGGGCCAGATCCGCGACGATGGGCACGCCGCCGATGTCCTTGCCGAGCGCGAGGGCCAACGGCGAGCCCACCTCATCGTAGGGCTTGGATTTGATGATTTCGCCCAACGTCACGATCTCGCGCTTCTCGTTGGGAATCTCCAACCCCACCACGGATTTGCCGGGAATGATTTCCACGACGCGAACACTGATCGCCGATAAGGCGCGCGCCAGGTCCTTGGCCAGATTGCTGATCTGGCTGACCTTCACGCCGGGCGCCGGACGCAACTCAAAGCGCGTGATCACGGGTCCGGGCTGCACGGCCACCACCTCGACCTCAATGCCAAAATCCCGCAGCTTGATTTCCACCAGCCGCGACATGGCCTCCAACGCTTCGTCCGAGTAGGACTGTTCGCGCGAGCCGGGTTCATCGAGCAGCGACAGTGCCGGCAATTCGCTGGACTTCGGCGCATCGAACAGGGGCACCTGGCGCTCGCGTTCGACCCGATCGCTTTTTTGCGGCAGCGGGGCCGGCGCTTCGATCCGGGGCGGCGGTCGACTGGCGACTTTTTTCTGCTCCTCGCGCACGACTTCCTGGCGCGCCTGCTTGCGAAGCTGACCGGACGCGAGCTCGCGCCGTTGCTCCAGGCGGCTGCGGGTCCACTCGATCGCGCTCAAGACCCACGCACCGAGCTTGTCCATGACTTCAAACCACGACACGCCCAAAAACAACGCCACACCGGCCAACCACAAGCCGAGCAGCAGCAACGTGGCGCCGAGAAAGCTCAATCCACGAGCGCCGCCCCTGCCTGCGAGTTCACCGAGTACGCCGCCGGCGCTGTTCGGCAACCCCGCCCCGCTCCAGTGCAGCGTGGCAAGTCCGCAGCTGGTCACCAGCGTCAGCACGAACCCGACGGCACGCAACAATGTATTGATGCGCCCGCGGCTATCGGGCAGCGCCTGATCTTTGTGGACCAGCCAGCCGGCATATGCCAGCATCACGGGAAATAGATAGGCTGGGCGGCCAAAAAGCAGCAGGAAAAAACTCGCCACCCATGCGCCCACCGGCCCGATCAAGTTGCCGACGGGACCTGGCCCGCCGGTGTCCGAGAAGCTGCGATCGTGATCGTGATAGGACACCAGCGCCAACAGCAGCAGCAGCGCGAGCGCGGCTAGGACCCAAAGCGTCCCTTCGCGCAAGGAGCGCGCGACGGCAGCAGAGAGTTTCATTTTCTGCTTGCCCTTCTTGGCCGAGGAAGCTTCGATTAGATCTAGACCTTTAATGATAATTACTTCTTAACTGGTTGAATAGTATGTAATAGTAACCCGGTCAACGTGCGGCAACAACATCGAGGGCGCAGTTGCTGATTGGACTTGTAGGAACTGGCTGGAGCCCACAGATTTACTTACCATGGGTCAGCTAACCTTTAGCGCTCGCCGGCTCCCAAAGCCTAAGCGACTAATCACAGACGAGAGGCAAATTATACATGAGCGTAGTCAGGCACAGTCGTCTCCTCATCCTGGGGTCCGGACCTGCAGGCTACACCGCGGCTGTCTATGCGGCCCGGGCGAATCGCAATCCCGTCCTGATCACCGGCTTGGAACAGGGCGGGCAGCTCATGACCACCACCGATGTGGATAACTGGCCGGGCGACGTCGAACATCTGCAGGGACCTGCGCTGATGGAGCGCATGCGGCTGCACGCCGAGCGATTCAATACCGAAATCGTGTTCGATCACATCAATCGGGTCGAGCTGCGCCATCGCCCGTTTCATCTTTACGGCGATAACGGCACGTACACCTGCGACGCCCTGATCATTGCGACGGGCGCCTCGGCCCAATATTTAGGATTGCCTTCGGAGGAGACCTATCGCGGCAAGGGCGTATCCGCCTGCGCAACCTGCGACGGCTTCTTCTATCGCGGCAAGGCGGTGGCCGTGGTCGGCGGCGGCAACACGGCCGTCGAGGAGGCGCTGTACCTCACCAATATTGCTTCGCACGTGACGCTGGTGCACCGGCGCGACAAATTGCGCGCCGAGCGGATATTGCAGGACCGATTGTTCGCGCTGGAAAGGGCCGGCAAGGCCAGCATCGTTTGGAATCACACCGTCGAGGAAATTCTGGGCGATGACTCGGGTGTTACCGGCGCGCGGCTGCGGGCCGCGGGCGGCAGCGCCACACGCTCCATCAAGGTCGACGGGGTATTCATTGCCGTCGGCCATGTACCGAATACCCAGCTTTTCGATCAGCAATTGGACATGCGCGGCGGATATATCGTGGTCAAGGGCGGCAGCGAGGGCGGCGCTACCGGCACCAGCATGGCGGGAGTTTTCGCGGCCGGCGATGTGGCCGATCACGTCTATCGCCAGGCCGTCACCTCGGCCGGCACCGGGTGCATGGCGGCACTCGACGCCGATAAATACCTAGAACGAATTGAGGCCGAGACCCACGTCAAACAGCGCGCTGCCCACGCGTGACCTTTCGGCCGGCGCGAATTCTCGAGAGCATCGCGCAGATCGACGCGCGAAGCTGGAACGCGCTGGCGGGATCTGCACAACCTTTTCTGCGCCACGAATTCTTCCTGGCGTTGGAGCAGTCCGGTTGCGCCGCCGCCCGCACCGGCTGGATGCCTCGACATCTCATCATCGAGGACGCCAAAGGCGCGCCGGCGGCAGCCATGCCGCTGTTCCGCAAGGCGCACTCCCGCGGCGAGTTCGTCTTCGATTTTTCTTGGGCCGGCGCCTACGCACAACACGGCCTTAACTACTATCCGAAATTGCTGACGGCAGTGCCGTTCACGCCCGTTTCGGGCCCCCGCATCCTGGTGGCTCCCAACGTCGATGGCAGGGCCGTCACCAAGAGCGCGGTCCGCGCCGCGCTGGACTATGCGCGAAGCGAACAGCTGTCCTCCTGGCACGTGCTGTTTCCAACCGACGAAACTGCTGCCGATCTGGATCAGGCCGGACTGATACTGCGTCGCGACTGCCAGTTTCATTGGTACAACCATGGCTACGAATCCTTCGAATCGTTCCTGGCGACTTTCACCGCCGAGAAGCGCAAGAAGGCCAAACGCGAGCGTCGGCGCGTCGCCGAGGCCGGCATCGAATTCGACACCCTGCACGGCGGCGACATGACCGCCTCGCTGTGGGACATCGTCTATGAGTTCTATGCCGAGACGTTTCATCGTCACGGTCACGAGCCCTACCTGAACCTGGATTTTTTCAAGCGCGTGAGCGCCGCGATGCCCAACGAACTCATGCTCAAAGTGGCGCGCGTGGGAGCGGAACCGATTGCCGTGGCCATTTTCTTCGTGGGCAGCGAGGCGCTGTACGGACGCTACTGGGGCGCCGGCGGCAACTTCCACAGCTTGCATTTCGAGGCCTGCTACTACCAGGGGATCGAGTACTGCATCGAAAAGAAGCTGCAGCGCTTCGAGCCGGGAACTCAGGGCGAGCACAAAGTCCCGCGAGGATTCGTCCCCACCCTGACGCACTCCGCGCATTACATCGCCGATGCGCGATTTGCGGCGGCGATTCGCGACTACGCCCAGCGCGAAGCTCGCGGCGTCGACAACTATGCTGCCGCGGTCAATGAGCACGTGCCGTACCACCGCACGCCCGATGAGGAGCTGCGACTCTGAGCAGACTCGTTTGGCTGGGGGAGCAGGCGGATCCGAATTGGTTTCCGCCCTTGGACCAGGCCTTGCGCGAGCCGCCGGGACTGCTGGCCGCGGGCGGCGATTTGAGCCCGACCCGGCTGCTGGCGGCCTACGAGCGCGGCGTGTTTCCCTGGTATTCAGCGCAACAACCCATCCTGTGGTGGTCGCCGGATCCGCGCATGGTGCTGTTTCCCGCTGAATTCAAATGTTCAAGAAGCCTGAGCAAAACCTTGCGCCATGGGCCGTTCACGACCCGTGTCGATCTGGCGTTCGCGGCGACCATCCGCGGTTGCGCCGCGCCCCGCCGCTCAGGTCCCGAGACGTGGCTGAACGCGGAAATGATCGAGTCCTACGACCGGCTGCACGAACTCGGATTCGGACACTCGGTCGAGACCTATCGGGGTGATCGGCTGGCCGGGGGCTTGTACGGCATTCAGCTGGGGCAGGTATTCTTTGGTGAATCCATGTTCAGCCTCGAACGCGATGCCTCAAAAGTGGCCTTGGCTCGCCTGGTGGATGAGTGTCGCGCGCGCGACATCAAGCTGATCGACTGCCAGGTCGCCAGTGCGCATTTGGCGGGCTTCGGCGCCCGCGAGGTCTCGCGCAGCGAGTTTGCCCGGTTCCTGAGCCAGTACGCCAGCCGCGCGCCCCAGGGTAAATGGCCCAATGAACCCCAACTACCAGCCTCGAGTACTCCACGAGGCTAGTAAATTGAGGGTGCTTTATGCACAATGCGCCCGGTTTCACGCATACCACAAGGACGCATGTCAAAAGAAGAGGCCATTCAATTCGAGGGCGAGGTCGTTGAGACTTTGCCCAATACGACATTTCGCGTCAAACTCAAGACCGGCCATGTAGTTACCGCACATATCTCAGGCAAGATGCGCAAAAACTACATCCGAATCTTAACCGGCGACCAAGTCACCGTGGAGATGACTCCCTACGATTTAACCAAGGGCCGCATCGTCTACCGGGGCCGCTGAGCCTTTCTAGGCGCTGCGCGCCACCTTTCAACGGGGTCGAAGCGACCCCGCCCTTAGTTTGCCCTGCTAGGCGCTGTCCTGGTGCGACAGCAGCGCCGGCTTCGGGTCCGCGGCACGTGTTTCCAGCTTGAGCTTGTCGCCGTCCTCGCTCAGGGTCACCTCGACGTGGCCGCCATTCACGAGCTTGCCAAACAGCAGCTCTTCGGCCAGCGGACGCTTGATGAACTCCTGGATGATGCGCGCCATGGGCCGCGCACCCATCTTCGGATCGTAGCCGCGCTTCGCAATCCAGCGCCGCGCCGGCTCGTCCACGGAAATCGACACACCCTTCTGTTCGAGCTGAGCCTCCGCCTCGACCAGGATTTTGTCGACCACCCGCTCGATGGTGTCCTGATCCAGGCTGCCGAACTGAATGACGGCATCCAATCGATTGCGGAACTCCGGCGAAAACAGCCGGCGAATCGCCTCCATGCCATCGGCGCCCGAGTCCGACTGGGTGAATCCAATGCTCGGCCGGCTCATCTCGAATGCTCCCGCGTTCGTGGTCATCACAATGATGACGTGGCGGAAATCGGCCTTGCGGCCGTTGTTGTCGGTGAGCGTGCCATGATCCATCACTTGCAACAGCAGATTGAACACATCCGGATGGGCCTTCTCGATTTCATCGAGCAACAGCACGCAATGCGGATGCTTGGCGATCGCTTCGGTCAACAGGCCGCCCTGATCGAAACCGACGTAGCCCGGCGGCGCGCCGATCAAGCGCGACACGGTGTGGCGTTCCATGTACTCCGACATGTCGAAGCGCACGAATTCCACGCCCATGGCAATCGCCAGCTGACGAGTCACCTCGGTCTTGCCGACGCCCGTGGGACCGGAGAACAGGAATGAGCCCACCGGCCGCCGCTGATCGCCCAAGCCGGAGCGCGACATTTTAATGGCCGCCGACAACGCCTCGATGGCCTTGTCCTGGCCAAATATCGTCAGTTTCAAATTGCGCTCTAAATTCTTCAGCACGTCGCGATCGGACATCGACACATTCTTCGGCGGAATTCGCGCGATGCGCGCCACGACATTTTCAATTTGCGTCACGGTGACGGACTGCGCGCGCTTCTCGACCGGCTGCAGGCGCAGATTCGCTCCGGCCTCATCGACCACATCGATGGCCTTATCCGGCATGTGCCTATCGTTGATATGCCTGGCAGCCAGCTCCGCCGCCGCCCGCAGCGCATCATCCTCGTACTTGATGCCGTGATGCTCTTCGTATCGGGATTTCAAGCCGCGAAGAATATCGACCGTGTCTTGCACGGACGGCTCGGTGATATCGATCTTCTGGAAGCGCCGCGCCAGCGCGTGATCCTTCTCGAATATCCCGCGGTACTCGTTGTACGTGGTCGATCCGATGCAGCGCAAATCGCCGTTGGCCAGCGCCGGCTTGATCAAATTGGAGGCATCCATCACGCCGCCGGAAGCCGCCCCTGCACCGATGACGGTGTGAATTTCATCAATGAATAGAATTGCGCCCGGCTGCTTCTTGACCTCGGCCAGCACGGCCTTCAGACGCTTCTCGAAATCGCCCCGGTACTTGGTTCCCGCCACCAGCGAGCCCATATCGAGCGAATAGATGGTGGCGTCCAACAGCACGTCCGGCACTTGATTCTCGACGATCATGCGGGCCAGTCCTTCCGCGATCGCCGTCTTGCCGACGCCGGCCTCACCCACGTAGAGCGGGTTGTTCTTGCGTCTACGGCACAGAATCTCGATGGTGCGTTCGACCTCGAGCTTGCGGCCGATCAAAGGATCGATCTTGCCCTTGCGCGCCGAGTCGTTCAGGTTCGTCGCATATTTCTCCAATGCATTGCCGTTGCCATCCCCCTCGCGCTCCGCGTCGGGTGAGGCCGAACTATCGTCCCGTTCACTGCGCTCCTCGCCGCCAGCCTTGGATAAGCCGTGCGCGATGAAATTGACCACGTCCAGACGCGAGACATCCTGCATGCTGAGCAGGTACGCCGCGTGGGATTGTTTTTCGCTGAAGATCGCCACCAGCACATTGGCCACTGTGACTTCTTTCTTGCCGCTCGATTGGACGTGAAACACGGCCCTTTGCAGGACCCGCTGAAAGCCCAGTGTGGGCTGCACGTCCCGGTCCTCGCCGGTGGGCAATCGCGGCGTGGTCTGGTCGATAAATTGTTTGAGTTCGGATTTGAGCTTGGCGGTGTCCGCGCCGCAAGACTTCAAGATTTCCCGTACCTTGGGGGTGTCTACGATCGCGAGCAGCAAGTGCTCCACGGTCATGAATTCATGCCGCGCCTCGCGCGCACCGGCAAACGCATCATTCAAGCAAAATTCCAGTTCTTGACTTAGCACTTTACGCCTCTTCTAGCGTTGCCATCAGCGGATGCTGATGTTGTCGCGCATACGCGATTACTTGAGCCACCTTGGTCTCTGCAATTTCATAAGTGAAGACGCCACAGACTCCTTTGCCCTTGGTATGGACCTCCAGCATAACCCGAGTAGCTTTGGTACGGTCCATAGCGAAGAACCGCTGCAGGATGTCGACCACGAACTCCATGGGAGTGTAGTCGTCATTTATCAGAACTACTTGATACAGAGGCGGTCTTTTGAGCTTGGGCGCCGCTTCCTCGACGATTAAGCTCGTTCCATCCCGCCCGCGTTCAATGTCACTCATGAGTTATCAGTTTATAGGGCGCGGTTGGGCGCTTTACAAGACATGAAAGCCGAACCTCGTCGCAGGATCCATTAAATGCGCTGCCCGGGCACGTTTTTTTAAGGAGTGTCGCCATTCACTGTCACTTTACTTTACAAGCAAAAACAAATGCTTGAGCGTCCAAGCGCAGAGCCCGTATGATTGCCGCCACGGTTACCATCGCGGGTGACGGGATGGCCTTCGCACGCGACTAATGTCACGACGTTAAGCACACCTGAAATGCTCGATACGCACGCAAATGAATGGTTGTCCCGGCTACGAGCCCAGGGACCTAAGCTGGTGTCGCTGGTGTTTGCCGCGCTGATCCTGCTGCAGTTGCTAAAAATCGGTTATTCGTTCATTTCCAAGCCCTTGAAGTCGCCGCAACCGGTTGTCACGACTTCCGCGCCCCGCCCGCAGCGCTCCGGCGTGGACATCCAAACGGTCGTTTCGGCCCATTTGTTCGGTGTGGCGGTGGTCGACCCATCGACTCAAGATCCTGAAAACGCGCCGCAAAGCTCCGCCAATCTGATGCTTGCCGGTACGATTGCCACCCAAGACCCGAAGCGCGGGGTGGCGATCATTAGCGACGCCGGCAGCCCCTCCAAGGTCTATTCGGTGGGCGAGCGCATCGGCGGCGCGTCTTTGCATTCGGTCTACCTCGATCACGTCATTCTGGATCGAGGGGGTGCACTGGAAACGCTGCTGTTGCCGCGCCAGCTACCGCCTTCCGCCGGGCGCGCGGTTTCCGCCTTGCGCCGTCCCGGGGCCGATCCCCGCACCGCCGCCGCCGTCGACAACATACGGCGCATGGTTCAGCAGGACCCCAGCATTCTTGACCAAGTGATGCGAACCGTGGCCTCGTACGACAATGCGGCGGGTAAACTGAGAGGCTTTCGCGCTTATCCTGGACGAAATCGAGCGATATTCAGCAAGCTGGGCCTGAAATCAGGAGATTTGGTGACCGCCATCAACGGCACGCCGTTGGATGACCCGCAACGCAGTCAGGATGTGTTCAACACGATTCAGACCTCCGATCACGTCACCGTGACCATCGAACGCGGCGGTCAAAAACAGGACATTACGTTGAACATCGCACAGGTAGCGGCACAGGCGACCAAGGATTTGGAGAACGAGCCAAACAACAGCACGACACCCGCGCCCAGCGGCGCCACGCCACCACCACCACCACCCAACAATCCCAATGAAAATTCAAACGAATAGCGTCAGCGGCGGTCGAAGCCGTTCAACATGCGAGTACCCATGACACCTAAGTCGACTGAATTTCAATCCAAACGCAGGATTGCGGCGGTAATGGCGCTGTCGAGCTTGCTGGTGTCGGTGATGCTACCGGCCGCCCCGCAGCAGCCGAAGCCTCAGGAAGGCGCGACCATCACGCCGAACTACAAGGATGCGGACCTGGGTCAAATCATCCAAGCCGTCGGTGAAGTGACCGGCAAGAATTTCATCATTGACCCGCGAGTCAACGCCAAGGTCACCATGGTGTCCTCGACACCGATGTCGCCCGCGGCATTCTATGAGGCCTTCCTGGCGGTGTTGCAGGTGTACGGTTATGTCGCCGTGCCGTCCGGCAAGGTCATCAAGATCGTGCCCAATACGGACCTGCGGCAACTGCCGGCCAACGACCTGCCGAACAATGTGAGTACGACGTCGGATGAAATCGTGACGCAGATCGTTACCTTGAAGAATGTCAGCGCCGCTCAGCTGGTGCCGATGCTGCGGCCTTTGATCCCGACTTATGGACACCTTGCCGCCTACCCGGGCGGCAACATGCTGATTATTTCCGATCGCGCCAGCAACGTGAGCCGGGTGGTGCGCATCATCCAGCGCATGGATGAGAGCGGCGATGAACCCATCGAGGTCATCCCGCTGCACAACGCGGGCGCCGCCGATGTGGTGCGCATCGTCAACTCCTTGAATCAGGGCGCAGGCGCCGAAGCCGGCGGCGCCATCGTCAAGATCGTCGCCGATGAGCGCACCAACAGCATTCTGTTGACCGGAGAGCGCTCGGCGCGCCTGCGGCTCAAGGCGCTGATTATCAACATGGATACGCCCATGGCCTCGGGCGGCGATATCCAAGTCCGTTACCTGCGCTACGCGGACGCG
>Ga0193709_1000612_pt1 | contig 11983 bp, 11 predicted proteins | sample H3c2metaG_FD_160571 | JGI IMG/M metagenome (GOLD analysis project Ga0193709, IMG submission 160571) | Soil microbial communities from a riparian zone of the East river system, Colorado, United States - H3c2 | ecosystem: Environmental > Terrestrial > Soil > Riparian zone | place: USA: East River... | reverse complement strand
CTTCCAGCAATAGAAAACTTCGCGTCCGTCCATCTGCCCGTGGAAATCTACCAGCCCCGTGTCCATGCCTTTGCAGATGACGCCCAGCTCGTTCAGCTCGGCGATGTAACCCTCGATGTCGCGGGCGAGACGCTGCGCCTCGATCTGCAGCAGCTCCGCGATCGCGTCGGGATGATCGGGGCTCGCGCCGACCGTCGCAAGCTCGAACTCGCGGACCTTGTCCTCCCAGCGCGCATGATCGCGCACGAGATCCTCTACGATTCTGCTCACGAGCGGCAGCGTTCGATTTGCCTCTTCGACGGTGAAGATCCGTTCCATGTGCGAACTCTCGTTGTTTTTGCGGAGAGGGTCAAGTGATAAAAAAAGAGGCCGCCCAGTGGACGACCTCTTTTTTTTTCATCTCCGACATTACTCGGCCATCTGCACATCCTCGCTGGCGAAGCCATACTTGGCCGGCTCCTTCGAGATCCGGGCGGCCGCAATCATCATCGGCACGTAATCCTGAGTCTCCTTCGGCAGGAGGCTCGAGATCCTATAGTAGTCGGCATCGGTGCCCTTCTCGCTGCCAGTTACCTGGCGCATGATGCGTCCCACTCTGTTCTCGCCCGTGTTGTACGCCGCGGCAGCGAGATACCACGAACCGAAGCGGTCGTGCAGGTCGGACAGATACGCGAGCGCGGCATCGGTCGCCTTCGCCGGTTGATTTCGCTCGTCCACCTTCTTGCTGACGGTGAGCCCGTACCGCTGGCCAGTCTCGCTGATGAACTGCCAGAGACCACCCGCCTTTGCCGGCGACTGCGCCTTCGGGTTGAAGCCCGACTCGATCATGGCGAGGTAAATCAGATCCTGCGGCATGTCGCGTTCGGTGAGCTTCGCTGAGATCATCGGCTCGTACGTGTCCTTGCGATCGAGCCAGGTCGCGAAGCGCGACTTCACCTTTGGATCAGTGGAAAAAAGCTTGATCCACGAATCCACCCGGGCGTTGTCGAGGTTCGCCAAATCCCAGCCGATCTGAGACTCGGTTGCCGACGCGTCCGCCGAGGCGGTCGCTGTCACGCGTGCGAGTGCCATCTCCACTGGATTGGAGTCTGGGCCCGAATGTGGTACCGCGTAAATCACGGCGAGCGTTGCGACGCTACCGATAGCGACATTCCGGGCCAGTCTGGAATTGAGAATCCCTTTGATTCGGTTCACAAATCCTCCTTTGCTGGAATCGGCGCCTGGGTGAAATGCAGACCAGACCGGGGCAGTAGATAGCCACGGCTGAGCTGCAGTTCAGCTGCTTGGACCGACATATGTTTACTTGACTGAATCTAGTCGGTCCAGCCCGAAATGGAAGGACTTTAAGCGGATCTTAATGCTGACTAACTCCTTGCAGCATCAAGACTTAACTCGGCTCCTGTGGTCTTCTTCGGCGACCCTCTCCCGGAGCCTGGTTTCCCGCCTCTCCTTGGCCGCCTGATAGCGCCGAATCTCCACGGGCGTTTCAGGCTTGAGGGGCGGAACCGGTACCGGCTTTCCGTTCCGATCGACCGCGACGAAGGTCAGATAGCACGAGTTCGTGTGGCGCCGAACTCCGGTCAGGATGTTCTCGCTCTCCACACGCACTCCGATCTCCATCGACGTCCTGCCGACGAAGTTGACGCTCGACTTCATTATGATGAGATCGCCGACGTGGATCGGCTCGCGGAAATCCACGCGATCCACCGACACGGTCACGCACGCCATGCGCGCGTGCCGGATGGCCGAGACCGCGGCGGTGGTATCCATCATCGAGAGCACGACGCCGCCGAAGACGTGGCCGAGGACGTTGGCGTGCTGCGGCATCATGAGCTGGCCGGTCTCGTACTGGGTTTCGTGAACTGACCGGGCGCCATTGCCCGATGTCGTCACTTCCCGCTTCCCGCTTCCAGGTTCCCGCTTGTCATCGGATTTGCCCGCGGACTTAGACCGACTCATGCCTGGACTCCGCGGCGTTTCATCACGTTCCGCGGACGCGGCGTCGGATCGAAATGGGTGCCGGCCCGGCGCTTGATAGCAGGCTTTTTGTTTGACACCTGTTGAATCCTCTCTCCGTAGGCGGTCGCATCGTTGAATGCGCGCGAAAGCGCGGTCCTAGTCTGCGCGTCGACGCGCGGTTGATCGAGCCAGAATATCTGGACGAAGCTCGACGCGACCAGACCCAGCCTCCACTCTCGTCCCCGGCGATCCCGGAGCGACAGCGCGTTCGCCTTGTGCACGGAATCATAGTGGGAGATGACGTCGTAGCCGTCGTGTCTCCACCTGCGATTCACGAGCCCGCCCTCGCCCGCTGCCTCCTGCACCGTCGAGTCGCGCAGCATCCTGTCCAGCTCGGCGGGCCTTCCGTTCCGGAGATCGATCACCGCGCGAGTCGTGTCGTCCTGATCGTGATCGTTCGCGCGCTCGATCGAGAGACGGTGCTCGAGCGCCACGTATGGTCCGAGGACGTTCAGGATGTCAGTCTCTCCGACGGCGGTCATCTCGATGTCGTCATCGGGATCGTCGTCGGGGCCCAGAAGCGACGCTCTTGGGTGCTGGCGGTGATATTCTTCGGAGAGATGAACGATGGCGGTGTCGTCGAAGATGATCGTCGAGTCGCCGGTCGCGAGCTCCCGCCGGAAAACCCTCTCGCCGCTCAGCAGCGCGCGGGGAAAAGAACGATCGATCTCTCCGACGAAGATCTCGTAGTAGCGTCCCCCGGTGCGCGCGAGAATGAGGGGTGAGCCACGGATCCTGAGCCCGGAGTTGTCGCTCCGGACCCAGTAGGTCTGGTCACCGGCGGACACGAGAAACTCTGCCGTCGGGGGCAGAGGCGGAGGAAGGGCGCAAGAGCCGGCAGCAGCGACGGCGAGGATAGCGAGACTGGTCATTCTCATCGTCGCCAAATATACCGGATTTGGTCGTGATTTACGGACCGATCTGTCGTCTAAAGCAGTACTATTCAGAGCGGTTAATCGCTCTGGCGACGCTGCTCGCGACTCTGATTAGATTTTGCTCCGTCTCCTGCCGACATCCATACAAATAGAAGCATGCAACTTCACAAGATCACCCTCGCGATAGCCACGGTGGCGGCGTCGGTGCTTGCCTGCACGGGCACGCACGAAGCGTCCGCCGGTAATGCAGCACCCGATCGCAGTGCGGACAGCGCAGGTGCGATCGTGCAAACCGCGCCCGTCGGGGTCGCATCCGCTAGCGCTGTTCCGACGAAACCGGCTCGCGCCGCCGCGGACACCGACAGTGTGGCTGCGCGACCAAGAGTTGTCGCAGCCGGTCATCATCCCACGCCGCCGGTCCTCGACTCGCTGATCAAGGGCACGTTGCCCGTGCGCGGACTGTACGTCTTCCGCTTCGCCGCGAACACGCGCCGTCTCAAGCACCTCATCGGAATCGCGGATTCGACCGAGGTCAACGCGCTCATCATCGACGTGAAGGACGAGTTCGGATTGAACTACAATTCCAGCGATCCGATGGTGAAGAAAAACGCGGGCACGCAGGTGAAGGCGCCCAACCTCGGCGCGCTCGTCGACACGATTCGCGCGCACGGAATTCTCCCGGTCGCGCGCATCGTCGTGTTCAAGGATTCGGTCACGGCGCGGAACAATCCCGATCACACCATCCGGAAAGCGGACGGCACCGCCTGGCACGACAAGAAGGGACAGACGTGGGTGAATCCGTACGCGAACGCGATCTGGGAGTACAACTTCCGCGTCGCGGAGGAAGCCATCAAGCTGGGATTCGGCGAGATCCAGTTCGATTACATCCGATTCCCTGAGCCGTACAAGAGTCTGCCGCCACAGGTATTTCCTGAGCAGAACGGCCGGGCGAAGCCGCAGGTGCTCGCCGAATTCCTCTCCGCCGCGCGTGCTCGCTTCGCGAAGATGGGCGTGAGAACGACGGCCGACATCTTCGGGCTCGTCACCACCGTGGGTGGCACGCTCGAGGTCGGACAGAAGTGGGAGCCGATCGCGCAGTCGGTGGACGTCGTGCTGCCGATGGTTTATCCGTCGCACTATCCGCCCGGCTCGTTCCAGCTGCCGCACCCGAACGCGGCTCCGTACGATGTCATCCACATCGCGATCTCACGCGCCCGCGAGCGCGACGAGAAGATGGGCATCACGGGAGACCACGTGCGCCCATGGCTGCAGGCGTTCAGCATCGGGAATCCCAAGTACGGACCACACGAGCTCGAGGAGCAGAAGCGCGGCGTTTACGACGCGGGCTACGACGGGTGGGTGCTTTGGGAGCCAGGTTCGAGGTACGACAAGTTTCTTCCTGCATTGGAAAAGACTTTCGTGTCGCGGAAAAAGGTGCCGCCGGTACCACGGCCTGCTAATCGGCTCGACTGAGACTCACGGCAACTGAACAGGCGGGAGGCACGAGTAGCAAAGGCGTCAGTTTGTTAGTTCACTACGCCCCGACTGAACTAGTGGCGTACTAACCACAAGCAGTCCCCTGAACGCCACTGAGGCAAGTCCCGGCGTCGTGAACCGGGAACTGACGCCTACGCTACTGACGCCTCTCGCCCGTTCAGTTGCAGTTACCAGTCTCAGATAAGCCCTCGTTAAAAACCAAAACTCGGTGAGCCGTGAGCGCGGCGTCGCTACTATATTGTGCCGCGATGACCAAGCCTCCGGTGAGAACGATAAAGACCACCGCCACTATCACGGGCATGACCTGCGCACACTGCGTTCGCGCCGTGTTCACCGCGTTGGCCGGAGTCGAGGGCATCCAAAGGGCTGACGTGAAAATCGGCCGCGCGGTCATCGAGCACGACGGCACCGTAACGCCCGAAGAAATCCGCGACGCCATCAAGCTCGCGGGCTACGAAGTAAAGGACATCAAGATCGACGGCCGCACTCTTCCCCTCGCGCCATGAAAACTCCAACGCAAAACGCACCGGTTGAAGTAGACGACGACGAGCGCACCGTCGGCGCTCTGTTGGCGCCGGATATCCTCGAGATGCTCGAGGACAGTCCCGACGCGATTCCAGCCGAGACCGAGGAGCTGCACGCGAAGGATCTCGCGGACGTCGCGCATGCGTTGCCGCGAGAGATGGTGGCGCCGTTCCTGTCCGCGCTCCCTGTCGAGCGCGCGGCGGATGTGCTCGAGTACCTGAACGAGGATCTCCGCAGCGAGGTCCTCGAGACCATGAGCCCGCGTCAGGCCGCCGAGCTCGTCACGGAGATGACGCCGGACGATCGCGCCGACACGCTCGAGGGTCTCGAAGAAGAGACGACAGAAGACATTCTCTCCGAGATTCCCGCGGCCGAGCGCGCCGAGACGGAGAAGCTGCTCTCGTACGACCCGAATTCCGCCGGCGGACTGATGACGACGGAGTTCGTCTCCGTCTCCGAGGATACGCCGGTGGATGAAGCGCTCGCGGCTGTGCGTAGAATCGCCAGATCAGAGCGGCGCGAAGCGATGAACACGATCTACACGACCGATTCGGCCGGACGCGTAAAAGGCGTCATGTCACTGCGCGAGCTGCTCGCCGCGCCGGAAGGCGGTAAGGTCTCGGACATCGCCTGGCAGGAAGTGCAGACGGTTCCGATCACCGCCGACCGTGAAGAAGTCGCGCTGCTCGTGCGCGAGTACGATCTCGTCGCCGTTCCCGTCGTGGACCAGAACGGCGTGATCCAGGGCGTCGTCACGGTCGACGACGTCATCGACGCGCTGGTCGAGGAGCACACGGAAGACGTGCAACGCTTCGGCGGAATGGAAGCACTCGACATGCCGTACACCCAAATCGGATTCTTCTCGATGATCGGCAAGCGCGCTCCATGGCTCGCCGCGCTCTTTCTGAGCGAGATGCTGACGACGACGGCGATGGGACACTTTCAGGGCGAGCTCGAGAAAGCGGTCGTGCTCGCGCTATTTGTCCCGCTCATCATCAGCTCGGGTGGAAATTCCGGCTCTCAGGCGACGTCGCTCATCATCCGCTCCCTCGCGCTGGGCGAGATCAAGCTGCGCGACTGGTGGAGGATCATGCTCCGCGAGCTCCCGTCCGGCCTCGTACTCGGCACAATACTCGGCCTCATGGGCATCGGGCGGATTCTACTCTGGCAGCACCTCGGCATCGGCAGCTATCCGCACCCGAACCTCCTCGCGCTGACGATCGGGGTCGCGCTGGTCGGCGTCGTGACTTTCGGATCGCTCGCAGGCTCGATGCTGCCGTTCGTGTTGCAAAAGCTCGGTTTCGACCCCGCGAGCGCATCAGCTCCCTTCGTCGCGACACTCGTCGACGTCACAGGTCTCAGCATTTACTTCTACGTCGCGCTCCTGATTCTTCGCGGGACTCTTTTGTAGGTTAGTGAACTCGGCGCGTCGGTCAGCCGGAGGGGGTTCCTCTCCGCGGCTACACTCGCTTGGTCGGAGCCCCTAACTACGCTCCCTCGCTCCGCTCGGTCGCGGGTCTCCTCCTCGCGCTCGTTTGAAGCCGCTACGAGGACCCCCTCCGACTTCCCTGCGGGTGTCACAGCAACCTAGAGCATGCGCGACGAATCGTCCGCGCGCCGTGAAGCAAGTACGCGTTCCCGTTTGCGACAACGCTTGCGCGCCGTGAGCGAGCGCGCTCACGGGGAATCTCATTTCGGACTGCGGCGGCGCACTAAGAGATCGCCATTGGGAGGGCGGCGAGGGTGTCCTCGGAGGGGCATCCGCAGACAAGGCTGTCGATTCACGGGCGCGCAAGCGCGCCCGAAATCGACAGGCGGGCGAGGACTCTGCCCCGAAGAGGACATCCTCGCCGACCGACCGCGCGAGATGCTGGACGCTACTTCGCGCCCACCTTTGCGGGCGTTGAATCCAAGCTAGGCTTAGCGCTTGGCGCACCAGTAGCGCGCCGTTTTGTCTTGTCGGGACTCGTGACGCTCGAGACGATTCCCTGCTCGAGCCACGCGTGGTCACCGCGCAGAACTTCCATCGCGAGCTTGTAGAGTGCTGGATCGTTGGCGCCGAACAGCGCATCAAAATGCGCCTTGATCCGGTCGCGCGCCTCGATGCAGAACACATCCGCGAGCGTGACGGCCTCGGGTCTTTCCTTCGACATCATCTTCGCCCTCGAGCAGGCGGCCGACATCGCGTACAGCTCCGCGCCGATATCCACCGCGCGGAACAGCACCATCTGCCTCTTCTCGAGCTTGGGGCCGAAGCGAACCATCGCGTGGAAGATCGAGCGACCAAGATGACGCGTCGTCCGCTCGATGTAGCGCACGTGGGTCGCGAGCTTGCCGAACTCGCCGTATCTCCGGAGTCGCGACGCGTTCAACCAGCGCGACGGATACCACGTCAGATAGAACGGCGTCGCGTTTGCCATCGCGGCGAGCTTTTCCTTGAACGTCGTCTCGGGGTTCACGATGTCGAACGCGAGCTTGAAGTGATAGTCGACCGCTTCTCTCGCGATGAACAGACGCATGATCTCCGACGATCCCTCGAAGATGAGATTGATGCGGAAGTCGCGCATCGCCCTCTCGACTGGTATCGCCGGCTCGCCGCGTCGGGCGAGTGATTCCGCCGTCTCGTATCCGCGTCCGCCGCGGATCTGCAGCGTGTCGTCGATGATTCTCCAGCCGGCTTCGGTGTTGAACAGCTTCGCGATCGCTGCCTCGAGCCGAATGTCGTATCCACCCTGCTCATACAACGCCGCCGACAGTTCGGCCACCGATTCCATCGCGAACGTGTACGCCGTCATGCGTGCGATCTTCTGCGCGACCGCTTCGTGCTTGCCGATCGGTTGGCCCCACTGCACACGCTCGTTCGCCCATTTGCGCGTGATCGACACCATCTGCTTGCCCGCGCCTGCGCAGCCGGCGGGAATGGTGAGACGCCCCGTATTGAGTGTGACGAGCGCGAGCTTCAGGCCCTTTCCTTCGTCCCACAGAATATTCTCCCGCGGGACTTTCACGTTGTTGAAGCGGATGAGCCCGTTCTCGAGCGCCTTGAGTCCCATGAAGCGGAGGCGATGGACGACTTCGACGCCAGGCATCGACGACTCAACGATGAACGCGGTGATCTGCTTGCGCGACTTGCCGGCAATCACCTTCTCCGGCGTCTGCGCCATCACCACGAACAGCTCGGCGCGCGTTCCATTCGTGCACCAGAGCTTCTCGCCGTTGATGATGAAGTGCTTCCCATCTGGCGTGGGCGTTGCCGTCGTTCGCATGTTCGCGGGATCTGATCCAGCATCTACTTCGGTGAGCGCGAACGCGGAGATCGCGCCCTTGGCCAGTCGCGGAAAGTATTTGCGCTTCTGCTCTTCGGTTCCGAACAGCTTGAGCGGCTGCGGTACTCCGATCGACTGGTGGGCGGACAGAAGCGCTGTGATCGATCCGTCTTTCGACGTCACCATCTCGATCGCGCGGATGTAACTCATTTGCGACAGGCCGAGCCCGCCGTACTCTTTGCCGATCTTGATGCCGAAGGCGCCCATGTCGCGCAGCTCCTGCACCAGCGGCTCGGGAAGCTCACCCGTGCGGTCGATCTCTTCGGAATCCACGCGTTCCATGAACGCGCGGAGCTTGTCCATGAACGGCTTGGCGCGCTTCTCTTCTTCGGCGTCGGAGGGCGGATGCGGATGAATCAGATCGAGACGGAATCTCCCGAGGAAGAGCTCGCGTACGAAGCTCGGGTGCGCCCACTCGGTCTCTCGCGCGGACTCAGCTACGTCTCGCGCTTCCTTTTCGCTCGCTGCTCCAGCCGATGTTTCGCTCATGTGCGTCTGAGGAAGATACCTAGTCCTATAATAGAGATAGCCGCAAACGAAAACCACTGTATGGCGTAGTTGCGGTGCGGCCCCTCGTCCAGCGGTGCCGCTTCAATGCGCGGCGGAGCACTCGGCGACGTCGCCGAGTCGGTGAGGACGATGTAGTAGTTGGCGATGGGATACGAAAACGCCTTGGAAAGGGCTGCGCGGTCGAGACGGCGGAACGACCTCGGCCGCGCCGGATTCGGTTCCGCAAAGGGCCCCTGGGTCGGAAAAGTCTCGACGAACCCGTGCCCATTGAGGGTATCGGCCTCTTTCCACGGTTGTGTATCGATGGTGGTTCCGTCGGCGGAGTAGACCCAGCCACGATTCACTAGCACGGCCGTGTCTTTTCGTGCGCGAAGGAGCGGCGTCAGGATGTTGACGCCGGGCGATCCGTTTCGTCCTCGCAGCGTGTAGACGATCTCCTGCGCGTGGTCGTAGATCCCTCTCAGGTGGACTCTGCGGAAATGCGCCGCGGCGGTATCGCGCGGAAGCGAGTCGAGCTCGACTACGGGCGCGAATCGTCTCGCGGCGACAATGTCATTCGCTTTCTGTCGTGCCCAGAGCCGCCTGATCTGCCACGCGCCGAGGAAGATGCAGCCGATGGCGATCGAGATGGCGAGGATGCTGAGGATCCATTTGCGAAGAGTCACCCGCGAAATATGGCGTAGGGGGACGTATCAGGCGCTTCCTGCCTCTCGAGAGAGTAGCGCGTGCGTTCGAGGTTGCTGCATTTTCTTGGCACGTTGACTAAAAGGTTAGAGCGACGGTCGAATGAGCATTTACGTCGAAATCCGAATTCGCGCTCCGATGCAGTACCTCTGGGATCACACGCAGCGCCCTGAGCTTCACGAGCAATGGGACCTCCGTTTTTCCGAGATCACCTATCTGCCGCGACCGGACGCGAGCGAACCGCAGCGGTTTCGTTACGCGACGCGAATCGGTGGGGGCATCACGATCGAAGGTGAAGGCGAAAGTGTTGGCACGCGGGATCTGCCGAACGGGGAGCACGTATCCGCGCTCAGCTTCAGCTCCGCCGATCCGCGGTCGCTGATTCTTCGCGGCAGCGGATACTGGAAGTACATCCCAACCAGCGATGGCATCCGATTTCTCACGCGCTACGATTACGAGACGCGCTTTGGTCAATTTGGGCGATTTGCCGACAGTGCCTTCTTCAAGCCGTTGATGGGCTGGGCGACCGCGTGGAGCTTCGATCGGCTTCGCTTGTGGCTCGAGAAAGGAGTTGATCCCCGGTCCGCGCGACGGCAATGGTTGACTCACGCCGTGGCGCGATTGGGCCTGGCCATCATCTTTGCATATCACGGGCTGGTGCCGAAGCTCCTGCTAAGTCATCCCGATGAGCTCGCAATGCTTAGGGACGTCGGAGTTCCTCCGGACAAGTTGCGGTTGGTGGTCTCGCTCGTTGGGGTCGGTGAGATTTTGTTCGGCCTCTGCCTGTTGGCGTTCTGGCGTTTTCGCTGGCCGGCTCGGCTGACAGTCGCGTTCGTGCTGATTGCGACGCTCGCCGTTGCGTATGCATCACCGCGATATCTTGGTGCCCCTTTCAATCCGATCTCGCTCAATCTTGCCATGCTTTGCCTCGCGATCGTCGATCTGCTCAGTCTGCCCGATTTGCCGACGGCAGCCAACTGTCTTCGCGTACCACCATCGGACGAAGCGTGACCTCGATCTACCAGCGCGCACTCGGCTCGGATTTTCAGCGACTGCATCCGATGATTCAGCGCCGGTTCGGCTTTTCGAGCGCCGACGGAGTCGCCTCGATCGGCCGCGGGGTGATGGAAGAAGTATGGAAAGGGGTCCCCTATACGCTTCCCTTTCTCTACGTCGGAGCCTGGCGGCGAATCATGTTCCCCGAGACGGGAAGAAACATTCCGTTCACGATAGAGAACTATGCGTTCGTCGATGACTTCGGCCGGGAAACCGTGACCTGGATCCGCACCTTCGACTCGACTCGTCGCCGTCGCTTCGACGCCTACATGATTTACAGTGAGGAGCGTGGCCGGATTGTCGACTACCTCGGCACACACGAGCATCTCGCGGTTGATATCGATCTTTCCGTCGACGAAGAGGGCGGCCTCAGGCTTCGATCCGGCGAGCAACGATTCTACGAGAGACGAATTGGGTTTCGATTCCCGATGTTGTTCAGTGGAATCGCCAACGTTCGCGAGTGGTACGATGAGAGAAGCAAGTCGTTTCGAATCTCTGTCGATGTTCGAAATCGCCTCTGGGGCCCGCTATTCGGATATAACGGCCGCTTCGATGTCGAGTGGAAGTCGACAACGCCCGGCGAAATCCCTCAGCACGTCGTTCCGTTGCGTCAGGAGCGGAGGGAATAGTCTCACCGACGACTGAGTTACGGAGAATCCTGGTTCGTCACGACTCTGCCCACTCCTCGATCGGCACGCGGATGCGCCCGACGTAATCGCGATGCTTGTCGACCCACCATGCCCAAGGCACAAACAGCCAGAGTAGGAGCGCAGTCCACGCCAGCGCGCGCTCGCTCGACGGTGGTGGCCCATTGCTCATGACGTAGATGATCGGAAGAATCAGGGCGTACGCCCAAAATCCCCACTTTCCAACGGCGTTCCGCGGCCGAGTCGATCGCGCATAGATGAAGGCGCCGGCCACGTAGATCGTGAACTCTACGAGATAGGTAAGCGGTACGTAGTTCCAGAGGCCCCAGCCAACCTTTGGACTGGATGCGCCCGGCCAGATTGGAAGGTCCATACCGTGGACGGGCACATCGAGAAACCAGTGGCTCACGACGAGCAGCCCAAGCGTCCAGCCGCCGCTGTGATAACGTTTCAGCAGAAAATACACGCCACCAATGACGATTCCCCAGACGATCGCCATCACCAGGCTGTGTGAGTACGGATAGTAGGTGAAATCGAGAGGGTTCATGACCATGATCCCGGGAACGATCCTCACCTGCTCGATACCTAGTAGCAACAGTATCGGCCACAGCTCATCGAGGAATTGCGCGGCAAACGTGAGCGCGCCAAGCGATGTGCGCGGCGCCGCCCGCTTGGCCGCGAATGCAACCCCGTAGTGTGCGAGAAACATTCAGGCTCCCCTGGGTTCGCTTTCTATCGATGCAGGAACAAGGACATTTGCTCACCCAGAAGATCGGGATCTACGGGCGTCAGCCCGACCCGTTCCTGGATGTGCCGCGCAGTCGCCTGACTGTGTCCGGAAAAC
>Ga0193709_1000611_pt1 | contig 11993 bp, 17 predicted proteins | sample H3c2metaG_FD_160571 | JGI IMG/M metagenome (GOLD analysis project Ga0193709, IMG submission 160571) | Soil microbial communities from a riparian zone of the East river system, Colorado, United States - H3c2 | ecosystem: Environmental > Terrestrial > Soil > Riparian zone | place: USA: East River... | reverse complement strand
TGTCGCGACTTGGTGAATAAACCCATCGGGGCGCAGAATCGCATTTCCCTGATACCAACGCGAGTTATTCCCCATGTCGCCAATTGTTACTTCAGAGCCTATCGTGGCTACTGCTCCCACAAACGTAATCGGCCGATATACAAACACCTTCGCACCAGTGGCAAAACCGCCAGTACCGGGTGCAAAATCCTTACGGAACAGACATATCATCGTCCCAGATGGGAGCAGGACCAAATGCGGATACGCGTATGCACCTACCAAATCACTCGCGATAGTCCAGCTTTTCTCATCATGCGCGTTATTGCTGACAGATAGATGAAAATTCCCATCATGGTTGCCCCATGCGCACACGAGCCGACCGTCAGCATTGAGCGCTATTGAAGGCGCTCCGTGATCATCCGACGTCAACGCGCTCGCGGTACCAACATTGTACGCTTTGCCCCACGTGAGTGTGGCGTGATCGAACGCCTTTACACGGCTGAAACGTTTGCTCGGTGGCGGGAAAAAATCTTCCTCCGCCACGAATGTCTTATCCACGGCTGAGTCATACAACGCATTAAACTGCGTACTGGTGTACCAGTGCGTGCTTGCGTCTTCTGAGCCGAAATACAGATCAGGCGAAAACGGCACAGGAGTATCGCCGCCACCACCCGGACCGGGCAGTTTAACTCGATCTTTACCGCGTCCTACTCCTACACCAACTCCGGTCATGGCCTGTTGTACCCCACTACCATATTGGACGCAGTTGTTGCAGCCATGATCTTCTTCGCATGGATATCAATCCATGTGCCGTTAGGAACTCCGGTGATCGTAACCGCACTCGTGTCATCCTCGGCGATGATGGATAAATCCCCACCGGTTCCGACCCAAATACCGGCCGGATAAGCACCTGCAACCGCCAAATCTGTCGCATCGCTTTTCACCACGACCCGGAGTTTCTTGCATCCCAAGAGCCCATTGATGGCCCTAATTTCACTATACTGTGGCATAATATTCTCCTATCCAGTTCCCAATCTACGTGTCCGCCGATAGATAATGTTCTTATATACCGGAGTCGTGCTGATCAAACCTGCCGACAACTCGCTGATTTCGTACGCCCCCGGCTCAGCACTCATTACGATATCTCCGAGACGCTGTGTTTTAATCAAATCCACAGTGAAACCGAGATAGCTGTAATGTCCAAATCCGGCTGGCAGTTTCTGCCCGTATTTCAACCCGGCGTTAGCAAACGTGCTTTCATACGACCCCGGTTCCGCATCCATCTTCCGGCGCTGGGCGATAATCAAGTTCGCACTTGCACCATTTATATCGTATGTTCCTTCTCCGGTTATGATATAATCCTTGCGTTTTCCAGCTGCAAATCCGGTGATAGAATATGTTCCAACCGCTGCTACCAGCTTCCGACTACGCTCCAAATCAGCGTTCGTACCGGTCATTACATACGTACCGACAGAGGCCGCGAATTTCTTATTCCACTTCAACCCGGCAGCTGTGCCGGTTATGAGATACGTTCCCGCATTCGCAGTGATACCTCGGAACTTCGCCATAGTGGCCGGTTGGCCAGTAATAATATAACTTCCCACACCTGCCGCTAGCTTCTTGCCCCACTTTAAGTTAGCTGTATTTCCTGTTATTCCGTATATCCCAGCCGCCGCTGTCACCTTATACGCGGCCGCACCAGCCGAAAGCGTCCTAATTTCCGCCGAAAGAATGCCTTTGAAATTCGACGCTGCAGCCTGTGATGCTGTTATCGCAGCGAGTTTATCCGCACTATCTTTAAAGTACGCTGAAGCGTGTATATCCCAGCCAATGCCGAGCGCGGTATGATGATCGACCAGCTCCGTAAATCCAGCGCTACCGGTCGTAGTCATAGGAGTCGCGGCTTTGGTACTTGCTGCCCAAGCCATCAACGTAGCGTAGTCTTTAAACAGAAACTCGCTCAGCCTGCTGTTAGTAAGCACATTGGTATCGCTACCTCCCGTGCTAACTCCCATCGCCTGTGCAAACGCCCGAAGACCATTGTCAGCCGGAACAGCGATAGTATTATCCAACTCCAGCACAATCCATTGACACGTCGCTTTACTGACCGCGTGAGATATCGTGAGTGCACCAGCCGATACACTTGCTGAACAAGCGCACCAAATAGAATTATTACCGAAACTGGTCTCGCGTGTGACTTCTCTAACCAGCGTGAAAGTCAGCCCTGCTCCCGTAATCCCAGTCGGTGGCGCAGCAGTACCGCCGGTCGAATTCTCATTCGCAGTAAACACGACAATGAGCTTATTCGCCGACGGAGAGATACTTGCCGTATTAAAGTTCGACGCCGCTACGTGCGACTCATTCTCTGTCAGAAGCGTACATGTAGCAGCAAGCTTCGCCGACGACCCTGTCCCTGTCGCTGTATCAAACTCGCTAGCAAAGTGATGAATAAAGCTCAATCAACGCTCCATATCTCAAAAGCGAATCCACCAAAGGCGTCATTCGCCGTTGCATTGTCCGGGCCACCGTATTTGATATTACTCGTGGCACCATTAGTTTCGACTGAATACGCGGCGTCCCAATCCAGATTTGCGGCCGGTGTGAGTCCCGTCACGAGAAATATAGACTCGATCGGTATCAGCGCGGTCGCCACACCTGTCGCCGTCATTAGCCCGAAGTGCGGAGCTTTCCGGCCTTTCACTGTGGAGCCCTCCAATACTCCCAACAACACGCTGATCGGCACTGTACCGCCATGATATTGCGCGGCCATACGAACCATAACAATACCAGAAGCGGGCACAGTGAAATTCAGCCGCAAGTTCGTAGTATCGAACGCAGTCATAGCAATCGTGCTCGTCAACGCCTTGCTAATTGCCGATACCGGATCGTATAACTTTCCAGCTAGAAGAGCCATTTACGCCACCGTGAACCAAGAGGCCCCAAAGTCAACTGTGAAAGTTTCAGTATCGAGCACGGTAATAGAACTACCGTAATCATACCAGCCGATCAGAGGATCACCGGCGGGAGTATCGTTGTACGCAACCGCGTAACGAAACGGACCGATTGAACCACCCGCAGCGGTCCACACAATATCCACCGCCGTCACCGTCGCAGTACCGGCCGTCTCCGTCATATCATTCTGCGTATCTGCACCGGTAGCGGTATATCCATTCCCGCCTGCAATCTCCGCCAGATCGGCTTTCACCAAATCTGCCGTTGCATCAGGAGCAGTATTGCTTAAATAAATCTTAAGCGTATGCCCTGCCGCGTGAAGCTGATGAACACCCTTGCACAGGTCTTCGGCGAATTGATTAAACTTATTCCAAGTAGCCATGGTTTTATCTCCTGCCCATGTTCATTAGTTCCGCTAATGACGGCATTGCACCGGGAGCTTGACCCATATTACCCATATTATCAGGTGCAGCTCCACCAGCACCTTGACCGAGCATCGCTGCCATTCCCGGCAGCATAAGCAACGTTTGCATAGGATCACCGCCGCCACCGGCACCAAGACCTGCCGAATTCGGCTGATACGGCGATGGCTGAGGCGCTCTAGGAGTCGCCATCTGTGGCGGCTGGGCTGTTTGTCCCATACCTCCCATGCCCTTCGTAAAGTCCGCCCCGACTTGCTTGAGCTGTGTAGCCCACGCGGGAGGCGGAGGGGGAGGCGCACTCATAGCCGGTGTCGCCGGTGCCATTGTTGCTCCGGGCGCGCCAGCTTCCGAACCGGGAGGAAGCATCCCGCCTTGTGTTGGCATACCTTGCAGCATTTGCATAAGTTGTTCCCACATAGCTTAAATCTCCGGTATAAATGCGTAAGCGACACGCTGGAATCCATCCTCGCCACGCATGACGAACTCTGGATACATCGTTTCCACTTCGTCGGCCATATAGCCGAGTTGCTTGACGCCTAGCAGGTTATATTCATATAGCGATAGACCGTTGGCCATAACGCCGAGGAACTTGATATCGGTCTTCAACCGCCGATCGCTGAGGCCAAATAGCGACAACAGCGCTGGCAATGCGCTTACCGCTCCGAGACCCATTTGCAGCGGTCCGGGTCCTCCTCCGGTTGTTTGTCCGGTACTTGTAGTTGAACCTCCGGGCATTCCAAAGGCCATTGCTGCAACCTCTTGAGCCGCTGTGAAGGGGATGTTCTGCTCGGCCATGAATCGGTTGACTTGTTCTGTGAGTTGGGCTTGTTGTTCCGCACGTTGCTGCGCTCCCACTGCTGAGACCATTTCGGCCGGTTTCGACATGGAAGCGATAATGTCCGGAGACATACCAAGTCCGCTCATCATATTGGCTAGTCCAGTTTGCTGCTGACCAGTGCTTGCGATCTGGTTCTGAGCACCACCTAACAACCCTTGAATACCAGTTCCGTACATGCTTTGGGCAAGCTGATTTGAGCCTAATTGAGCTTGCAAATTCTGCCCTTGCTGCGTATTCGCCGCTCCAAGCCCACCGAGCATTGCATTGAGGCCCTGACCGTAGCCCTCACTCGCGATCTTAGCAGTCGTATCTCCTGTCTGAGTCTGAAGACCTCTGGCTGCAAGTCCTTCTGCGATTCCCTGACGAGAACCTCCGTAACCTCCAGCTGAGATTGCACCGCCAGCAATTCCCGGCATAATTGTATTAGCGTACTGTTCATTGAGTGGCCTCACAGCAGCGTCCATATACGACTGCAAATGTGGATTCGATGAAGCATTCAGAATATCGGGGTTTAAAAGCGTATCCAGCGCTGGCTGAGTCTGCGCATTTCCAGCCGTCATCATGTCGCCGAGCTTACCGGTGTTCGTCCCACCGCTCGTAAACATCTGCTGAATCTGCTGCATCAACGCAGCTTGCTGTTGTGCGCTGTTTGCTCCGATTTGATTTACATTCGTACCCTGCGCGCCCTGAATATTCGCCATCTGCTGAGGCAAGCCTGACGTGAACTGCTGGGCACTATTACCCGATTGCAGCATCATCGCCTGAGCCTGCTTCTCTGCATCTGTCTGCGGAGCAATCGTGCTCCCCGGATATAGCTGAGGCGGGTTCTTCAGATAATCAGTTGCGATAGGAATGACTGGCTCAAGCAATGCCCGTTGTTCAGGCGATAGCTCTTGAGTCGTCGTTTGCGTGGTATGTGATCCACCGCCGCCCATGTCAATTCTCCTCGAACCTCAAAGTCAAATATACCGCTCTCTTTTTGTATCCAAATATTGCGAGCAGTCGTTCCCAACCGCTTCTAGCAATAATATCAATTCCTGCGCATCCATGTTCCTTCGCGTATTTCACCACATCTGCGTGAGAGTGACTGACGCTATGCCAACGACGGCCCCCGCAATAAATGAAACAAAGATACTTATTACGAGGGTAAACAAGAATCGTCGTGAGTGCCACGACCGTGATCTCTCTTCCTCTGACTCCGACCCAGAGCTGGAGTGTGCCTCCTCGGCAAGCCTCTTTAATGTCGTTAATGGCATAGTAATCACTCCAATATTTCTCGCCCTTCAGCAACAACGGTGCGATCTGATACCAAACATCATCGATCAACGAGTTTGCAACTATGGTTACAGGAACGTCCATCAATTATCCGTCTCATAAACAGCGAGAACCATACAATCATTGCAGTTCGCAGCATTAGTCATATTCGCTGGTACTATTGTAGTCAGACCAGAAGCTGACTCGCCGACTAGCTGAATAGTTGTACCCGAAATATACCCGCCTCTAGGGGCCTGCGTTGTCCAGCTATGCGAATAATGCATACTTAAACCGCCATGATAAGCGGGAGTTAAAGTCTTAGAGGGATAAGGCAAACCGTTGATTGCAACAGCACCAGAGCCTGTTCCGACAAAAACCGAATCAGTAGTTATACGCAAAGTTGCAAGCACCCAGCTTGCGAGCTTCAAATACCGACCATAGCGAGTAGCGCTATATGTAAAACTCGACGTTCCCGGAACCGTAAAAGCGTATGTCGGCGTAAACGTTCCGGTCTTAAAATCGTCAATAGTGTTCACATCAGCGCTAGGATTTTGCACAGCCGGGAATTTAATCTGGCCGTTTGTAGTTTCTAATAGGCCCGTTAATATCCCACCAATCAACGGTAAATAATCATCCACCACGCCGGGAATACCCAAAGTCGTTCGCGCGTCCGAATCACTCGCATCATCTAACAGCGTCGCGATATAATCGCTGATGACCAAATTATTCGTCCTGTCAGCCTGAAATTCTCCAGCAAGCTTCAGCAGTTCCCGTTGGAGATAATTCCCCAAAATAGGATCAACGCCAAACGGAGGAGGATCAGGCGCGTATTTCATCAAATCTCTCCTAGCTGTTCTACGGTAAGGTCAAACCCGCTGAGTTGATCACCCGCAGTAAGTAGGTCGAAATGTACAGCAAGCAGAAGACCGTTAGCAGTGAAATCAAGATACCGATCAACCCCCGGAGTAAACGTCTGAGCCGGTTCCCAATCGACTGGCTGGTCCATATCTTCATGTGAGCCTACCTTGATCGAGCACGGTCCGCCTTTCATACGCGGCCAGATACGCGTTCCGATCTTCCGCATTGAAAAGTCCGCTTTCGGATTACCATTAGCCGTTAGTCCGGCGAAAGGAATATCAGTCCGTTCAATGTACGCCGTATAATCATTTCCTAACACCTGATCGCTCAGATCGAGTTGATAAATACTGCTCGTCGCAAAATCTGCTCCCGGGCTAGCCACTAGTGCATCCAGCTGATTAACTCGGAACTTCAGCAAATCCCACGGTGTGCTATCCGAGTCCCAAGCTTGTGGGTCCAAATCCCATGGATCAGCCGTAGTATCACCAGCGCCAAGCGCGGCAGCTGACGCATCCTGAAGCGGACGCAACGTCACCGTGTTCTCCACCCAATTCCAAACGATAGCCATATCACAAAACTCGCTATCAATCGTCGGGAAGCAGAACCAAGCTTCGTTATTTCTTTCAAGACTGAACACAAACGCCCGACTTCCTACGCCGGGATCGATATGCTCTGCCAGCCACGTCTTCATTCGCTTATCGAGCACACTGCTCGTATTCTGCCCATCAAACACAATCACGTCGTCAGAAGAAGCAAAGAAATGCTGAGTACCTTTATTAACAGTGCACACGCAATGGCTCCCCAGAACACCAATCCCACCAAGGATTTGATACGTTCTGAAAACATCGTTGCCTCCTATGAATTGCAAGCCCCAGATCGAGTTATCTTTGTAAATCACAAAAATATCTCTCAGTGCGAGACCGTCTTTAATGCCACCGGCAAATTCATCCCCGAGTTCCCTCTCGCCAGCGAGCTTGGTCGGGTCCGCGATATCCCACGAAATAGGCAATGCTCCCGGCTCTGCGGGATGGCTCCACAAAATCATCTGCGGATACTTAACGCCGCCCTTAGTCAACGAGAGCGCGATTAAAAACTCCTTAAACGGTTTGATAACATCGCACTGATGACCCAGCGGCCAGTTCGGCAAATCCACGAGCGGATCGCTCAAACTAATATTAGTCCACGCTTGCGGAACATCGATCCCGTTGGTGATTACTGGAATACCCTTCAAGATGCCGCCAATCCATAGCCGCTCTCGATTGATCATCGAATAAGCACCAGCTGTATGTGTGATATTTGCATGAACCGCGCCATCGGTCGCATACATATTCGTCTCGTCCGCATACATCCAATACGCATTAACCGGCGTATACGTGAACATTAGCCAATACGGCCGACCGAGAACCCCGGGAAAGCGCTCCTGACTACCAAGTCTCCTTAACGCTTTTCCATCCCGGAATTTTATATAAGCTCCGTCCGTCCAAGCCTGCGCGGGAAGCTCATGCGCTTCCACGTCCTTGATAATTCCTAACGCTCCGGCTTCATAGAACGGAATCTTAGGCATCACTGCCCTCCTCTGTATTCATTAGGAGTATTCTTCAAATCCGATTTTTCAACCCGCAAAAGACTCTGATTAGCAAGGGCTAACTGAGTTGAGATATTCGCGAGTTGCGATCTTACATCGCCAAGCTGATTAGTATAACTTTCACTAATCCGGCTGATTCTCGTATCCATAGCCTCAATCGATTTCTCGTTCGAAGTAATACGATACGTAATATTATCTAACTCACTGAGCTGCGTACGCATATTGTTTAACTGTGCGTCATAACTTGCTCTCAGCGACGATGAGTCAGCTTTCAATTGAGCATGAAACTCCATATGAGATTGCTGCCATTCTTCCATTTTAGTCTGTCTGAACTGAATACCTGTCCATACGCTTATAATTGTTGCAAACAGACTGAGGAACCCTACCAACGCGACAACCGTGTTAAGGTTAAAATCTCTCTTGATATGATCCCTCAAATCTGATCCAGTCATATCATTTCCCAATCGGTTTGGTGGCAACCCAACGACCGTAGAGCGTGACAACCGCTCCGACTGCCGCACCGAGGGCCAATCCACCATTGACAGCGGTCTGAGGGTCAATCCAGTCCATCTTGACTCCTGCCATAGTGAGCAATGGAAACAAAACAGAAAAGATAGCGCCCCACGTAACTCGGGACTGATACCACGGTTCATTATTTGTCGCATTCTCAATAACCGCGTCAACTTCTTTTTGAGCAGCTGCAACATTGTCATTCACCGCTTTTGTAACATCAGTTGTCACCTCGACCGCATCTTTTTTCTGCAGCGAATTGCTAGAGCTTTTCGCCGCCTTATCGATAACTGGACGAACGGCATTCACGACGTCCAGTATATCTTTCAGATCGATCCGAGCCATTACCGTGCCGCCTTAGCATCGCGAACAATTTGCTGAATCTGCATATACAGAGTACCGGCAGTCAGCGCGGCGCCGACAGGATCGGACCACTGTTGCGGAGTTGCACAAAATCGATCAAAATTCGACCATGCCAAATTAGCTTTCGCCTGATACTTAGCAGGAATCAAACCTTGCTCGACCCAGACGTTATACGCTGAGTGATAAGTATCACCAGAAGCGCAAACCTTCTGCACCGTTTGCTGAAGCTTAGTCTGATTTGCTGTTGACAAACAGCCAGTCAGCATAAACATCGAGCATAACATTACAACAATATATTTCATTTCAACTTCTCCTTTGACTTTCCTTATAATGAACTCCGGAGAGGCGAGAGTCAGTTATCCTCTCCGGAGCCGTCTAACCCGCACAATCGGCGCGCGCGAGTTATTTCTTCAGCGATGGATGCTTCATGGCTTTGAATTCAGTAAAGCCCTTCTGCTCAGCGCGTTTCTCTTCCCGTTCCTGCGCTTCCTTCTCCGCGTCGAGCTCAACCTGAGTCACCGCGTTGTTCTTCACCGCATCATTGGCCGCCTGCTGGCTAACCAGCGGACGATACGGATCGGCCGGAACAGGCTCATCCTCTGTAGGAGGTGGCAGGTTAATTCCGGAAACCAACCCGGCTTCCGGCGTACCAGCCTGAGGAGAAACCTCCTGCGAGATTACCTGCGTATAAATTGATCCCGGTTCACCCGGAGCAGGAGTTCCCGCATCGCGATCCTTCAAGACTTCATCCGCATTGGGAGCAGTCTTGACTTCCGGCAGCGGAGGAGGGGCATCAGGAATCTTCGCTGCAGGAATAGCATCTGCTGGAACAGGAGCATTTTTGTCTTTATCAATATCAACCATCTTCGTTGGTCTCCGTTGAACCGAGGGCGATTTGAAGATCAGACTTCTGTATCGCTCGGCGGCGTTTCGTCAACTGGCGTTTCCGGAGTCGTCGGGACTTCCGGCTCAGCTGGAGGCTCTGGTTCAACTGGCGGCGCAGGCGTATTAGCCGTGACCGCAGCTGAGATTCGCCCCTGCTGCGCGTCGAGGTCATCGGCGAGCTGATTCAGGGCGGCTGGATCGTTCACAGAATTGCGAATCTGTTCCGCAAGACCATTTACCAGCGTGATGATCGAATCCACGGCAGACGAATTCTGCTGGACTTCCTGTGTAAGTCTGTCGAGTTCTGCAGACATATCAAATATCTCCATTAGTACGAGTAAAATCATGTCCCTAAAGGACAATTCCCTTATGAACCTTCTGAGTCTTCTTTCGTGTTCGTCTCTCCTTTCCACTGTTCCAGCCTTTCTCTGTATTCGCGGTGGCCCGGCATTGGATCACCGCATATTCGACCAGTTAAATCTCGCTGGTCAATTGCGTAATTGATGAACACACAGTCTTCAATCATAGCACGCAATTTTTTGTCGATACGCTCAGCGCGACTACCACGCTTTATATACTTCGTGTACCTATATCCTTTCGCAGGCATAATAACCTCCTACGCTTCGTTGAGTGAGATTATCCCTCCCTTAGCCGTGGGAAGCGTAATCTCGAGTGGCAACAGTAGCTGTTTCGGCCACCGGCAACCGAGCAATCTATCCGTCTTGATAGGTGTGACGGATACGCCGTTGCTCTGATTACCACCAAGGCAGTACAACACGCCCGGTCCTTTTCCGACCACGAATGTCACGTGGCCATCAATTCCATTAGTCCCGCGCTCGAACACGGCAATCGCCCCGAGCCGGGGTTTCGTCTCCTGACCGAATTTCATCCAGTTCCGTGCAAGATAAGGATTAGCTGGAAGTATTTCCTTCGGCTGCGTGAGAGCAATACATGTTTCGACAAAATCCCCGCACCACGGAAAGACCGCCGGATCACCGAGCGCCTTACCATCGGATTTGAGGAACGCGCGCAACGCCGCATTATTCGTCTTCTCATTCAAACCCTTCTTCTGAATAGCGATATCCAGCCACGGTGTGGATAGCACTGGCGAAGCTTTCTTCTCCGCCTGAACAGCGGTAATACCGAAAAGCGCTTTCAATGTCTTCGGTCCAACAATCCCATCGCTTCCCAGCTGGTGCTGAATCTGGAACATCTTAATCGCGTTCATCGTCATCCGGCCCATTAAGCCGTCGATCGGTCCGGGATTAAACCCTGTCCCTGCGAGTTTCGCCTGAATCTCAGCGAGTGTATAAGCTTTCTCAGGCATCGATTTTCTCCAACAATACTTGAGCAAACGCGCCGTTCTGTTTGCTCATTTCGTTGCGGAAGCTTTCGACGGCCGCTCCGGTAGACCGTGCCTGTTGAGCATTTTCGACCAACAAAAACGGCAACCACGCCATAGCGCAGTTCCACTCATCGACCGGCTGGCCCGTATTTGGATTCGTGCCGTTTAGCTTGATAAACCAAAGGCACTTATTCTTCAAACACTCCCCTTTTACTAAGGGGCAATATGTAGCTTGTTCAAGTTGCATCTGACTCTCCTAATCCAACGAACATACAATTGCGTCAACGTACTTCACTGCGAAGTCCATCGCCGCTCCGGTCCACGTATGGTTATGCGCAGCGCCAGAACCGGCGTTAGCTGTCTGACCGGAAAGAAAGACAGCGTGCGTATGGTTAGCGCTAATACCGCCAGTATTACCCGATACTCCGTGAAAGTGGTCAGCGCTTTCAGTACCGCTCTGGTGAGTAAAGCCGCCACCGTTAACCGTATAGTCGCCTTCACCGCTAGTATCGTGCGACAGGTTTGTAAGGAACGGCCCATAGATGCTATGCGAGTGAGCAGCACTTCTACCACCGGAGTTTACACTAAAAAAGTGCGAGTGATCCGAGCTAACCGTTCCGGTATTAAACCCTCCCTGCTGCGTATGCGAGTGAGGCGGAAGTTCTGCGAGCGACAAAGCGACAGCAGTATTACTACCGGTCGGCGTCCTGCTCGCAAACGCGGTCGTAAAGTTTGCCGTACCGCCTGCTGCGCCACCAGTGCCGCCCGAGACAATCCTGAGCGCCGCGTTATCGTTCGTAACAACTTTCGTCCAGCCCGTGGGAGCCGCTGCCTGCACAAATAGCATCTTCGTCACACCACCAGTCGGGAGCACAACCGCTATTGTACCCGCAACCGCTAACGCATTCAATTGCGCCGGGGTCGCGGTCATAACGCCATTCAAATTCGGGAACGTGGTCTTCAGCACGGTTTTCAGCAACCGAATATGATCGTCACCCTGCG
>Ga0193709_1000610_pt1 | contig 11996 bp, 5 predicted proteins | sample H3c2metaG_FD_160571 | JGI IMG/M metagenome (GOLD analysis project Ga0193709, IMG submission 160571) | Soil microbial communities from a riparian zone of the East river system, Colorado, United States - H3c2 | ecosystem: Environmental > Terrestrial > Soil > Riparian zone | place: USA: East River... | reverse complement strand
AGGCCAAAACCCTCCGTGCATCGCTCATATTACTTCCAAAAATGCATCAAAAAGATAACCTTCTGAGGGCACCAATTCTTAATTCAATGGCAATGCCCATACCCCCTCTCCGCCCGTTCCACACCCCTGACGGCAAACAACGCCAACTAACCGCATCTAACGATGATTCCACGCTCCACAGCTCCATCACTCCACCTCTCCAATCTTGCGATCCGCGCCCATCCGCACCCATCCATAACCGATCCGCGGTAATCTTTCTGTTCCGCCAGGTACAGGCTCTAATGATTTTCATTCCGAGGGTTCGAATACTCTGGATTGAAAAGGCATTCCACGGCAATATGCTCTCCTGGATGTCCGACTCGTCTTCACAACAGGGCAAGCAACGCCAGTATCCAACCTCGGAACTGGTGCGCCGTTTACTGGGTTTGGCCTGGCAATTCCGGGGGGACTGCCTGATTTCACTGGCCCTTAGCATTATTCTGCTTTTGCTCGGCCTCGCCGGGCTTCAATTACTGGGCGCTGTGATTGATGTCATTCGCCACGCGCTGGACGCGTCGCAACGAGCGCCATCTTACCTGTTTGGTTGGAACCCGCCGGCCACCTGGACCCCGCTTCGAATTGTCACTTGCCTCTCCCTCGCGATTGTCGTGCAGGCGGTCCTGCGTGCCGTGCTGACGTATCAATACAACATGACGACCGCTCGCCTGATGCAGGGAAAAATTGTCCCTGATCTGCGCGATCGCGTTTATGCGCGCCTGCAACGCTTGAGCTTTCGCTTCTTCGACATGCACGGCTCAAGTTCGATTTTTAATCGTGTTACCGGCGACGTTCAGAACACTCGGCTCTTCGTTGATGGCGTGGTTCTTCAGGGCATTAACATGCTGCTGACGCTCGTGGCTTATTTTCTTTTCATGTGGCGAATTCATCACGGGCTGACGCTGGCATGCCTCTCAGTCACCATCGGGCTCTGGTGGGTCACCCGCTACTATTCGGCTCGCCTTCGCCCGGCTTACCTCCGCAACCGCGAATTGTTCGACGAGCTTGTCCTGCTCTTTTCAGAAAGTGTTCGCGGTATGCAAACTATCAAAGGGTTCGCAGCCGAACCTCAGCAAATCAAGCGGTTCGAGCACGCCAACGACCAGGTTTCTACTCAGCAACGAAAAATATTTTTGGATCTTTCGCTTTTCACGCCGGCCACGCAACTGCTTTCCCAATTCAGCCTGGTCATCCTGTTCGCGTATGGCGGCTGGCTCTATGTGCAGGGACAGATTTCGCTGGGTGGCGGCCTGGTTGTGTTCGCGGGTTTACTGCAGCAATTCAATGGTCAAGTGACGAATATCACCACCATCGCCAATTCAGTTCAACAAAGCTTCACCGCAGCTCGGCGCGTCTTCGAAGTGCTCGATACGCCTTCCGAAGTCGAAAGCAAGCCCGGCGCAATCATTCCTACGCGGCTCAAAGGCGGCATTGTCTTTGAGTGCGTTACTTTTGGTTATCATGCTGAGAACCCCGTATTGAGCGAGATTTCATTTGAAGCTGCTCCCGGCCAAATCGTCGGCATTTTTGGACAGACTGGCGCGGGGAAAAGCTCACTGTTGAGCCTCATTCCGCGCCTCTACGATCCGCAGCACGGAAGCATCCTCGCCGACGGGCAAGATTTGCGCGATTTGGATTTTGATTCGTACCGCCGCCACATTGGCATCGTCTATCAGGAAAGCTTCCTTTTCTCCAATACCGTCGCTGCCAACATTGCTTTTGGGAATCCTTACGCAAGCCTGCAACAGATCCAGGAGGCCGCCCGGATTGCTTCCGCCGATGAATTTATCCAAGCCCTTCCGCATGGGTATGACACCGTCCTGGGCGAATCCGGAGTGGATTTGTCGGGTGGACAACGCCAACGACTCGCATTGGCTCGCGCGCTGTTGCTGCAACCTCCAATTCTGATCCTCGACGATCCCACAGCTTCAGTGGACCCGAAGACCGAACACGAAATAGTATCGGCATTGCGCCACGCGATGACGGGGCGGACTACTTTCGTAGTTGCCAACCGTCTCAGTCTGCTTCGACGCGCAGACAGAATCCTCGTCCTGGAGAAAGGACGACTGCTTCAGATCGGCACGCATAACGAGTTATTGAAAATCCCTGGACCTTATCGAGAAACAGCCTTGCTTCAGCTCATGGATTTGGGCGAAGAGGCGCCAAAATGTGCAGGCACAGAAGAATCGAAAATCGCACCGCCGCGACAAGTACATCCCGTGGCGCCCGTGGCGCCGCTGCAAGATGCGGCGCAAATCTGATGAAGACGCCGCTTTCAAAACCAGCCGGCGCCGAGAAGTGCTCCCCTGCCCCGGATTCAAAAACCGCTGGCGATACAAAACCAACCTCGCTGTCTGGAACGGATTCCACGAGTCTCGACGACGCCCGTGAATCCATAACCTGGTTTCGCAATCTTGAAGATCGGGAGGAAGATCGCGCGCCTTTGCGCCTCGACCTCATCCGCCGGATCGCTTCATACGCCAGGCCATATACCGCGCGACGTAATTGGCTGTTCATCCTTACCTTTGCCCGCGGCCTCCAGCTCCCGATTCTTGCGTGGATGATTGGCCAGACGATTAACGGACCCATCGCCGGTCAAAATTTGCGTGCCATCTACCTTCACGCGGCAATCTATCTCGCATTGGTCCTCTTCATGATTATCACGCTGCACTTTCGCCAGCGTTTCGCGCTCGAGCTGGGCGAGGCCGTTGCTCACGACATGCGCTCGCAGCTTTTCCAAAAGCTCACCGCTCTGCCAATGTCCTTTTTCAACAAAACCAGGTTTGGCCGAATCATCAGCCGATTGACCTCGGATATTGATAGTGTGCGCGTTGCCGTGCAGGACGTCGCGTTCGCTTCGACGATTCAGGCTGTCCAGATGGCGGTTTCGGCGCTGCTAATGGCCTGGTACAATTGGAAGCTTTTTTCTTTGATGCTTGTCCTGGTGCCGCTGATTTGGGTGCTCAACAACAAATATCGTCGCGAAGTCAGCCATCGCCTCCGTAAAGTTCAGGAAAGTTGGAGCCGTCTGACTTCAAGCCTCGCAGAGTCGGTTAATGGTATTCGCGTCACGCAAGCTTTCGTCCGGCAGGAGATCAACGCAGGATTTTTCAGGAAACTGGTCAACGTCCACGGCGAAAATAATGTCGGCGTGGCGCAGGCTTCGGCGGTCTTCATTCCACTGCTCCAAATGAAAAGCCAGCTCTTTCTGGGAGCGATGGCGCTCATCGGCGGCTACGGCGCTTTGCAATGGCACGGCTGGTTGCACATGGACGTGGGGGATCTGGTGATGTTTTTCTTTCTCGCCAATTTGTTCTTCGAGCCGGTCCAGGTCATTGGCAATCAATACAATCAGGCCCTTACTGCGATGGCCGGCTCCGAGCGTTTCTTTCGCATGGTCGATTTCGAACCTGAATGGAAAGACCGCTCGACCGCAAAATCCATCTCAACCATCAAGGGCAAAGTCGAATTCAATGATGTCCATTTTGAATATCAAAAAGGGCGTCCCGTCCTGGGAGGTATCTCATTCGTGGCCGAACCGGGCCAGACGGTCGCTTTGGTCGGTCACACCGGCAGTGGCAAGACCACAGTAGTCGCATTGCTTCAGAAATTTTATTTACCGAGCCATGGCCGGATCCTGGTGGATGGCCACGATCTGATGGAAATAGCGAGCGACTCCCTTCACGCCCGGATGGGCAGTGTTCAGCAGAATAATTTTCTTTTTGCCGGTTCCATTATCGACAATATCCGCCTCGCTCGGCCAGACGCGACTGAAATGGATGTGCGAAATGCTTTGCAATCGCTCGACTGCCTTGACGTCCTCGAATCGCTGCCGCAGGGATTGCAAACCCAGGTCGGCGAAAAAAGCGCAGCGTTATCATTGGGCCAGCGTCAACTGATTTGCTTCGCGCGCGCCCTCTTGCCCGACCCGCGCATCGTTGTTCTCGACGAAGCCACGAGCGCGATTGATTCAGTAACGGAATCACGCCTCCAACGCGCGCTCGAACTTCTCCTGCGCGGCCGGACGGCATTTGTTGTCGCGCATCGCCTCAGCACAATACGCAATGCTGGCCTCGTGCTCGTTCTCGATCAGGGTCACATCGTCGAGCGGGGAACACACAATTCTCTTCTTTCCGCGGGTGGCGTCTATTCGCGATTGCATGACGAATTCATCGGTGCGCGCAAACACTGATGTCGCCTGATTCATTCCGCTGAAATTATTTCACCTCAGCCATTGCCAGAGTTGCCGTCCGGGTGTAAAAATCGATCCATCAGCCAACGGCTATGGACCAGGTCGCACAACCTTTGCAACAAAAACGCGAGACTTCTGCATTACACTTTCCAAATGGAAGGCCCCCATTGCGCATACTGCATGTCGATGACGACGCGAAGGATCACGCCTTGTTCAAAGCCGCGAGCACTGTGGCCAACGTTCCAATTTCATGGCAGCATATCAACTCCGCGCAAGGAGCAGTTTCACAGTTGCAACGTTTGCTTAAGATGAGTTCGAAGGCTTCGTGGCCAGACCTGGTCCTCCTGGACATTTCGATGCCAGGCGAGACCGGTCTCAAGGTGCTCGAATTCACGTGTGCCAAACCCGAGTTTCAAAAACTGCCGATTGTCGTATTCTCAGGTTCAAAAGATCCGAAGATCACCGCTCGCGCAGGGTTGCTGGGAGCGAAATCTGTGATCGCCAAACCTTCGAATTTTGAAGAAGCCGTGCAACTCATTGGCTCGGTATACCAACTGTTCAGCATCAGCACGCAGCGCCGCTCGCCCGGAGCGATGACGGCCTAAGTGGGATTCTCGCACATCAACGCGAGGAGATTGCGATCCGGATCGCGAAAAAAAGCCATCCACAGCTCGTGGTCCGGCATTTTTGCAATCTGATGAGGGGCCGCTTCAAATTTCACACCACGAGATACAAGAATATCGTGCGCCTTCTCGATATCGGCCACTTTGAAGTAAAGCACGCTTGAGAATTTCTCCGAGCCCTCTTGTTCCGAACGGCTTAGCATGAGGCGCACAGTTCCTGCGGAAAAGAAAGCCAATCCCGGCGGCGCACTAAACAGGTGCTTCAGTCTAAGAATGTCTCGATAGAAGGCCACTGCTTTGTCCAAATCGCTTATCGTAATCGCGATTTGCCCGATTTCGTTTAAAGCGAACTCTGAGTCGTCAGTTTTCATGTTCATCAAGCGTCAACGATTTGCAGTGCGGCCCTCATATATCCCATCGCGTACGCCATGCCCGCGTGCCAGGGCGCGTCGCAGGTCATTTGCGGAGTATGATCGGGAATCAAAACGCCGTCGAAATGATTCTTTTTCAGGATTTGAAGGACGCGAAGCATGTCGATATCGCCATCGTCCACGAACGTTTCTCTATAGTTCGGCACTTTGCCTCTCACATTCCGGAAATGGACGTAGGCTAATTTCCCCTGGCTGCTATAGCGCTCGACCGTATCGTAAATGTCGTCTCGCCCTTGCGGGATCATTTCTGCCAGAGAGCCGAGACAGAATTCGAGGTTATTCGCTGGGCTGGGATGCAAGTCGAGGAGACGTTGATAAAGTTCAGGTTGATAAACCAGCCGAGGTTGGCCGCGCATCGTTGGCATCGGCGGGTCATCCGGATGCGCAGCGAGTTTTACACCGGCCTCCTCCGCAACCGGAAGCACTTCGCTGAGAAAGTCGTCCAGACGACGCCAGAGCTCTTCATCTGCAATTGATGGGGCAACCCCTCTCGGCGCATTCGGCTCATATACCATGTTCCAAACCATGCCGTTCGGCATCGATGTATCCAGTGGCCCATCCATACCAACGGAAACCGCGCCGCCACGCGCAAAGGGTCCAGTAACCCTTCCACAGACACCGGCGATGCTGAAATTGTAGCCGATGATCGGTATTCCTGCTTCGCCGACGCGTCGCACAATGCTCTTTATGTTTTCGAGCTGTTCCAGTTTTTTCGGACCGTCGAGTAAAATGTCATGCCAATGCGCCGGATCGAAGTTCTCGATCGCTTCGAGCTTGAGCCCCTCGGCTTCGATTGCCTTGCGAATGCCAATTAACTCTTCGAGAGTCCAGAGTTGATTCGGATCACCAGCCAACCCCCAGCCTTGATCCGTGCCCGTTGGTTGATTGTCTCGTGGATTGTGCGCGCCGCCCTTGAAATAATCCACCAGGTGTATCACGAGGTGGGTGGCTCCGGCCTGACGCGCGAATTGAAAATTTTCGCGTGTCAACATGTGACGGTATAATCCCAGGCCGAGCTTCAATCATCCCCTTTCTGCGATTGGTTTCAGTTCGGCATCGAGGGGAATCATCTTCGGCGTGATCACGTGCATGATGAGCAGTACAAACAGATACAACGAGCCAGCTACAACAAACGCGGACGTATAACCCGTGCCCTCGCCAGCCTTGAGAGTTTTCCCGAGTGTCAGGTTGGCAACGAGGGACACCGCCGAGCCAACCATGCCGCCGATGCCGACGACCGAAGCAGTCGCCCTTTTTGGAAAGAGATCGGATGCAAAAGTGAATAGATTTGCGGACCATGCCTGGTGTCCGGCCGCGCCCAGCGCAATCAATGCAACGGCGACCCATTGATTATTGCTCACCGTTGCGAACGCCACGGGCATAATAGAGAGCGCGCACAGCAGCAGCGTAAACTTCCGAGCTTTGTTGAGTGGCCAACCGCGTTTCATAAAGGCGCCGGATAACCATCCGCCCAGGATGCTGCCCAAATCAGCCCCGACATAAATGATCACCAACGGCATTCCGAGTCCTTTTATGTCCAGATGGAATTTGTCCGCAAAGAAAAATCCTCCCCAAAAAAGATAGAACCACCAAACTGCGTCCGTCGTTTTGCCGATAGCAAAAGCCCACGTCTCCTTTAAAGGTAGCACCCGCCCCCAGGAGAGCTTTTCGGAAGATTCGCTGATTGAATCGGAGTGAATGTAGTTGAACTCAACCTGACTCAAACGGGGGTGTTGTTGCGGTGGCCGATAAACTTTCAGCCAAGTGATGACCCAAATCACACTGAAGGCTCCGGTAATCAAAAATGCTATCTGCCAGTGCGAACCATCCGGACCCACAATGAACGGAATCACGAGCGGCGCCATAATCGCGCCAACATTGGAGCCGGCGTTAAAAACACCGGTCGCAAACGCGCGTTCCTTCTTCGGGAACCATTCCGCGACCGTTTTGATACAGGCTGGAAAATTTCCAGCTTCACCAAACCCAAGACCAAATCGCGCCGCGATGAAACCCGCCAGACTGAAAGCGGGCCGGATGGCCGCATGCAGAATACCAAATAAACTCCACACGCCAATCGCCAGAACGTACCCCAATCTCACTCCGATCTTATCTATAAATCCTCCCATGAGCAAAAGCCCTATGGCGTAGGCACTCTGGAATGAAATCGTGATCCAACTGTATTGCTGGTTGGTCCAGTGGAAAACCTTGTCGCGCAGCGTAGGGCCTAACACGCCGAGAACGCTGCGGTCCATGTAATTGATCGTCGTCGCAAAGAAAAGAAGCGAACAGATCACCCACCGATACCTGCCAATCGGCCCCGATTCAATCGCTGGCTTCGATACTTCTGGCGTGGACGTTCCTTTCACCAATTCGGGCATAAGAGAGTTGCCGTCCGATTTCTGAAAGCATTTGCAGCAGCGGACATATGGCGCGGAATTGTGCACCAATTCTGGCGCTTTTGATCCAACGGGGTCAAGCCTGCTGTAATTATCGGCTGAAATTTATACTCGTGACGACGCCAATTCTTAGGTTTTCCTAATCCACGTCCTCCGTAATCGTACCGACCACCCATTCCGTATTTAGGATAGTAGTTCTTTGCGAATTCTGTGATATGATCGGCGCGATTCTTTACCGACATGAAAGGTTCTTCATTATGCTGAACCGTGGGAGGCTCCTGCTCATGAAACGACTATGCTCATTTCTGATTTGCGCGCTCTGCTTGACCTCAGCTCGCGCGCAACTCTTTTACGACAGTTTTTCTCGCACCACCGATCCCGGGCCCCTCACCCCCTGGACCGCTCAATCCGGCGCATGGAGCGTGACCGGTGGCGCAATGCACAGCGGCCTTGATCCCCTGTTCAGTTATGCGAATGCCACAATCGCGAACGTTTTTGTAAACTACACAGTTCAGGGGCGATTCAAATTCCCTGCGAACGCCTTTGGTGGAGCCTTGGCTGGCCGCCTGAATCCGGTTACTGGGACGCATTATGCGGCGTGGATTAACCCGGATAATTCACCCGCCCTTGCAAACACTTTGCGAATTCTGAAGTTTCAGTCCTACACCGGCTACGCTTACCTGGGGACAGCCTTCGCCCCGATTGCTCAAACCAATCTCACTTCGGTTGGAACTGGCTTCCACACCGTGCGGATGGATTTCTCGACCAACCGCATCATCGTTTACCTGGATGGCGTGGCGATGCTCAATGCTCTGGATACCGAAAGCACCTATTACACTAACGGCGCAGTCGGATTGGATATGTGGACCGATTCAGTGGCGTATGATTTGATCGTAGATGATGTCGTCGCCAACGGATTGGGATTATCCGCCAACAACGACACCAATATTATTGTCGCCACTGGAGTACAGCGTAGCGTGCCGTCCCCCGGTGTGCTGGCCAATGATACCGGCGGCAATGGTCCATTAAGTGCGGTGCTCGCCGCCGCCACAACCCACGGCACTCTGAGCCTCAGCAACAACGGCGGTTTCACTTACATCGCGACGAATGGATTCGCCGGCACCGACACGTTCACTTATCGCGCAACGGATGGGATTAGCACTTCTAGCACCGCGACCGTTACGATTACCGTCACGCCAGATAATCCGCCCGTCGCGAACAACGACTCCTATAGCAGCCTGGTCACCTCCTCGCTCAATGTTCCCGCGCCCGGCGTGCTCGCCAACGATACCGATCCGGACGGAAACAGCCTCACCGCCATCTTAGCTTCCGGCCCAGCTAATGGCACACTCATTCTAAGCAACAATGGCAGCTTCTTTTATGTTCCTAACAACGGCTTTCTAGGCAGCGACACGTTTACTTATCGCGCCAACGATGGGCAGAGCAATTCAGCGCCCGCAACCGTGACGATTTCAGTTCAACCACCCGCTTTGTTCTCGGATAACTTCACTCGCAGCACCGATCCTGGCCCACTGGATCCGTGGCAAGTCCAGTTGGGTGTGTGGACAGTCACCGGCGGAGTGATGAAAGGCGGGACGAACGCTGCTGGCAATTATGGCTTTGCCTACATCACAAATAATTACAGCGACTATTCGGTTCAGGCACGGGTACAATTTCAAGCGCCAGCGTTTGGAGGAGGAATCGGCGGAAGATTGACTCCCGGCACGGGCGCTCATTACGGTGCCTGGATTTATCCAGATAACTCCTCCGGCGGACCCAATATCCTAAGGTTGATCAAGTTTCAAAATTATTCCTCATTTAGCTATCTCGGCACAAGTGGTCCAATCGCCCAGGCAAATCTGCCGCCGGTAGGAACGAATTTTCATACCCTCAAGCTGGCATTTCTCGCGAATCGAATCGCCGTCTATTTCGACGGGGTCCTGGTGATTTCCGCAATCGATCAGGAGGCCACTCCTTACCTGGCAGGCTCGACAAGCCTCGATATGTGGACCGAAAATGCGGGATACCAAATGTCGGTGGACGACGTCATCATTAATCCACTCCCGGTGGATGACAATTATACGGTGGCGGCGGGCTCTACCTTGAACGTGAACGCACCGGGCGTTCTTATCAATGACACCGAAATGTTCGGCTCGAACCTCACGGCGAGTGTCATCGATTCTACGGTTCATGGCTCCTTAACGCTCACTGGGAATGGTGGATTCTCTTACACTCCGACGAACGGCTTCACCGGAGTGGACACTTTCACCTATCAGGCAAACGACGGCGACACCAACATTGGCACCGCGACTGCAAACATCACCGTCTTTATCGTGAACAATCCGCCCACGTTTACCGCCACTCCACCCAATCGAACCATCGATGAACTGACCCCACTCTCCGTCACGAATCCGGCAATCGATTCCGATCTCCCGGCGCAAACAATCACCTATCAACTACTTTCACCACCCGCCGGGGCGACGATTGATTCCAATGCAGTGATTGCCTGGACTCCAACGGAGGCTCAGGGGCCGGGAAACTATACAATCACTACCATTGCTGGCGACAATGGCACTCCGCCGAAGAGTGCGACGAATTCCTTCACGGTCAGAGTCAATGAAGTCAATAGTCCTCCGGTCCTCCCGTCACCGCCAGATCGGACGATCAATGAATTGACGTTGATGACGGTCCCAGACACCGCAGCCGATCCCGACCTGCCCGCGAATACGCTCACTTATTCGTTCCTGGCTGCGCCCACCGGCGCTGCTATTTCGAGTTCAGGGGTCATCACCTGGACACCTTCCGAAGCACAAGGACCCAGCACAAACACCTTTACGGTGCGAGTCGTGGATAACGGTTCGCCTCCCTTGAGCGACACCAACACATTTACAGTCACAGTGAATGAAGTAAACAGCCCGCCAGTTTTACCCGCGCAAACGAACCGCACCATCGCTGCCCTGACTCCTTTGACCGTAATTAACACCGCGACTGATTCCGATATCCCGACCAATAATCTTACTTACCAGCTTTTGGTCGCTCCAACTGGTGCGCTCATTTCACCGGACGGCATCATTACCTGGACTCCGGCTGCGGAGCAAAATAACAGCACAAACCTTTTCCGCACCGCCGTCACCGATGACGGCTCGCCAAGCCTGAGCGCCACGAATATTTTCAGTGTTATCGTCAACAGCAACCCCGTCGTCGTCCTCGATTCCAGCGCCCTGGTTTTCGAAGGCTGCACCCCAACTAACAACGCAATCGACCCCGGCGAAACCGTGACCATGACTTTCGCATTCAAGAATCTCGGCACCGGACCCACCACAAACCTCGTGATTACCCTTCTGGAAACCAATGGGGTTGCTTTGCCGAGCGGACCTCAAACATACGGCGTTCTTCCGGCAGGCGGCGCGATCATCAGCCAGCCTTTCACATTTTCCGCCGCTGGCACCTGCGGCGGGTCGATCACTCCCACACTGCGGCTCCAGGACAGCGGCTCCAATCTCGGGACGACTAACCTCACCTTTCCGCTGGGCGCTTACACAATCATGCTCACGCAGAATTTCGATACCGTCACCGCTCCTGCTTTGCCCGCGGGATGGACAACCACCTCTTCGGGCCTATTACCGAATTGGCGTACCACCAACACCCTCTCTGATACGGCTCCAAATGCCGCCTTCTCCCCCGACATAAGTGGCACCCAAGGGCACGTCGGCTTGAACGAATTGGTATCACCCCAGGTTGCGCTCCCTCTGGCACCCATGCAACTGACGTTTAAACATCGATACGATCTCGAATCGAGCCCCTTCACGAACACGGTCGGCTACGATGGTGGCGTGCTGGAGATCAAAATCGGCACGAACGATTTCGTGGACATTACAAATGCTGGGGGCACTTTCGTCAGCGGCGGATATACCAAGATTATCTCTGCGGCATTTGAATCTCCCCTTTCCAACCGGCCAGCTTGGAGCGGCACGATCAACAGCTACACCAACACAGTCGTAAATCTTCCAGTGGCCGCCGCAGGTCAAACCATTCAACTGCGCTGGCGCGGTGCCGTTGACAACGGCGGCCCAATCGGCGGCGGATGGCGAATCGATTCCATCGCTCTCGGTGGAACAATTTGTTGCGAAAATACCGCCCCTATCCTCGCTGCCCAAAACGATCACACAATTCAGGAATTAACAACCTTGCTCGTCACCAATACAGCCACAGATTCCAGCACACCTGCCAGCGGCCTGACTTACGTGCTCCTCGACCCTCCCTCCGGGTGTGTCATTGATACGAATGGCATCATAACGTGGACGCCCTCCGAAGCGGA
>Ga0193709_1000607_pt1 | contig 12011 bp, 8 predicted proteins | sample H3c2metaG_FD_160571 | JGI IMG/M metagenome (GOLD analysis project Ga0193709, IMG submission 160571) | Soil microbial communities from a riparian zone of the East river system, Colorado, United States - H3c2 | ecosystem: Environmental > Terrestrial > Soil > Riparian zone | place: USA: East River... | reverse complement strand
CGATTGCGATACGGCTCGACATCGTCCCACAGCGAGGCCACGGTATCAACCTTCAGTCGCGAGATGATGTCGCTCGCCTGGAGATAGCGCACGCCCTTGATCTCGACGCTGCGCACGCGGAAGAAAGCCATCTGCCGCGCGGCGGCCCGCGCGCCCCAAGCGGCTGCCATGATGATCGCGACAAGAAACAGCACGCCGAGAATCTTCCAGCCGGGCCGGCCGAGTCGCTCCCTGGGAATCATCTCCGCTCTTCCGGTCTCGTCCCCGGCTCGGCTTGCGCGTCGCGCATTTCCGTTCCCGTCCCCGGCTCAGCCGACGTGCCCCGAGCTTCCAGCCGCGTCTTGAGCTCCGGGCCCGTGCGCGTGATGTCTCCCGCGCCAATCGTGATAACGACATCTCCTTCGCGCACGAATCCCGTGAGCGCGTCGGCGAGGTCGGTGCGCGCTCCCTGCCACGTCACGGCGCGCCCCGCATTCTTCATCGAAATTGCAACGAGATCCGATGTCACTCCCGGAATCGGCTGCTCGCGCGCCGGATATATCTCAGCGAGGAAGACGCAGTCCGCGCCACAGAGCGCCACTCCGAAAGCGTCGACAAAATCCCGCGTCCGTGAGAAGAGGTGGGGCTGGAACGCCGCGACGATACGGCGCCCAGGATACGATGCGCGGGCGGCTTGGAGCGTCGCGATAATCTCGGTCGGGTGATGCGCGTAGTCATCAACGATGGTCACGCCGGCAACGTCGCAAAGGCGCTGAAAGCGCCGGTCCACACCTCCGAACTCGAGCAACCCGTCGCGCATGGCTTCGAGGGTGACGCCAAGCGCGAACCCGGAGCCGATCGCCGCGAGCGCATTCTGAACGTTGTGTATCCCCGGCACGCGAAGCGCAGCATCGCCAAGAGGCTTCCCATCGTAGCTGACGGAGAACGTCGTCGAGTGCCCGACTGAACGCAAATCGCTCGCGACGAGACGCGCGTCGCTGGATTTGAGACCGTAGCGAATAACTTCGGCACTTGCTGGAAGGTCTAGAGATCGCGCGCCCGCATCATCGTCGCAAAGAACGATTGCCGCCGCGTTGCGCACGTAGCGGGAGAAAGTGGTTCTGATGTCCTCGAGATCGCGGTAGATGTCGAGATGGTCCGCTTCCATGTTCGTTACGACGGCGACGTTCGGATTCAGCGACAGAAACGACCGATCGTATTCGTCCGCTTCGACGACAAACAATTCCGCCGAGTCGTAGTGAAGGTTTCCCTTCCATTCGGCGACACGTCCGCCCGCGATACCCGTCGGCCTCAGGCTCGCCGCCGCAAGCGCGGCGGTCGTCATGACCGTCGTCGTCGTCTTGCCGTGCGTGCCCGCGATCCCGACGACTCGTCCGTCCGCTACGGCGCGCCCAAGGGCCTCGGCGCGCCTCGTAATTGGAATTCCGAGCTCCCGCGCGCGCGCGAGCTCGGGATGATTCTTGGGAATCGCCGAAGTGATGATAAGCTCGCGCGCGCCCTCGACGTGATCTGGACTATGTCCTTTGACGACGCTGATGCCGAGCGATTCCAGATCGTCGGTCGAGCCCGGATTGGCATCGCACCCCGTGACCGGCACTCCGCGTCGAGCGAGCAGCTCGGCAAGCGCGCGCATACCTGCGCCGGCGATCCCGACGAAGTGTACCGGGCGCTGCTCGGAGTTGTCAGGCTGAGTCATGGGCGTTGTTGAGCGTCAATCCGACTTGCGTCAGCGCCGCTTCTGCTCGCTCTCGACGAGACGAAGTATGTGCTGGGCGATATCGGCCGCGGCCGTGGGCCTAGCGCGCTCCAGGGACTTGGCCCGCATGCTCGCCAGCTTTGCTGGAGTGGAGAGCAACGAATCCACGGCGCGGGAGAGCGATTCGGTGTTGAGACTCGATTGCAGAATCATTTCCGCGGCCCCTGCGGCAGCCAATGCCTTCGCGTTTGCTGTCTGGTGATCTGCCGCGGCGGTAGGAAGCGGGACGACGATCGCCGGAATTCCCCACGCGCATAACTCCGCCGTCGCCATTGCGCCGGCCCGCGTGAGCGCGAAGTCCGATGCGCGATACGCTTCCGAGATGGGAGCGATATACGCCCTGACCTTCACTCGCGCGCTGTCGTAGCGCGCGAAGTTCTCGTAGCTCGTCTTGCCCGTGGCCCAGATCACGAAGAGGTCCGGCGGCAGGCCCTCGTCGACCCAGGCAGCAACCACATCGTTTATTGCCTTCGATCCCTGACTGCCCCCGTACACGAGCAACACGCTTCCGCCCGACGCAGGGAATCCCCATTGCTCGCGCGCGGGCGCCTTTACGAACGCGTCGGCGGGCGGAGGCTCGATGGGATTTCCCGAATCGAACACTTCGGTTTTCTTCGACGGAGACAAGTGCCGGCGTGCCTCGGGAAATCCCAGGTGGATCTGGGAGGCGAAGCGGCTGAAGAACCGGGTGGTGATGCCGGGAAACGTATTCTGCTCCTGGAGCACGATCGGAATGTCGTGCGAGGCTGCGTAGGCGAGCGCCAACCCGGACGCGTATCCGCCCGTCGCGACGACACAGGCAGGAGCTTCGCTCCGAACCTCACCCGCAATCGTCCGCCACGCGCTCGCCGCGCCCCTTATCGTCTTCCAGTTTTCCCATGGGCGCGATCGGTAGAGCGGGTGCAGGTCCAGGAGCTCGAACGCCCATCCGACCTGGGGCAGCACATCCTTTTCGATTCCGCGCCGTGCTCCGATGAAAAAGGGCTCGACCCGTGCGTCAGCTTTTTTCAGCGCGCGCGCGATCGCGAGTCCGGGGTAGAGGTGTCCACCGGTACCGCCTCCCGCGAAGATGATCCTCATCGCGCGGGAAGCGCGCGAAGAGCGAGTGGATCCGTCGCTGCTCCGCCAAATACCCTTTCACGTGAACTGCCGATGTTGACCAGGATGCCGGTCATGACCAGAGAGAGAATAAGATTCGAGCGGCCATAGGAGATGAACGGTAGCGTCAATCCGGTGGTGGGAAGCAATCCCGTTGCCACACCGATATGAAGATACGCCGTTAACACCATTGTGACCGTCAATCCCACGGCTATCAGCTGCAAAAAGGGCGTCCGGGCTGCCGCAGCTGGTAGCTCACCTCGAGTGGCGCCGCGCCTGGATCGAAGAACGCCGACATTCGGAGCAGAACGTAATTCAGCCGCTCGACCTTCACGTACAGAAACGGAATCAGCATCACGCCTAGCGCGACGAAGTGCCCGATGCGGACGCCGCCCGCGAAGAGAATGATCGCCATGATGAGCGTGAACATCATCGCGGTCGAGACATCGGGCTCCAGCATCACGAGAATGTCCAGGGCGCCAATCACGACGAGAAACGGCAGGATGCCTTTGGTCAGGCGCCTGAGGGCCGGCCCTTTCTTGATAATGAGCATCGACGTCCAGACGACAACGGCGAGCTTGGCGAGCTCCGACGGCTGGAGAGATCCGCCGAACAAATATCTTCGTGAGCCGTGAATCCGCGGGGCAATGCTCGCCGTGAACGGAAGGATCACGACCACGAGGAGGACGAGCGAGAGAATCATGATGGGCCACGCCCATTTCTCCCAGTTTTCCGCATCAACCTTGGCGGCGATGGCGAAAAGTGTGATCCCGATGGCCATGCCCAGCACCTGACGGATGAGAAGGTGCGCGTGTCCGTAGCCCGCCTGCATCTCCACGATCGCGCTCGCGCTGTAGACGGTCGCGAGACCGAACGCCAGCAGAATGCCGGTGAGTATTACCAGAGCGCGTGCTTCGAAGCCCATGTGCCAGCGGTTCGCCAGATTCGCGGATGCTTCCATTACGCTTCCTTTGCCGCAAGCGCGCGGAAGCGCTCGCCTCTTTCCTCGTAGTTCGAGAACATGTCATAGCTGGAACAGGCCGGAGACAAAAGCACGGCTTCGCCGGCGCTCGCCGCTGCCCGCGCGGCCTGCATGACTTCCTCGAAATCGTCGCCAAGGCGCACTACATCCACTACCGGACGAAGGTCCGTCGCGATGATTGTCGCGGCTTCTCCATAGGCAATCACTTTCTTCACTTTCCTCCGCACTGCGTCCGCCAGAAATGCATAGGTCTCGCCTTTGTGTCTGCCCCCGAGGAGTAGGACGGTCGGACGCTCCATACCGTCAATTGCGACTGCTGTTGAGCTGACGTTGGTTGCCTTGGAATCGTTGATCCATTGCACGCCGCCGAATTCTCCCACGAGCTCGAGCCTATGGGGAAGAGAGCGAAACGTCCTCAGGGCTTGAGCGATTCCTTTCCGAGCATTCGGGGTCTGGTGGGAGCGGTCGGCAGACATCACCGCGAGCGAAGCCGCGAGCGCATTCGCGACGTTGTGCTGGCCCAGAAGCGGAAGATCGGCGCGCGCCAACAGCGGCACTCCCAGCACCACCAGCTCCGCCGTACGTGCGTCGAGTGATGCGTCGACTTTCTTTGCGACAGAGAACCAGTACTTGTGACCGCCAACATCGCGCACCATGCGAGCGACGGCCTTGTCGTCCTTGTTCACGACCCAGACTGATTCCGCATCGGCGTTGGCGAACAGGCGCGCCTTGTCGGCGTAGTACTCCTCGACACTCGAATACCGGTCGAGATGGTCGGGGCTCAGGTTCGTGAGCACACCAACAACCGGCTTGAGGCTCGGCGTGTCGTGCAGCTGAAACGACGACATTTCCAGCGAAATCCACTTTGGCTGCTGTGCGCGGAGCGCGATCTCGGAAAGCGGCGTCCCGATATTGCCCGCTTCTACCGCCTCGATGTCGAGCCCGCGCAGAAGGTGCGCGATGAGCGCGGTCGTCGTCGTTTTACCGTTCGTGCCGGTGACGGCGATGATGCGCGGGCCTTCGAGAAAGTTGAGGGCGATCTCAACCTCACTCGCGATCGGAACTCCGGCCTCGCGGGCGAACTCCAGCGGACGCGCCGAAGGTGGGACGCCCGGACTCGTGACGACGAGCGCCGCTCGCCCGATCCGCTCCATGTGGTGCCGGCCGACATCGACCACGGCGCCGAGTGCGCGCAGCTCCTCCGCCACCTTTCCTGTCTCGGGCGAAGACGCGACGTCGGACGCATAAACGTTGTAGCCGTGTTTCCGAAGGAGCATCACCACGGCGCGACCGCTCCGGGCGAGGCCGATGACGGCAACCTCGCTCTCGCGCGGCACGAGCTCGCGCGGCGTCATCGCAACTTCAGCGTGCTCAGAGCGATGAAGGCGGCCAACACTCCAAGGATCCAGAATCGAACCGTGACCTGCGCCTCATCCCACCCCTTCACCTCGAAGTGGTGGTGGAGTGGCGCTCGTTTGAAGACCCGGTGCTCCTGAGCGTACTCGAGTCCGTATTTTCGCTTGCGGTACTTGAACACGAAGCGCTGAATGATCACGGACATCATTTCCGCGACGAACACGGCGCCGACCAGCAGGAGCAGGAACTCCGACTTGAGGAGAATCGCGACCGATGCGAGCGCGCCACCCAGCGCCAGCGAGCCCGTGTCTCCCATGAAGACTTCGGCCGGATGCGTGTTGTACCAGAGAAATCCTATACACGCGCCCATGAGGGCCGCGCAAAAGACCGTGAGCTCACCCGATCCTCGAAGGAAATAGACGTGGAGGTATTGGCTCGCATCGATGCGGCCCACTACGTACGCATAGAACGCGAAAGTCAACGCGGCGATTGCGGTCAGGCCCGCCGCAAGTCCGTCGAGCCCATCGGTAACGTTGACGGCGTTGCTCGTTCCAGTCATCACGAACGTTACGAACAGCACGTAGATCCATCCCATCCCAGCCGTGAGCGGAACGATCAGTATGTACTTGTAGAACGGAAGCGTGGTCGATGCTCCGGGAAGACTCGACAACGGGTGCTTCCACAGGTAGTAGCCGACAGCGAAGCCGAGTGTGACCTGGCCGACGAGTTTGTACTTCTCGACGAGCCCTGTGTTTTTCTTCCCGGCGAGTTTCTGTTTGAGCTTCAGGAAGTCGTCCAGAAATCCGATCGCGCCCATCCACGCCATGCAGATCATCGCGATGAGCACATAGCGATTGTCCAGACGCGCCCACAGCAGTGTGCTGGTGAGGGTGGCTCCGAGAATGATCAGGCCGCCCATCGTCGGCGTTCTGCCCTTCTGCTGGTGCGCGTCGGGCGTTCCTTCCCGAATCACCTGATGGAGGCGCATGCGCCGCAGCCGGCGCATGATTCCAGGGCCGACAATCCAGGTAAGCAGAATCGCGCTGACCGCCGCTCCCGCCGCGCGAAACGTTATCCACTGAAACAGTCGCAGAAACCCGAAGTGCGGCAGTCCTACGAAAGGAACGAGCAGATAGTTCAGCACTATGCGGTGGCCCAGGTGGTTAGATGTGGAACAAGACGCTCGAGCTGCACACCCCGTGATGCCTTCAGCAGAATTATCGCGTTGCGCTCGAGCCTGGCCTGGAGCTGCGGCCAGAGATCATCGACATCAGGCGCGGTGATCACACGCTCACGCTCTTTGTGCTTCTCGAGCGCGGGCGCGAACTCACCGATGCCCGCCACGATGTCCGCTCCGGATGCCAACGCGAGACCCGCGATGTCGGCGTGACACTGCTCCGACGCCGCCCCCAGCTCTCGCATCGTACCTAGGACGATTACCCTCTGCCGTCCGCTACCTGTTCCTTGTAACAGCTCTATCGCCGCCCGGGTCGAACCGGGGTTGGCGTTGTATGCGTCGTTGATCAGCGTCACGTCGCCGACCTGCTCCCAGGCCGAGCGCATCTTCGGTTGCGGCATCCCGGCGATTCCTTCGGCCGCGTCCTCGTAGCTCACTCCACATTCACGGGCAACCGCGAGCGCCAGCATCGCATTTCTGAGATTGTGAAGCCCGCGGACGGGGGGCTTCACCGTCACGCCTGCAATTTCGATAACGCCGAGCCCGTCGGGCCCGATCTCCCACTTGTCTGGCTTCAGGTCGGCATTGCTGTCGAGACCCGCGACCACCACGCGCTTCGCCTTCGCCCGCGCTGCTTTCGCGATCTCGGGCTGGGCAGAAGGCGCGATTGCAACGCCTATACCCTCGTAAACAGCGGCTTCCTCGCGCAATACGCCGGCAAGATCACCGAGTCCTTCCAGGTGCTCCTCTGCGATCGATGTCACCAGCGCGATGTCCGGCTCGGCAATGTCCTTGAGGATCGCAACTTCGCCCGGAAGGCTCGTACCGAGCTCGACAACCGCGAGATCTGCTTCAGGTGGAAGGGCGAGCAGTGTGAGCGGAACTCCAATCCGGTTGTTGAGATTACCTGTCGTCGCATGAACGTTGTACGAGCGGCCGAGTGCCGCTCTGAGAAGATCCTTCGTGCTGGTCTTGCCGTTGCTGCCCGCCACGCCGACTATCGTCTTCCCCCAGGCTCGGCGCCAGTAATTCGCAAGTGCGCCCAGCGCGACCAGGGTATCGCGCACCTCATAAATCGGAACGCCGAGCGTGTCGATCTTCGGCGCCTTCGAAACCACGAGGGCTGCCGCGCCGTCGCGGACCGCGTCGCGTAGGTAATCGTGGCCATCGAACTTCTCGCCAATCAGCGCGACGAACACGTTCCCTTTCGCGATCTTTCGCGTGTCTGTCGTGATGCCACTGAATTCCGCGGAGCCCCGAGGCAGCTTCCCCACGGCCTGCTCTGCGAGTGCCGACGCGACGCGATCCAGCGTCCAGAATCCCGTGCTCAAGCGTGACTCCCCGTCATTTCCTTTACGATTTCCTTTTCGTCAAATGGATACGAAGTCGTTCCGCGAATCTGATACGTCTCATGCCCCTTCCCCGCCAATAGCACGATATCGCCGTCCTCGGCGATATCTATCGCCCGCTGAATCGCCGCGAGTCTGTCCGTAACGCGCTGGTGCTTCGTTCCGCGCATTCCAGCTTCGATCTCGTCGATGATCACATCGGGGTCTTCGGTTCGCGGATTGTCACTGGTAACGATAGCGCAATCGGCGCCGCGCTCGGCGATCTCGCCCATCAGCGGACGCTTGCCCTTGTCTCGGTCGCCGCCACAGCCGAACACAACGATCAGCTTGCCGCGCGTGAAAGCGCGCGCTGTCTTGAGAGTCCGCTCGAGCGCGTCGGGCGTGTGCGCGTAGTCCCTGAGTACTGTCGGGCGGGTTGAGATGATCTCGAGCCGTCCGGCGACCTGTGGGACAGTGTGCAGGCGACTCGCGATCGTGGCCGGCGTCTGACCCAGGGCGAACGCCGCCGTCGCGGCCGCGAGTGCATTCTCGACGTTGATGTCGCCGATCAATGGCAGCGCGACGTCGGCGGAGCCGCGGGTCGTCTCGAGACGCCATTTGCTTCCTTCAGGCGTGAATCGGACGTCCTTCGCGCTGACATCAGCCGAGCCCCGCGCGGAAAACGTTAACGCGCGCGAGCGCGGCTTGAGCGCTTTCCATTCGAGAGCGTCCAGGTTGACGATCGCGGTGCCTTGTGCCTTCAGATAGTCCAGCAGCCGCGCCTTCGCTTCCAGATATTTCTCCATGGTTCCATGATAGTCGAGATGATCGCGCGTGAGATTCGTGAACACCGCGACATCGAACTCCAGACCGTCAACTCGCCTCTGATCCAGGCTGTGCGAGGACACTTCCATCGCGATCGTTCGTACTCCGCGATCGGTCAGCGCGCGCAGGATCCTTTGCAGCTCCACCGGACCGGGAGTGGTTAGCCCGCTTCCGCCCGGCAGAATCTCGCCTTCGCTACCGACCAGCACGCCGAGCGTTCCTATCGAAGCGCTGGATGTGTTGCCATCATCGAAGAGATGGCGCATGATCGAGGTCGTCGTCGTCTTACCGTTCGTGCCGGTGACGCCGAGCAATCTCAAGTTGTGGGCCGGATCTCCGTACGCGGTTGCAGCCGCTATCGCCGCCGCGCGGCGCCCTTCCCGCACGACCAGCGACGGCAACGCAGTTCTGGATTGATCTTCGACGATTGCGACCGCGGCTCCGCGCTTGGCGGCGGCATCGAGAAAGTCGTGGCCATCGGTAGTCCAGCCTTTGACGGCGATAAACAGATCGCCACGCTCGACCTTGCGGCTGTCGTCCGAGATCCCGCTGACCTCTTCCGGAATCTCGTCACTCGCACCGACCAGCAGGCCACGCTCTGCAAGCGCGGCCCTTATTGCCTTGACGCTGACTCTCATTCGAGCGGGCGGCTCAGCTGGACCAGAGTGCCCGGAGCGGCGATGGTTCCCGCCGCCGGAAATGTCCCGGGAGACGAGGCGCCGAGAATCCGCACGCGAAAACCCGCGGTATGAAGCCGTCGCACCGCTTCGCGAATGGGTAAGCCTCGCACGTCGGGAACCGCGCGAGGAAGAATCGAGGCGGGCGCCGGCCTCAACGCGCTTGGCAGGTCGACCACGAACGAAGAGGTTGGCTGGTCGGGGTCCGGCTTTGTCATGTTCCCGTTCGGATCGTAAGAATCCGGCGCGGGCCTGTCGGGTCGCGCGGCGTCGGCGCGCCGAGCAACTCTCGTTTCCCGGCTTGAAGTCGTGCTGGCGGTGCCGTTGTGCTCAACGTCAGCGAGGGCGGTTTTCTCGGACGACGCCAGGTCTTCGCGGTCAAGCGCGGCGTCGCGTGCAGCGAGCGCGGCGCGCAGAACGATCTGCGTCACCGGCGCGGCGATGTCGCCGCCCGCGTAGTGACCGCCTTTGGGATTGTCGAGCTTGACCAGGACCACATACTGCGGATCGTTGCCGGGAAAGAGCCCAACGAACGAAGCCGTATAGTTTCCGGCGACGTAACCGGCGTTCTGAGAAGTTCGGCGCGCGGTGCCGCTCTTTCCCGCAACCTCGAAGGTGGCGAGATCAGCTTTCGTTGCGGTTCCTTCGCGCACCACCGCCAGTAGCATCTGTTGAATCGTGTGCGCCACCTCGCCCGACATTACGCGGCGCACCGAGCGCGTCTCCGCGCGATACAAAACCTTGCCATCGGCGGACCGTACTTCCTTCACAAGATGTGGTTCGAGAAGCTCTCCGCCATTTGCGATCGCCGCGTACGCGGTGACGAGCTGCAGCGGCGTTACCGCGATCTCATAACCCATGAGAATCGATGCGCTCGTCTGCCTGGACCACGCCTTCGGCTCGCGCAAAGTTCCGGCTGCTTCTGCCGGAAGCGGTACGCCGAGCGGCATGCCGAACCCGAGATCGCGAAACGTTTCGTACTTCTGGCGCGGCGTCAACCGCTGCCCGAACTCGACGATGCCGATGTTGCTCGAGTATCGGATGACGTCGGCGAGCGACAGCGATTGCGACTTGTGCATGTCGGTGATGACGCGTCCATCAAGCTCCAACGTTCCGTTGTGCGTGTTGACGACATCCGTTGGCCGCGCCCGCCCCTTCTCGATCAGCGCCGCAGCCACGAATGGCTTGAGCGTCGAGCCCGGCTCGAACGGCTCCGTCACCGCGGTGTTCGAGAACGCCGTGCGTCCAACCCGATTGCTCGCCAGCGCCAGAATCTCTCCGGTGTGCGGATTCATCACAACGATGTCGCCGCCATCCGCGTGCAGGCTGTCTACCGCAATCGACAGCTCGCGCTCGGCGATGTCCTGCAGCGTGTTGTTGATCGTCAGCACCACCGTCGAACCCGCCTTCGGCTGCTCGGTCCATCCGTCGGGAGAGTCAAGCGCTCGGCCATCCTTGTCGCGCGCCAGTCTCACTCGTCCTGAGTCTCCGCGGAGTAGCGTGTCGAGGGCGAGCTCCAAACCATCCAGCGGATTTCCGCGACCGTCGAGCGAGCCGACGATGCGCTTGATGCCGCCCGAATTCGCGTAGACGCGCTGAAGAACCGGAGTGAGGTGGATGCCGTTCAACTTCGAGATCGATGCAACGTCCGAGGCCGTGTACAACCCGGGCAGGTCAATCCAGCGCTTCCGCCGCGCGATCGCTGAGTGAACCGCATCAGCATCGACGCGCGCGCGATGAAGCGCCTTGAGCACGAACGCGGTGTCGCGAACCTCGGGCAGTGCCACGGCGACGCGCGTCATCTCGCGACTCTCGACGAGCGTGTTGCCGCTCGCGTCCTGGATCTCCCCGCGCGGCGCGGACAACGCGCCTGCGAAGAAGTGCTGCCGCTTCGCCCGCGCTACCCAGGACTTTCCTTCGACGACCTGGACCTTGGCTGCGCGAGCAACGAGCGCGAGCGCGAAGACCACGAAGAAGGCATGAATGATCGCGACGCGCCTAGGGGTTTTCATTTCCCCGGGGTCTTGGGAGTATCACAACCTGCTTGTCGCTTGGAATGTGCATACCGAGCTGCTGCTCCACCGAGTTGCCGAGCGTCTGTCGCGCGGAAGCGTCGCGAATCTCGCTCTCGAGTCTGGCGCGCTCGCCTTCCAGCTCCACACGCTTTGCGTCGAGCACAGCGAGGTGCTCCGATTGACCGATCCCGATCGTGCGCCGCCATACAATTGCGAGCGCAACGAGCACGAAGGCGGCGAGTATGAGGGCCACGCGGGTCCGGCCGCGAAATGCTACGTTGCCTTTCGCCATGCTCGTAGTCTGGCGCTTCGTGATCGTGAATTCGAGATGCTCTCTGTCGAGCTCGCGACGAGCGCGCGCTTGGTGATGACCTCGCCGAGTGCCTTGCCGCGACAGGTGCAGTGGAGCTGCTTGGGCGGGCAAATGCAGGACTGGCTCCATTCGCGGATGGTGTGCTTGACGAGCCGGTCCTCTCCGGAGTGATAGGAGATCACCGCAAGAACTCCGTTCACGTCAAGCCGATCGCGCAGCAATGGCAGCGCTTTCTCGAGTGCCCCGAGCTCGTCGTTCACGGCGATCCGCATGGCCTGGAAGAATCTTGCGAACTCGCTGGGCCCCGTGCGCGCGCCATAAGCGCCGCGAATCGCGTCGACCAGATCATCGCTCACGTGCATAGGCTTTCGGTCGCGGCGGCGCACGACTTCACGCGCGAGCCTGTTGGCGCGCGGCTCATCTCCGTAGTCGCGAAAAATATGGGATAGCTCGGCTTCATCGAGGGTGTTGAGCAAATCGGCGG
>Ga0193709_1000606_pt1 | contig 12022 bp, 9 predicted proteins | sample H3c2metaG_FD_160571 | JGI IMG/M metagenome (GOLD analysis project Ga0193709, IMG submission 160571) | Soil microbial communities from a riparian zone of the East river system, Colorado, United States - H3c2 | ecosystem: Environmental > Terrestrial > Soil > Riparian zone | place: USA: East River... | reverse complement strand
CCATCGTGGAGACTTTGGACCTCGAACGTGCTGTAGTCGGTGTAAAATCGAACCTCGAAGTTCCTCTCGCGAAGCCTCTTTGCGACCGGAGAGAAACTTTCCACATCCGGTTCTTTCCCATCAAATAAAGGAGATTTTCGCGCAACATAAAGTAATGCTGTCTTGGATGATCGCGAATTGCCTCGAACTGATGAACCGATTAACGATTCCAGGTGCACCTTCGTCGCGTCGAAATTTGGATCGCAGCCCATCCGGTTCGCGATGTCATAAACTCGCGGAGTCTCCGACTGATCCGTAGCAAGCTCGTAGTATCTTAGGTAATCGTCCTCTCGAAGCCTCTGCCAGCTTGGAATTAGCCGAATTCGCGGGTGCTTAAAAAACTGCGCTAGTTGTTCGTGCACTCCCCAGAGGTCGATGACGGCTGTCCTGTGCTCAGCCAACAAGCCGAAAAGTGCGGGTAAGCTGGCGCACTGTAATTGACGATCGATGTCTAAGAAGCGGATCCCAATCCGATTTGATATTGTGCGAGTGCGAAGGTATTTGCCCCACTTTTCAAAGAACCGAGCGCGATTACGATCAAGGACACCTTCGACTGCAAATTGCGGCAACTGACGCGAACTTGAGCTTCGTTCGTGTTCATAAGCTACATCGAGAAGCCCAATCTGAAGCCCCATTTGTCGGTATCGCAGATTAAGATCAGCATCTTCGAAATAAAAATAATCGAACAAAGGAGAGAAAAGACCGAACTGCCTCGCAAGGTCGGATCGGATCGCGAGGAGGGAGCCGTCGACGAAATCGAATGGCGCGTCCGCCTCGATGACCGGAACTCCGCACCCATCCTCGCGCAAACGTGACGCGTTTTGTGTTACGCCGACAATTGCGGCGTTGGAATTTCGGAATCGCTCGACAAACTTTCCTAGCCAATCGTCATTCTCGATGTGGAGGTCGCTGTTCAACACTATGAAAACATCGGAATCAGTCTTCTCGAAGATGGCATTGTGACCTCCGCCGAAGCCTAGGTTGAAACGATTCTCTACGATGTGGACCCAACCGTTTTCCAATGGCAAGGTTGAGTGAATCAGTTGTCGAAGTTCGGTCAACGCCTCGGCAGAAGGCTGGTAGTTAAACGACAAATATAATTCGCAGGAAAGACCCGGGCTTTTAGATGCAGCTTTGAGTTGGGGTAGCAACTTACGGACAAATTCGGCCAGGATATCTTCCCGGTGGTAGAACAGGACCGAGACCGCTACCTTTACCAACGTCGAAAGTGGCCGGACTGCTATGGAAGTTTCGGGCGGCGGGTCGGGGTGCGAAACTGGGTTGCCCGATTTTACGGAGACGGGGAAAGGCTGTCGAAGTGCGAGGGACGTTGCATTAAGCCAGGCGTATCCGAAGCGTTCATCGGGTTCCAGGTGGCAGCCCTCGGCCCATTCGTTCCAGGCGTTTATGAAAATGAAGCGCTCCTGGGGGGCTAACCTGCCGCGCGCCAAACCGGCTACTTCCGCTAACCACTCCGAGTAAGCTTCTGGCGATGAGTTTACCCAGATAGCTGATCTGGATTGTTGCCGTGCGGTGTTGTCCCAAGAGGGCACTACTCCCGGATACAGCGTCAAATTTCGAGGTGCGGAACGAAACTGATCAATTGTCTTCTTTCGTAATTCGCCGTAGTCGTAAATAAAACCGGTGAAATCAGGATTTTTGTCCCGGATTAGAGAGGTCACGGGCGTAGCTGGCAAGTGTGGTGGAAATTGCACTCCAGCATCGAACCCGTAGTCGCCGGGTGGTGTTTGATCGTTGAAACTGCGCACCATTGCGAGGTGCAATTCCCCGTGACCGCGCTCATGAAAGTAATTCCGCCATCGCGTAGTGGTAGCCATCGGATCGGGGAAGAGCGACGCTCGATAAACTGCCAAGAGGGGCTTGCCCCCCACGCGAATATAATTTTCATGGAGCAGGATCGGCTCAATCTTGCGGATGAAGGCGAGATCGTCTTCGGGAGAGTGATTCTGGGAAATCAGGATCTCTTGCTCTTTGCCATCCCATCGGCGCGTCCAATTCTCGTTTGCCCAACAGATGCAGAATGGGAATTCTGGTTTTCCCGTTTCCAATATTTTCCTCACGGGAAGATCGAGTAGAACTTCTCCGTCGAACCAATAGTAATGGAAGCAAAATCCGTGAATCCCTGCTGCAGCTGCTAGCGCTGCCTGTTTCTCGAGCACACCTTCATTTGTGAGATCGTAATAGCCGAGGTCCGCCGCCGGAACATGCGGCTGATAATGGCCTTGAAAGTTCGGGGAGCCTCTTCGTACGTTCGTCCATTCGGTAAAGCCTTCACCCCACCACGCGTCGTTTTGGGGAATCCGATGGAATTGTGGCAGGTAGAAAACAATCGCTTTTACATCAACCTGCGTCGGACTGTCATGCAGCGCCGATTCGCGCGGAATCTTGAACTCCGGCTGCAGGAGCTCGAACGAAATCGGAAGTTGGAGTGCCTTGATTTCGTCGTCGATCTTGGCGATTTCGGTGTGCGAAGCACGCCATTGTGAATAGGCCTTCACAATCTTTTCAAGATGGCCGTAACCCGCTAAGACTGTGCCGGGCGATAATTTTGCTTTGATGGCGGTTACCGGATTTGCCAGTTTCCAGCGCCGCGAAGAGCGAAGCCGGGCTGCTGCATCGTCAACATCGTCCAAAAGCCGCGAAAGCTTCTTGGTAGCGTCCAATTGCTGGCGCAGACGGTTTCGCAGATCCTCTCCCCGCGCGCTCTTGTCACGAAGAAGCTGGTTGATCCCCTCTAGGTGCGTCCTGAGTTGCTCGACTTCTGACTTGTGTCGAGCCTCCGTTTGCTCCAAGTGGGCGCTGAGCTCCTCGACTTGTGATTTGTAGCGAGCTTCCGCCTGCGCGAGGAGCTCGCAATAAAGATGCTCGATCTGCCCAATCCTTTCCGGAACGAAGGCATTCAGCCGGCTGACCGATCCCGGAAGCAAATCGGCTTCTCCAGGTTTCGCAGTTTGCGGAACCCCGAACGCTTTCGGAGCTATCTTCCCTTTGCTCTTTTCCCTGGCCGATGCACTGGCGCCGTGATCGGCTTGGGCCATCAAAGCGCGATAAAGTTCGATCACTTCCGCGGAGACGCGGGCATCGATCAGTTGGTTAATCGTGAAATGGGTGTGGCGTCGTCGCGTTGCTACCAGCGCCGCGGCGTTGTCTACATCCGCATCGGGCAAACCAATGAACCGCGCAATTCGCAACAATTCCGTCTTCGCGTTTTCGAAAAAGAAATCGTAATGAGTAACAAACCGCTCTTGCTCGCTTGATGCCTCGATCACGCGTCGGTTGTAGATTTCCCAAAGCCGCAGACCGAACGAATAAGACGTTCCGTTCCGCTGCCGCATCGAGTAAGCGACCTCAAGCGGGTTACGCACGACGATGAGCGTTTTCAGCCCGGGCAAAACGTCCTGCCAAAACGGCAGCGTCAAACTGTTGCGCGGATCTTTCCAGCCCCAGATACCTGACGAATCAAATCTTTCGATCAGCAATCGCGCCTTCAGACGCAAAGGATTAAGCCGGGGATGTTTGAAGTCCTCGTCAGCCTTCGGCGGCAGATCCCAGGCGCCGCCGAGCTCATTCAACAATTCGTCGTTCAGCGCCACGAACCCCAGATGTTCCCAGAATCCATCGGGGTTATCGGCCTGCGCAGGCATCAATTCGTCTTTTGAACCGAGGTAGAGGCCGCAAGCGTGCAACAGCCTGGTGAGCATCGATGTTCCTGAACGGTGCGCTCCGGCAATGCAAATCGCTGTCTGGGTGTCAGCGCTATTTTTCACTATAAAGCGTCTAAACAACGATGGCTGGCCCAGTGCGTCAAGCCGATTACTAAGGGAAACCTGGATGTTTCACACTGGGAATCCAGCCAACGTTGCAAAATCTTTCGTCGCGCAAATCGCAGCTGCATCTAAGTTTCCAGCGATGCAGCGAAATAACGTCCGCGGCCACGATGAAATTCGGTCGATTCGTGTCGCCGCAGATCACGCGTGTTTGCCCTATCGAGACTAGCACCGAACCGCTTGCATGCGGCGCGACGTTCAGCTCGAAATCGAATCGAAGAGGCGGTGCCGCGCTGGATGAAAGAGCAGGGAGTCACTGGCTGCTGGCTTACGGCGGAGTATTCAATGCTTCCTTACTCGACGCAGACGCGAAAGCCCTTCGGCTGGCCGTTAGTTTACGACTGCATGGATGATTTGAGCGCATTTCCCGCGCTTTTATGAGTACCTCAGTCAGCGCAAGCGCGTTGTTACCACGCCCATCCGTGAGATCCTGATTTACAGTGCGCTGTTGTACTTGGCCAAGGACAAGCGGAGCTTTGTGCGCCAGCTCGACCGTGCGCTCAACGAGAACGATCCCGCCCCTTCGTGCACGTCGAATCGAGCTCGCACGCCAAAACGCGTGAGTGAGCGCTTGGATCGCATCGAGGCGGAGCTGGGTAAAATGACCAACGTGGAATGCCGAATGACGAAGGAAGCTCGAATGCTCAAATGACGAAAGGACAAGTGGAGTTTTTTCCACATTCGGATTGCATCATCGAAGCTTGCGATGTGCTCAAAGCCGTCACGGAAAAGGTCGAGATGGAGCAGACACAGGGCGTTCCCGAGCATCTCAAAAAACAAATATTTCCCGATAAATCCCCGAAAGGTAGGGCGCGAACCGCACTAGGGGGGCACCCGGTTGGTACCACTTTGTCAGATTGACATAAAGCCAGCTTTCTGGAATTATGAGTAATCATGAAAACGACCCTCGATCTACCGGATGACCTCGTAAAGCGCGTCAAGATTCGCGCAATTCATGAGCACAAAAAACTGAAAGAGGCCATCGCCGAACTAATCGAGCGGGGAATGAACGAACCTACCCCGGCGAAAATTCCAAAGCCTCTCAAACTGCGCCGCGGTTTTGTTCCTACGGTTAAGGACATCGAAGCTGCCATCGCTGAAGGGCGTGAATGAAATGGTGGCTGTCGATACGAACATTGTTGTTGCTCTGTTTATCCGCGGGCGTTTCAGCGATGATGCCCTGAAATTACAAAGGAAAGATTCGGTTTGGCGAACCGAGCCATTCGCCCTCGTTGAGTTCAGCAACGTTTTTGCGACCTATCAACGCGCTCGCTATCTCAGCAAAGCCGCTGCGTTGGAAAGGTTGCAGCTCGCGGAAGAGTTTCTAAGCCCCAATTACCTTCGCGTCTCGAACCAATCCGCATTGGAACTGGCTCTTCAATACCGCGTATCTGCGTACGACGCCCGCTTTCTTGCGGTTGCAGATCAGCTTCGATTGCGGCTGATCACTGAAGATATCCAGCTGCGCACTGCCGCCCCCGCTCTTACCCAATCGTTAAAGGAAGCGCTCGATTCGCGGCGATAAAATAGGCTAACGCCGTAATCACCCGGACGCTCAGGCCGTTCAAGCTCTGGTCCGGCGTGATCAGGTTGAGGTCGAGATCGGTAACCAGGCCGAACAACTCCTGCTCTTGGTCTATCATCTCACGATGCTGTGCCGTGGTGCAGACGATTGGTTCGAAGCGCTCCGCGCGAGCGCTCAGAGCGGCGACTACCGGAGCCATCTTGATCGCCTCGGGCCGGGTTCCATAAACCACCAGCAGGCGAATTCGCTGATCGCGCTGTTGGTTCACTGCGAACAAACGCTCTCCGCGGTGGACGAGCCCTCCAACGAATCGGTCAAGCTTTCCGGTGGACGCCGGCTTCGACTGGTTGTCGGTAGTGATACCCACCGGACGTACGAAACTTGGACTGATTGTCAAGGGTAGTGTCGTAATTCTTCAGCAAAAAGCGTCTTCGCGAAGTCAATCTCCGATCGCGCAAGTGGCGGGTTCACGATTATGTTGTCTCTCAATCTTCGCTCGCGTTTAGGCCTAACGAATTTGCCCGACGGGAGGGTGTGTGAAGTTTTCGATCCTGTCGAATCATTCAAAGAGACGGTTAACATTTTCCGATAATTCTGATGGGGGCGCGGGCAAAAACGTCTTAACTTTGCCCGGCAGTCGTCCATCGTTTTCTGGAAAGCCACTTCGATTCCTCAGCCCTACTCACAATGTCCTATAGATCCGCCTTTTTGTTGCTGTTAGGAACGTTTGTCCTGCATTTTTCCCGGATTCTGTTTTTGGGCGAAGTTATCTTTCCACACGATAATAGCTTGGAAGTCGGCTTGTCCGAGAAGCCCAACAGTACGCGGATCTCCAATCGGAAGTTCTCCGATGAAAGCAGCGTGTTCGTTCCGGAACTCGCAAACAATCTTCGCTCCGACCGGAAGGCCTGGCTGGCGTCGTGGAACCCGCATGTTGAGCTAGGGCGAGCGGCGTTCCACCTAAGCGGATTGAGCCGCGCATTTGCGCTCACAAACCTGTTGTCGTGCTTCACGTCCAATCCATTTGTCTTATATACCGCACTGGTTCTTCTGACCGTCGGGTTGACCGCCGGTTTCCTCCTGCTCCTCCTGCGGTCGCTTGGGTTGCATCCTGCCGCGGCCGTCTTTTCCGCAGTGGGTCTGGCTTTTGCCACGCCGACCTCCTACTGGGTTTGCTTCGTAATGTTTCTATCGTCCATTTGTTGGACGGTATGTTTGTTGTGGCTCATCACGGAATTTACGCGAAAACCATCGTGGCCTGTAGCGCTTGGACTGGCTTTTGCCACGTACTGTTTACTTATGACTGGCTATCCGCAGGTTACGATTTTGTCGGCCTACACGACAGGGGCATATGCTCTGATCAGGCTCGTGCAAATGCCTTGCACGCACAGAGAAAAATTGCGGACAACGCTCGCGATGCTCGGTTGTGCCGGCGCGGGCGTATTGGCGCCGCTCCCGGTTTATCTGGATTTGCTGTTTGTCGCGAAGGACTCCGCCAGGCTCGGCGGTGTCAGCGACAGCTTTTTCCTGGGAGTGCTGCCACCATGTCGCAGCCTACGGGAAATGGCCAGTTTTCTGATAAGCCTTTTCGACTGGTCCTGGCTTGGCAATGCAATCGATCCGAATTACCCATTGGCATTCAACGGGCTGAGCTTCACTCCTGTTTACGGCAGTCTCATTTGGCTGTCGCTGTTTGTTAAGCCGCGACGTTCGGTGCTCTTTTGGCAACTACTCCTTGTCGCCTGTCTTGCCGGGACAATCTTTCCAGCGGTTTATTTGTTTGCAGTTCACCATCTCGGTTTTGGGCTGTCGCGCATCCAACTGCTGTGCGGCGGAATCGTTCCCGGCTTTGTCTTGAGCGCTTTTACGGTGGACGCAATTTTGCGCGGCGAGTTGCGGCTGACGATCCGCTCTGTGGCATGGCTACTGGCACCGCTGGTCGCGGAATCGGTTGTCGCGTTCTGGATTTGGCACAGGCTCCCGATCGACGCGGTTGCGGTCGTAGCCAGCTTCCTACTCGTCGCCGCGTTACTCGGTGCCATATATTGGCGCAGCATTCCAGCGCTCATCGGAGTTGCTGTCGTGTGTGCGTTTCTTTATGGACGAACGTTGATCCTAAGTCGCCCGCTCGAGACAATTCACGTTTCATCGAAGCTAATCGATGCCATTAAGGCTCATGCGCCGGATGGAGACCGTTTTGCGATTGCCGATGGCACGATCACTGCCCTGCCTCCGAATCAGGAGGCCCTCTTCGGTCTGAACAGCGTGAATTCCTACGACTCGCTTTCGTCGCGAAGATATCAGGAACTGGTAAGACATTGGAGTGCCCTCGGAACCCGTACTTACGGCAGGCACTTCCGATTCCTTGATATTAAACCGGCGCTTGCTGACCAGGGATTCCCCTTTTCCAGTGCCCACCTGATTCTTTCCGCCCGTCTACTAGCAACGGACCACCTAACACTGGCTGCCGAGGTGAACGGAATCAAACTCTACAAAACAACCACCACACCCATCGAGCTGCTGCAAACTCCGCATTTCAAGTTCTCGAACGGGCGAGAAGCCGCGATCGATACATCGGCGGGCCGAGCGAATTTGCCGTCACACCGAGCGGAAATGCTAAATGATTTTCAGAGGATCGAAGTGACAGCATCGCCGGACGAAACGCTTTTGTTCCTAAGTCAGCAATATCATCGCGCATGGCGGGCCCGTTCCCACAATGGAGCACTACGCACAGTGATCGTGAACGGATTTTATCAAGGTGTTGTGCTTCCTCCGAACACGAGCGAGGTCGAGCTCTTCTTCCGGCCGTTCGTTTTGTGGAGCTGGCTGCCACAGCTGTTGTTTGCTGCTTCCGGCGCGTTCCTATTGTTGAGATCTGCTTTGCAAATGAGAGGGCGGCAACGCAGTGTTACATGAAGCAGTGGTCCGGGCTCTCAGGCGACCTGAGCGACTACCATGAGCAAAACGATAGCTGTCGTTCAATCAAATTACATCCCGTGGCGAGGGTACTTTGATTTAATCAATTCTGTAGACGAATTTATCCTCTATGATGACGTGCAGTACACGATCAGAGACTGGCGAAACAGGAATATTATCAAGACGCAAAACGGTCCACGGTGGCTGACGATACCCGTCGAAGTAAAAGGTAAGTACTTCCAAAAGATAAAAGACACCGTGATTAGTGATACAACCTGGGGTCGAAAACATTGGGCGTCTATCATTCACAATTATTCCAGAGCGAAATATTTTCTAATTTACAGGGAGTTGTTTAAAGACCTGTATTTACGATCGGAAGACAAATTGCTCTCTCAGATTAACTACCGCTTTATCATCGCGATTTGCCAAATCCTTGGGATAAGGACAACCATATCACGGTCGATGGATTACAATTTGGTTGGGGACAAAACTGACAGACTGGTTCATTTATGCAAACAGGCTGGCGCGACGGCGTACGTCTCGGGGCCTTCGGCAAAGGCTTACCTCGATGAGGATGTATTTAGGAACGAAAGTATCGCGGTCGCTTACATAGATTACTCCGGCTATCCTGAGTACAGGCAGCTTTATCCTCCTTTTGAGCCGAGCGTTACCATCATCGACCTTATTTTCAATGAAGGCCCCAGCGCCACCGGCTATATGAAGAGTTTCTAATGTGGACCTTTCAATCGTTACCACGCTTTATGCTTCGGCTCCCTATTTAGAAGAGTTTTATGCTCGGACCTGTGCCGTCGCCGAAAGAGTGACAAGTGATTTCGAGATCATTCTGGTTAATGATGGCTCAGCGGACAACTCGCTCGAAATCGCTCTGTCAATCTACTGCAAGGACCCGCGAGTACGGGTGATCGACCTCTCACGAAACTTCGGGCATCATAAGGCAATGATGACGGGCTTGATCCACGCTCGGGGAGAGCTGGTCTTCCTGCTCGATAGCGACTTGGAGGAGGAACCTGAACTTTTGGAACAGTTTTATCAGGTATTGAAAGCAAAGGACACTGACGTGGTTTACGGAATACAGGAAAAACGAAAGGGAAGACTGTTCGAGCGAATTAGCGGTACCTTGTTTTTTAAGTTGTTCAATTTCTTGTCGACTTATCCTATCCCGCCGAATCTCATTACAGCCAGGCTAATGACGAAGAAGTACGTTGCTGCCCTGATGCAACACCAAGAGCGGGAGTTTGTAATGTCAGGCTTATGGGCTGTGACGGGATTCAACCAGGTTCCGATCACTGTAAAAAAGCATCATAAGGGCGAGAGCGCCTACGGGCTCAGACGAAAACTCTCGCATTTTGTCAATGCGGTTACCTCGTTTAGTGGCAAGCCTCTGGTTCTCATTTTTTATCTCGGTTCTATTCTTATCATCCTTTCAAGCGTGGCAGCTCTGGACTTGATTATCCGAAGAATGTTTTTCGGGATTATGCTTCAGGGCTGGGCGTCCCTGATCGTTTCCATCTGGCTTCTGAGTGGCATCACGATTTTTTGTCTCGGCGTTATTGCCATCTACCTCTCGAAAATATTCATCGAGGTAAAACGAAGACCCTACACTATCATTAGGGAAGTGTACGAGACGAAGGAGCTCCCTTCCAGTCTGGGTAAGCGAGCGTTTTACGACGCGCCACAAGAGAAACAAGCGGACAGCGATGGACGATACTAAGATCCGAGGTGATGTTGAGAGCTATTACAGCGAAAAAATTGAAGTTCACGGACCCACTGCGCAAGGGGTGGACTGGAATTCACCAGATTCTCAACGTTTGAGATTCGTTCAACTTCTGAAGCTCGTCGATCGCAATCAACCATTTACTATCAACGACTACGGCTGTGGTTATGGCGTTCTCGCCGATTACCTGAGGAGCGAAGGCTATGCGTTTCAATATTTGGGCTTTGATATCTCTCGGAAGATGATAGCGAAGGCAAATGAATTGCACGCTGCGATGCAAGGAGTGATTTTTGTCGGTAAAGAACGTGACCTGAGAGAAGCAGACTACACCGTGGCCAGTGGGATTTTTAACGTCAAGTTGAAGGCCGCTACCGAAGCATGGGAAGGCTACATGTTGCGAACGTTGGAGAGGATCAGCAGCCTAAGCAAACGGGGTTTTGCCTTCAATGTCCTGACGAAGTACTCCGACGCGGAATTTCAGCGTCCTGATCTTTACTACGCTGACCCGTTGTTCCTTTTCGACCACTGTAAGACGAAGTTCTCTCGTTTCGTTTCTTTACTTCACGATTATCCGCTGTACGAGTTCACCATTTTGGTCAGGAAGGAGTAGCAAAAGGTCCTATGGCGAAACTGGTTATCTTTGGAGCGGGCGACATTGCTCGCCTGGCTCACTATTACTTTACGCACGATAGCGAACACGAAGTTGCCGCTTTCACGGTTGATCAAAAGTATATCAAAGACGAGTCCTTTCTGAAACTGCCACTGGTTGCCTTTGAAGACATCGCCAAGCTTTATCCACCCCGGGATTATAAGATGTTCGTCGCCATGAGTTACGCAAAAATGAATAAGCCGCGGGCGGAGAAATATTACCAGGCTAAACAACTGGGCTATGAGTTGGTTAGCTACATTAGTAGCAGGTGTTCCTTCCTCAGTGAGTACGCTGTCGGCGAAAATTGCGCGATCTTGGAAGACAATACCATTCAACCATTCGTTCGGATCGGCAATAACGTAACTTTATGGAGCGGGAATCATATCGGGCATGACGCTACGATCGATGACCACTGCTTCCTGGCTTCTCACATTGTAGTCTCCGGCCATGTGCATATTCACCCCTACTGTTTCATTGGCGTGAATGCTACCCTGCGTAACTCCATCGAGATCGCGCCTGAGACTTTGATCGGCGCCGGTGCGATTATTATGAAGAATACTGAGCCGAAGGGTGTCTACCTGCCGCAACGAGCGGAGCTATTCAAAAAGAAGAGTGATGAGATTGAGCTCTAGCTCTTAGGATGAGCCGGACACAAAGTTGGATTAAGAAGGGTCTGATTTTCGCGCCTCCAGGTACATCCGAATGGCTCCATACCCATGCGGCACTTCCGGTGGCGGATCGGATCGGGGAGCTGCATCGCGTTTATTTTAGCAGTAGAGACAAAGCAAGGCGAGCACAGGTTGGCTATTTTGACATTAAGTTAACCGCACCCCACAAAATTTTGCGCTTGTCGGAAAAACCCGTGATTGCCTTAGGTCCGACGGGCGCGTTTGATGACAACGGTGTTACAACTTCGTGGATCGTTACTCATCAAGGAAAGAAATATCACTATTATTCAGGATGGAGCCTGGGCGTTAGTGTTCCTTTCTACTTCTATGTAGGGCTCGCTTTGAGCGACGACGGCGGCGAGAGCTACAAGAAAATATCTGGTGCCCCTATTTTGGAGAGGAACGCGATTGATCCCTATCTCACTGCGTCGCCCTGCGTCCTTGTTGAAGATGGCACTTGGCGAATGTGGTATGTCTCCGGCACCGGATGGGAAATGAAAGAAGGTCAACTACGCCACCGCTACCACATCAAATATGCCGAATCGTCCGATGGAATTTATTGGCGCAGAGAAGGCCGAGTCTGCATCGACTATGAATCACAGGACGAGTATGCGATTGCGCGTCCCTGTGTGCTCAAAGACG
>Ga0193709_1000605_pt1 | contig 12023 bp, 9 predicted proteins | sample H3c2metaG_FD_160571 | JGI IMG/M metagenome (GOLD analysis project Ga0193709, IMG submission 160571) | Soil microbial communities from a riparian zone of the East river system, Colorado, United States - H3c2 | ecosystem: Environmental > Terrestrial > Soil > Riparian zone | place: USA: East River... | reverse complement strand
GAAGATAAATGTTGCGAAGAATGCGGTCCGTTGTAAGCGCCCGCGGAAACCATTACCTTACCCAGCACGCGAAGATTTTTGGCGAAATCTTGAGGAGTGAGCGTTCCTTGCGTCAGTTCGGCGCTGAGTGATTCCAGGATGATCCGTTCCGAGAGCCGCACCAGGTACGGTTGCGGTTTTTCCGTGTCCTGCGGGCTATGCTGCGAAATGGTATTTAGGAGCAGATGAACTGTTTCCGGCCTGGATTCCGCAAGTGCGCCGTGGATTGCGCGCGCCGCTTCCTCTGGAGAAAGGCCACGCGCGCTTTCCAGCGGCGGCGTAAGCCGTGCAATCAGCCGCAAGACATCAGAGAGATTTTCCGCAGTGGGCGCGGTGATGGGAGCGTCAACGTCTTCATTCGCGGAATTCCCGCTGAAAGCAACCAGCGCGGCGACGAGACTGGTCAACACCGTGTCCACTCTACGATCTGTTTGCGCGTTCACCAGGATACCTTCCACACCGTATTCCAGCAGCTTCGCGCTCCACCAGGAAGTGCGTTTGTTTGGTAATGGCTCTTTTGATTTTAGCAACGCCGCGCGGATCAGTTGTGTGAGCGTGTCGAGTTCGCCTACATGAAATTGCCGGAGCACGACTAGGGTTTGGATACCGGCAAGCTGAAAATCGGCGGCCAGATGCCGGAGTTCGCCTTTGGGGTCAGGAAGCGGCGCTTCGCTCAACTTGGGCACGACCAAAGCGTCGCGCTCGACGCGAATTTCCAGGCCACCCATTTTCTCGACGAGTTGTTGCAGGGAATCGGACGTGGCTTCGAGGCTCTGCAGATTTTTCGGGTGGGTGTGGTGATACAAACGGCGAGTGTGCAGCAGAATCTGAAAATCTCGTAACGCGTGATGAACTTCGTGGATTCCCGTGCCGCGTTCGGAGGTTGCTGCGAACGGAATTTCGGAAACCTGCGCCGGCGAGTCGGCCTTGTCAGCGCCGCTTGAGGCAGGCCGGTGCTGCGAAGCGCTCGGCGCTTCAAAAATCTTTCGATTTTGAAAAAAGCTCATTCAGTGCTCAGTCCGCGGGCCTGGACCCTTGTCAGCCTTGGATCGACTCCTGGCTTTCGGGGAACAAGAACCCGTGCAGTTAAGCGCACGTCAGTGGCCTGCAGCGCTAGATGTAACTATATAAGAATCAGTTAGTTACAGCGTAGTACTAAAACTAACACAGAGATTCCGGGTGAAAATGTTACGTTGTAGGTTAAATGCTACCTGATTCTTTGCAGATTCGGAAAAACGCCGACGGTTCCACCGTCGCTTGCCTGGATGGCGTTGTGGGAAGCCTTATAACCATCCAACTTCAGCGCTATGTTGTGGATGCCAGAGCTAATCTCGACTCGCGCAGGGGTTCGTTGGCCGGTGGCAATTCCGTCCAGCCAAATTTCAGCGCCCGCCGGCGTCGATTCAACCTGAGCCCAAGCGACATGACCGTTTTTCGGATGAAGCGTGGCCTCGACTTTTGCTTGGCCGTCGTCGCGGACCTGCACGGAGCCAGAGTAGGCTTCATAGCCTGGAAGCCGCAGAACGATATTGTACTTGCCGGGTTTCAGCGGCAGAGACAGAGGAGTTTGGCTCGGTTGCTTGTCGCCGTTCAGGAAGACCTCCGCTCCTGGGGGCTCTGACGTGACCAACAAGCCCTGTGCGACGGGCCGCGACTGAATGGGCTGAGGCTTTGAGGAATCTTCACTGGACGCGGTGGAGTTGGCCGTGTCGTCGTACTGGATATCGTCGATGACTTGCATCCCAGAGGGCGCATTTCGCAGGAACTTGAGGAGTTCACTGTGCTCAGAAGGCCGCAATTTACCCGAGAGCATTAGCGTCATGCCAGAACCTTTAATGGAAAGTCGATCACGAAGGTCTCTTTGGTCCGCGATTTGCAAGATTTGATTTTTGTATTTAGCGGCGGCCGGGGAAAGAGCATTGGAGCTGACAGCCGTTGCACGCTGAGCCGTCTTCGCTGGCGATGGAGCCGGATTACCGGACGGCGAGACCTCGACTGGAACGTTCGAGGGAGGCACCGATTCGGTGGTCGTACCGGTCACGGGGTTCGCCGCGGCAGACTCGGGAGCACTCGTTTCGGAGCTCGCTTCGGGGCTGCGGCTTTGCTGGCGGGCGGCTTGAAAAACGGGACGGATTTTTTGTGCGCCGAAGACGATCACCGCCAGCAGAAAAATCGCGGCAAGCACGGTTGCAAGCAGGTTGCCTTTGTCCGGCTCAGGCGCGGGCTTGATGGTTCCGGTGCGGCGAACCACCGGAGTCTGTGAGGGATTGGACGCGCGGGAGGCGAGCGAGCGAGATGTAGTGGCGAGTTGGGAGTTAACCGGATAGCCGCCCTGGGAGGGGTTGTTTTGCGACGCGCCGACGGTCGAAAGCGTGGCCTTGGGGTTGAATGCGGAAGGCACTGACCGGTAATTACGCAAATCCTCGAACAGTTCGCGACAGCTTTGGTAGCGGGCGGCGGGCTCTTTGGCCAGCGACTTCATGATTATGTCGTTCAGTCCTGGATGAATGGAGGAATCGATATCGCGCGGAGCGGTGGGCTCTTCATTCACAATTTTATAAATGACGGTGGTGATGTTCTGTCCGGGAAATGGTTTTTCGCCAGTGACCATTTCGTAGAGCACCACGCCGAGAGAAAAGATGTCGCTGCGGCCGTCGACCACTTTGCCCTTAATCTGTTCGGGCGACATGTAACTGGGGGTGCCGACGACGTGAGCGGTTTGCTGTACGGTGCCGAATTGCAGGATTTTTGCCGTACCGAAGTCGGTAACTTTTACGGTGTCATCGGGGGTCAACATCAGATTGGCGGGCTTGATGTCGCGATGAACGATGTTGCGGTCGTGTGCAAATTGCAAGGCGCTGCAGGTTTGCTCCATGATTCTTAGGACGCGTGGAAGAGGGAACATCTGTCCAGCGTCCAACAGATTCTGCAGACTCTTGCCCTCGACCAATTCCATGGTGATAAAGAAGAGGCCGTCTTCTTCGCCGGCGTCAAAAATAACCACGATATTCGGATGGGTAAGAAGTCCGGCGGCGCGCGCTTCGGTCTGGAATTTCGCGAGCAGTTCGGCGCGCGTGAGGCCCGTGCCTTCTTCGGAGAGGAGTAGGGTTTTGACGGCTACCGCTCGACCGATTACGGGGTCGGTTGCATGGTAGACCACACCCATGGCGCCACGGCCGAGTTCGCCGGAAATTTCGTAACGACCCGCTTTGCTGAGTGTTGGCATCTGCTGCAAGCGTGGGTGGAAAGTTCGCTGGTCGGCGATTTCTCGAAGGACCTAGACAACGCATCGGCCGCATTCTATGCGGCTACAACCGGCAACGTACACCCATACGCCTACGTAGAAGCTAGCGGGCAAATTTTCATGCGGTCAATGCGTCTGGGGTACTACTGTAGCGGACTCGCCACGTAGACCGTGGCTCGGCGGAAACCGGGGGCGTTCGGGCCGCGACAGGTTACTCATTGCCATTTTTGCGGCAGCGTAACTTTTCCGGCAGACGAGCGATAGACATAGGTGAAATATCCGGTGACCAGGATTACGCCCAGGGTCCACCAGATCAATCCGATTTTCAGGCCATAGCCGGCTGCCTGGGTGTTTTCGACGGTCAACGAGTACTCCGAATTGCGGGCGGGGAGCACCATCGGGAAAATTCCAAACACTACGCTGAGGAGCATTCCCGTCAAATAGCATCCGGCAGCGAGAAAGCTCTTCCATTCTTCGGCGCGAGCCATCGCCCAGCGGACACCGACTAAGCCAGCCATGGCGATGAGCGGGAACACGTAGCCCCAAGGCGCGCTCCGAAAATGACGCGCAATTGCCGGTTGAACGCGAAGACTTGCGATGGTTACTGCGATCGTTAGCGCGACGACCAGCCACCAATTCAGCCGAGCGATCCGAACAGAGCGATCGCGCACCGGGCCGGTGGTTTTTAGCGCCACCCATAGCGCGCCATGGACAACCAGTGCCGCGAGCGCGAGCAAACCCACCAGAATCGTGTACCAATCGAGAATTCCAATACGCTCTCCCAGCTGAAAATTTGTCCACAGCGGTTCAAAGAAATACCCGGAAGCATCGAGAGGAACACCGCGCACTACATTGCCGAGTGCCGCTCCGAAAAATACGCAGAGCAGAAGACTAGACGCGCAAAACAAAAAATCCCAAAACGGGTCCCATACGGCGCTTTGGATGTGGTCGCGGAACTCGATGGAGATGCCGCGCAAAATGAGCAGCCAGAGTACGATCATTAAGGGCAGGTAGAAGCCGGAAAAGCCGCTGGCGTAAAGCGCCGGGAACGCGAAATATAATGTGCCGCCGGTCGCCAGCAGCCAGACTTCGTTTCCACTCCAGACAGATCCGATGCTGGCAATAACCTGTTTTCTTTCTTCGTCTGTTTTTGCGACGAAAAGATGGACGGCCCCGGCTCCCAGATCAAATCCGTCGAGCAGAACATACGCCGCAATCATCAACGCCACCAGCCAGAACCAGAGTGTTCCCATTGTCTGTACCTAATCGTCCGCTTTTCCCGCTTCCGGCAGATGACCGGTGTGTTCTGGACCAAGTTCGATTTCCCGCCAGGTGAGAAAAAGCCAAAGAATTGCCAGCACCGAGTACAACCCCATAAAACCGATCAGCGTAAACCAAACATTTCCGGCGTTCACGCGGGGAGATGAGCCTTGAGTTGTGCGCATCAAGCCGTAAATCAGCCAGGGCTGCCGCCCGATTTCTGCCGTGATCCAGCCCGCAGTGTTGGCGATGTACGGCAAGGGCACGCTGAGCATCAGCAGCCAAAGCATCCAGCGCGATGTGAAAAGCTTTTTGCGCCACAACTGCAAAGCTGCCAGGCCCGTGAGCGCGATGAATATTGTGCCGAGGCCAACCATGATGTGATAGCTGTAGTAGAGAATCTCAATGTGGTCGGGCCACAAGTCCGTGGGAAAATCGCTGAGTCCTCTGATATTCGCGGACCAATTTTGGTAGGTCAGGAAACTGAGCATGCGGGGAACTTCGAGAGGATTGTCGAGTTTGCGCCGCTCGACGTCGGGCTGGCCCAAAATTGCCAGCGGAGCACCTTGTCGCGACTCAAAGAGTCCTTCCATGGCGGCCAGCGTGACGGGTTGATTGGTGGCAATCATTTTGCCCTGCGCATCGCCCGTTGGATAAAGCTGCAACAAAGCGGCGACAACGCCAACCAGCACACCCGCTCTTACGAAGATGCGACCGTACTCTTGGTCACGGTGCGTGAGTAGATAGAACGCGCCGACTGCGGCCATTACGAAACAGCCGGTTTGCACTGCGCCGAGCATGGTGTGCGCGTATTGCCAGAGCGCCCATCTGTTCAGCAACAGTCCCCAGAAACTTGCCAGCTCGATGCGGCCGTTAGCGCCCACGTGATATGCGACGGGATGTTGCATCCAGGCATCGGTAGCAACGATAAAATAGCCGCTCAACCACGAACCCAGCCACACCAAAAATGCGGACCACCAGTGGCCGAGTCTGCCCAGTCGTTTCTCGCCAAAAAGAAACAGACCCAGGAAGCTCGATTCCAGGAAAAACGAAAACACGCCTTCCATGGCCAGCGTTTGCCCGATGACGCCACCCGCGGATTTCGAAAACTCTGCCCAGTTGGTGCCGAACTGAAATTCCATTGGAATTCCCGTTACCACGCCCATGGCGAAATTGATGCCGAAAATTTTCCCCCAGAATCGTGCGGCGCGATTGTAATGTTCGTCACCGGTGCGAAGCGCCTTGGTCTTCAGATAAACCAGCAACAGGGCCAGACCCATCGTCAATTGCGGGAAAATATAGTGGAAGGTTACCGTGAACGCGAAGTGCAGACGGTGAACATCAACGGCTTGCCCCATGCAAGTGGCATCCTAGTGTTAGTCTCGCCGACGCTTGCGAGGCCGCCCGGGCGGCGAAAGAGCCAAATGAGACTCTTTCCAAGATTAGCGTTTCGAGCGATTCCCCTGCAAGCCGAAACGGGTTTCCTCAGACGAGAGCAGACCGCGCACAGGGAATTGAACAATCGTGGGCTGGGGAAGTTCGAATTCCCGACCTGCGGTTTAGGAATTTGATTGATATTCCCCAACGTGTTTGTTTTCAATCCGTTCAATTTGGTCACGACCGCAATTTGCAACGTGTTCTCCGAACCAAATTGATTAACTTCCGGTAAGGCTCATCGGGCCACAACATGCCACCCAGTGGCCGCAAAGGCCGCGCGGCGGAACGCCGACAGGAGTAGTTAGTGCTTCTGCTCCACGGGTAGACGGACAACCTGCCCAGAACAACGCGCTGGCACGAATTTTGGCGTGCTAGAATTTTGCAGAACACCATGGACAACTCTGGCGACTCATCCGATATTCAGTCTAAGGCTCGTGCTTCAGCCCCGATTGCTACTCGCATTGCCGAGGTGTCAAGACCCCGGCCGTATCGTTGGGGATATTTTCAGGGTGCGGTCCTTATTCCCTGGTCTTTGCTGCTGATAGTCGGAACCATTCTGGAATTCCTGAAACCGCGACCGGAACCTTGGTATCTGACGACAATGCCTCTCGCCTTCGGCCTGTTACGAAAGAAAGCATTTGCCCTGTTTCTGGTTTACGCCATGTTCGGTCTCGCCCTTCTGCTAATGGCCATCGAGCTCCCCATGGCGATACGCCATTACACAGACCGCGGCGATAGCGGGAGTGCATTCTTTGAAGCGGAGCTATTGCTGGTGGGGCTTTTTTCCTTGGTGTATTACCGCAGGCGAAAGGAGCAATTTCGCTGAGGTATCAGCCACCGGATTGGCCGTGCTGAATTACTACCACTTGGCGAGACCAACAGAGCAATCTTGCCTGCATGGGTGAGCCACCGGTAACCAGAAGTGCCGGACTCACAGAAGGGGTTTTGCTGATACCTCTCCTACAGGTTCACGTTGTGGACGGGACTCACCAGAATAAGCGTAGCGAGCCGAGAAGGATTATCACGACGGCGACTGCGGAGATCGTGATTTGGAGGAAGCGGCGCACCTCAAGAGGGTAGTTGGGGTGTGTTTCGGGCGCGATAGTACGTTCTGTTCGAAAAGTTTCGCCGCGCTCCCAGATTGTGGTTGCCTGCAAGGGAGTGATGGAGAAAAAATGCAAAACACGGTCACGAGTGTCCTCGGATTCTTGATGTTATTCAGCTCAGTATCACAACAGGAGCGGTCCCGCGAGTTGAAGGGTGCTGGACATTTGCTTGGCGAAACCGCTGAACGTTTCTTCTCCGAAGATGTCGTTGGGCAACTCCTGCTCGCATGCCAGGCAGGGGACTGGAAAGCTGTGAAACAGCTGGCAAAGGCCGTAAACCCTGCCTCCAAACCCAACGCCAAAGATATTTGTTCTAAGGCGGCGCTCGTCAAGCAACAAGCTACAAGCGGGGCACGTCAAGAGTACGGCGGCGGCGACGACAAAGCTATGAGGACGGATACATTTACTTTGGACGGGGGCCGCTTGGTCAGGATAGATATGGTATTTAAGGTCGCGACCACCGATGTTGAAGGATACCACCCGAAGTACTTTGCTGAGCTCTTCGAGGGATTGCGGGAAGCCTACGGTGAGCCGTCGAAAAGCTACACCGAACCCGTGTCCGATGCTTATGGCGTAAAATATGACGCACACCGCGCTGAATGGATGGGCAAACAGGATGTCATCACAATTATCGAACAGCCTGGCAGAAACGGCCGAACCGAAATAGTCGTGGAAACGCTCGCAGAACGCAACCGGGCAACAAAAGCGCCCAAGACTGCGAATCCCCTGCAATAAGCAATCCCCCCCAAGTGATTAACGCCCTCGCCGAACAAGTGAAATCCAGATATCCAGTAATCCGTGGCGCCGCACCGTAGGTGTGGACAAAAGAAATGGCCGCCACAGAAGAAGGCGGCCAGTTCGATTTTGAGTTTTGCGCTCGCTCACATTTTAAGTGTCGACCCATGAGTCGCAACGCACTGCCACTTTCCGCTCGGCATCTTTACCCAGGTATCGGTCCACCGTTCATGGGTGTCCATAGGCTTTCCCGACCCATCGGTGCCCGTGGCTTTAAAGGCGCCCGTGGCTATGGCCGTATCGCCAAATACCGTTACCTTCACATCTTCGTAATCGGCGCTGACATATTTGGTGGCTTTCGCGGTTGCCAGCGTTTCGGCCTTGTTGCTGACTTTCCCCTCTATCGAGGTATTGACGAATTTGTCGGCCAGCAGCGGAGCGACCAGGTCAGGATTATTTGTCTTTTGTGACTGCAACCACTGTTCTTCTAGTGCCGCGACTGCTTTCTCAGTCGCGCCGGTCTGCTGGGCTTGCGAGCGTGCAGCGCTCCCCAGTGAAAGCAGACCGATTAAACACCACAGCAAAGTTTTCTTCATAGGCGTCCTTAGTTTGAGATTTTTTAACAAATTGGCCGGAGGTCTTATCCCTAGCTGAGCGCATTCTATATAAGCTGCTGACCAACTTGTCTGTCCCGAATTGTACAGTTCGCAGTCAGTAGCGTGATTGGAAGCATCGGGGGGACTAGTTCGCGAATCCTGCGAATACAGAGCTAACTTCAGTGGTGCGTATTCACACTCCTAGTAAGAAATAGGGAGGGAAGCGCGCTTGCCGAATAAAACGACACTCACTGTTGGGTCAGCCGACGGACGGCAGGTGTTTCAGGTGTGATTTATTTCCCGAGCGGAGGTACATGTGTGGGCCAACAAAGAGGACTCGCTCTCAGTATCCCATTGGGAGAACAAAGCCCTCCTCCATACGAGGACCGCACACTTCAAGGAATGTGAGACTCTGGCTCTCGATGCTTTTACTAATGAGGTCTACACAACACCGCCCGCACTCGGAACTGGGCCGGCCGTTCCCCCATCGAAGTAAAGTCTCAGAAACGCCGTCAGTAATAAGCTTCTCTGCATTGTTTGCTACTAGTCCGTTTGAGGTCACCCATAGGAAGTTCGCTTTGGCTCCGCACTGATGGCAGGCTTCCATCGTATCGATGAACTGTTGCCGTGGAAGCTCGGGGCAGAGTCTGCTGAAGACTCAATCCGTGCCGCGTATTGAAACACAGATTGCTCCGACACTGCTCTTACCGCAGCACCTTATGAGCGCACTGTAATCAAAATCCATAGAAGACAAAAAAGTACGGTTATCGTAGTGCAAAAGATGACAATCTGGAGATTGCGTGGATGGCGCTTTGGCAGTTGCGAGGAGCGCCGCCTGTATTCTTCCAGGACCATTTCTAGCTCAACTTGGTCCAACTGCTGAGAGCTCCGGGCCCAGCGTCCCGAAAAACGAGCTAACAATTTCTGCGACAGATTGCCTATCGCCTCACTCCTACGAAAATACCTTCAGGCGCTCTGAGCAAGGGGCTCCAGGGTCACTTTGTGGCCCAGGCGTTCCAGCCGGCTGACCAAGGATCGGCGGATTCGGTTCACGTCGATCCGGTCAAAGTGGTCCGCACCGAGTTCCCGGTAGTCTTCCTTACGCTTCAGCATGTGATAGGCAATCTCCAGCAGCGCATGTGCTACCGCCATGACGGCGCGCTTGGCTCCCCGCCGAGCAGCAATGCGCCGATACAGCGCCGAGAGGTAGTTGTTCTTCATCATCGAGATGGCCCAGGCCGCCTGCGCCAGACAACGGCGGAGCGAGACATTGCCCTTGCGCATCTTGCCCCGCAGCCGCTTCCCGGCGCTCTCAAAATTCCCAGGACACAAACAAGCCCAAGAAGCCAGGTGCCCAGAAGACGGAAACTGGTTCATGTTCATTCCCATTTCCGCCAGCATTCCCCAAGCGGTCACCCGATCGACTCCGGGAATGGTGCATAGCCGAGTGACCTTATCCTCAAAAGGGCGCATGCGCTTATCGATCTCCTGCTCGATCTCACTCAGTTTCGATTCCGTGAAGCGCAGGTGCTCGAAGAGCTGTCGGAGCAAAAATCGATGATGCTCGGTCATACCACCCTCGAGTGCCAGCCTCAGTTCCGGAATCTTTGTTCCGCAACAGCCCTTTGGACATCTCTGCCAGCCGGGCAGCGTCTTGCTCCCCGGCGAGCATCGCCTGCAAGATCGCTCTCCCCGATGCTCCCAGTGCATCCGTCGCTACCGATGCCAACTTAATGTTGGCATCCTCCAGCACCTTCTGAATGCGATTCGCAATCCGATTGATCTCCTGTACCAAACTCACGCGATACCGCGTGAGGTCGCGAAGTTCACGTATTGGTTGCGGGGGCACGAAACTCCCGCGCAGCAATCCGTGCTGCAGCAAATCCGCGATCCACTCGCTGTCTTTCTGGTCCGTCTTCCGGCCCGGCACGGCTTTGATGTGCTGCGCATTCACCAGCAACACCTCGAACTGCTCTGCAAGAATGTTCCACACCGGCTTCCAGTACACTCCGGTCGACTCCATGGCCGCATGCGTCACGCCGCACTGCTCGAGCCAATCAGCCAACTGAAGCAGATCGTGAGTGAATGTCCCGAAGCGCTTCTTCTCTTTACGGCTCTTCCCCTTGGCCTCCGCCCACAACACACATGCGGTAATACTCTTCTTATGTACGTCCAAACCACAACAACAGGGATAGACAACTTCCATCGCGCGACTCCTTTCCACCGCGCGGCGTTGGACGCTTCAAAAAAGCGAAAATCTCCTACACGTGCTCTCCACAACTTCTGGAGGCTACAATTCGTTGTGCTTCTCAGCGTCCCAGCCATACTCGTATGCGGGCTCTGCGAGCGCCAGAGTGAGTCGGCCTCTGTCGCCAACGCGGCTCTACAAACGCTACGCCATCTCGAGCCCATTTTCATCCTTCGTTGTGGTCCCCGGAGGGGACCATGAGTTACTCGTAACGCAACGTCTGCATGGGATCCACGCGCGTCGCGCGTCGCGCCGGGACATAACACGCTGCCAACGCTACCACAGCCAGCACCGCTGTTACGCTGGCGAACGTAGCCGCATCGGTTGGCGCAATGGCGAACAACAAGCTGGCCATCAATCGGGTTAACAGCAACGCTGTTATCAGACCTGCCGCCAGACCGATCAACACCATGAGGGCGCCCTGCTTCATCACTAATCCCAGCACATCCCCGCCCTGCGCCCCCAACACCATGCGCAACCCAAACTCCTTGGTGCGCCGAGCCACCGAATACGACACCACGCCATATATCCCCACAGTCGCAATCGCCAGCGCTGTGACCGAAAACAAGCTCAATAGCAGAGTCAAAAATCGCGGCCGCGCCTGCGCCCGCTCCATTACGTCATCCATCCTTCGCACATCCGACAGCGGCAGCAACCCATCCATCACATTCAATCGCTCCCGCACCGCCCCCACCAGATTTCGCGGATCCCCCGACTGCCCTCGCATCACCACATACATATCGGTCAATCCAAAAGTCTCCGCCTGCCCGTACGGCAAATACAGTTCCGTACCCGCGGGTCGATCCAACCCAGCGTTCTTGACGTCGTCCACCACGCCCACTACGGTGCTCCAGGGATCCTTCGATCCGCTATTTGGCCGCACATGCTTCCCAATCGCCCTTTGATTCGGCCAAAACGTCCGAGCCATCGTGCTGTTCACAATCACCACCGGCGTCCCCGCTGCCGTGTCGCGATCATCAAACAGCCGCCCTTCCATCAACCGAATCCCCATCGTCGAGAAATAATCTTTAGTCACCACCTGATCGAAGTCCACATTCTCAATCGGCCCACCCTCGCGCTTAACGAATCCCTCGAAGTCCGTGTCATTCATATTTGGAGCCCGCATGGGCGGCATCCCGTAAACCAGCGCCGCGGATCGCACCCCCGGCAAGCTGGTAATTTGCTCCTCAAACCGCCCCCAAAACCCTGCAATCTTCTTGTTATCCGTATATGTTCCGCTAGGCAGAGACACCCGCATGGTGATCACGTTGTCGGGCGCAATCCCGGTATGCACTTCCTGTAACTTCCAAAACGCCCGCAACATCAACCCGCAACCAACCAGCAAAACCAAAGCCATC
>Ga0193709_1000604_pt1 | contig 12033 bp, 7 predicted proteins | sample H3c2metaG_FD_160571 | JGI IMG/M metagenome (GOLD analysis project Ga0193709, IMG submission 160571) | Soil microbial communities from a riparian zone of the East river system, Colorado, United States - H3c2 | ecosystem: Environmental > Terrestrial > Soil > Riparian zone | place: USA: East River... | reverse complement strand
CCGACGACGCGATCGCGAGTGGACTGCGGCTTTGGGCTGGTGATGCTCAACTTCTGGCCGACGATGCGATTCAGCAGCGTCGACTTTCCGACGTTGGGTTTTCCGACGACAGTTACGATTCCAGCTCTTGGCATCTTGGAAGCTAGCCGCGTCGGTGCTTCGGAGGCACCCGTATCGGGCAACTGCAACTGGGGGGAAGAAGCCGCGATACGCGACGCACAACAAAAAGGGCCGCCCAGAAAAATCTGAGCGGCCCTGATCGAAGCTGGGGCGGCAGGAGTCGAACCTGCAACTTCCGGATTAACAGTCCGGCGGTCTGCCAGTTGACCTACACCCCAATGCACTATGGCCCGGAGCAAAATACAAGCATTTCGGGGGCGACAGTAGATTCTGTCGCATCAAACGTAAAACAAAAAGGGTCACCCAGAATGATCTGAGTGACCCTTAATGAGGTGCCGGCGACGGCCTACTCTCCCGCGTCCTCTCGAACGGAGTACCATCGGCGCTGTAGGGCTTAACGACCGTGTTCGGAATGGGAACGGGTGTGGCCCCTACGCTCCAGTCGCCAGCGTATTTCAAAAATGACTTTGGATTGTAGTAGTGATCGTGTGATGTTCGAATCAACCGTTAGATCGCTTGGTTACTGCTAGTCGGTTCCAGCCAAAGAAATGCTGGAACCATATAAGGAGATCAAGCCTCACGGGCGATGAGGACCGCTTCGCTCGAAACCGGTTGCCCGGCGTCCACGTGCGGCCTCTTGACGGGATGGTCTCTCCCGGCCCTTCAGGGAGCTCGAGGCTCCAGGGAAGATTCATCTTGGGGGCAGCTTCCCACTTAGATGCATTCAGCGGTTATCTGCGCTTGCCCTCGCTACCCAGCGCTGCAGTTGGCACCACAGCTGGTACACGAGCGGGCAATCCGACCCGGTCCTCTCGTACTAGGGTCCGCGCCCCTCAATCTTCCAACGCCCACAGCGGATACAGACCGAACTGTCTCACGACGTTCTGAACCCAGCTCATGTACCACTTTAACCGGCGAACAGCCGGACCCTTGGGACCTGCTCCAGCCCCAGGATGTGATAAGCCGACATCGAGGTGCCAAACCGCGCCGTCGATGTGAACTCTCGGGCGCGATAAGCCTGTTATCCCCAGCGTACCTTTTATCCGTTGCGCGATAGCCCGCCCACGCGGGGCTACCGGATCACTACAGCCTACTTTCGTATCGGCTCGACCTGTCGGTCTCACCGTTAAGCGCCCTTCTGCTGTTACACTCTCTGCGTGCGAGTACCGACCGCACTGAGGGCACCATGCGCGCGCCTCCGTTACTCTTTCGGAGGCGACCGCCCCAGTCAAACTGCCCGCCTGCCACGGTCCCAAGGAGGGTTTGCCTCGCTCTGGTGAGCACGTCGCACGGCGCAGGGTGGTATTTCACTGTTGCCTCCCCCTAGGCTAGCGCCCAGGGATCAACGGCTCCCACCTATGCTACACAGCACCGTGCAACGAGCAATGGCAAGTTGCAGTAAAGGTGCATGGGGTCTTTTTGTCCTGCTGCGGGGACTCGGAATCCTCACCGAGACTGCAATTTCGCCGAGCACGTGGTCGAGACAGTGCTCAAGTCGTTACGCCATTCGTGCAGGTCGGAACTTACCCGACAAGGAATTTCGCTACCTTAGGACCGTTATAGTTACGGCCGCCGTTTACCGGGGCTTCGGCTCAAGGCTTTTCCCTTACGGGATAACCTCTCCCCTTAACCTTCCGGCACCGGGCAGGCGTCAGTGAGTATACGGCGCCTTGTGCGGCTTGGCACTCACCTGTGTTTTTGCTAAACAGTCGCTTGAGCCGATTATCTGCGGCCCTTCTCAGCGCCCAATGTAAAAATGGGTACCGGGAAGGGCATCCCTTCTTCCGAAGTTACGGGATCATTATGCCGAGTTCCTTGACCACGTTTCACTCGTTCACCTTAGGCTACTCGCCTCACCCACCTGTGTCGGTTTACGGTACGGACACCAGCTGAACTCCCTATGAAGCTTTTCTTGCCTGTCGACTATTGAAGAATTGAATCAGAGTTGCCCCTTCATCTTACATTCCCGTCTCGGCTTACGCCTACGCGGTTAGACGGTCAATCCACAAGACCGCTCTCCATTCGTTCCAGGGTCCCTTCATAGGTAATAACGTGCAACTGGCGGGGCCGGAATGTTAACCGGCTATCCATCGACTACGCCTTTGGGGCCTCGCCTTAGGGTCCGCCTCACCCTGCGCTGACTGCCATGGCGCAGGAATCCTTGGGTTTTCGGTGTCAAAGGTTTTCACTTTGATTCGCGCGTACTCATTCCGGCATCCTCACTTCCCAACGCTCCACCACTCGTTTCCACGGTGGCTTCACAGCAGATGGGAACGCTCCCCTACCCCTCATACATAAGTATGAAGACCAAGCTTCGGCGGGCCGCTTAATCCCGACCATTCTCGGCGCGAACACGCTGGACTGGTGAGCTATTACGCACTCTTTCAAGGAATGGCTGCTTCTAAGCCAACCTCCCAGTTGTCACGGCACGTTCACATCCTTCGCTATACTTAGCGGCCACTTTGGGGCCTTAGCTGTGGTTCTGGGTTCTTTCCCTCTCGCCGTTGGACATTATCGCTCAACGACTGCCTCCCAGGATTCATTTTACAGGCATTCGGAGTTTGGTTGGGGTTGGTAGGGGCTTCGCCCCCCCGCGCCCATCCAGTCGCTCTACCTCCTGCAAACATTTCCTGAGGCTCTACCTCAATAGATTTCGGGGAGAACCAGCTATCTCCAGGCTTGATTGGCCTTTCACCCCTACCCACACGTCATCAGAACGGTTTTCAACCCGTACCTGTTCGAGCCTCCACGCGGTGTTACCCGCGCTTCACTCTGCACATGGGTAGATCGCCCTGGCTTCGGGTCTACCCCCAGAAACTAAATCGCCCTCTTTACAGGACTCGCTTTCGCTGTGGCTCCGCAGCCTAGCCGCTTAGCCTACGCTTCTGAGGAGTAACTCGCCGGATCATAATGCAAAAGGCACGCAGTCAGCCGTGACCAATCCGAAGACAGGCCCAGCCTCCTACCGCTTGTAAGTATGTGGTTTCAGAAACTCTTTCACTCCCCGCACTGGGGTACTTTTCACCTTTCCCTCACGGTACTCGTTCACTATCGGTCACACAGGAGTCTTTAGCCTTGGAGGGTGGTCCCCCCGGTTTCACGCCCGATTCCTCGGAACTCGGGCGTTACTCAGGAACACTACTAGCACACCCTTTGGTTTGTGCGTACCGGGCTATCACCGTCTATGGCTCTCCATTCCAGGAGAATTCCGCTAACACTTGGGTGTACCGTCCGTAGGTCCTACAACCCCGCCACCCACGAGGGGTGATGGTTTGGGCTAGGGCCCCTTTCGCTCGCCGCTACTTAGGGCATCTCGGTTGATTTCTCTTTCCTTCAGGTACTTAGATGTTTCAGTTCCCTGAGTTAGCTCACTCCGTAGAGTGTGACTGCCATTACTGACAGCCGGGTTTCCCCATTCGGCCATCCAGGGCTCATAGCTTGTGTGCAGCTCCCCCTGGCTTATCGCAGCTTACCACGGCCTTCATCGCCTCTGTGTACCTAGGCATCCCCCACATACTTTCTTTCGCTTGATCAAATAACTTGTTCCATTTGTTCAAACAATAACACGCGCGATCTAACGAGTGATACAATCATTTGGACTCTCGGAGCGATTAAGCTCTTTGAGACAAATCGAGCCCCAACCCGAAGGTCAGAGCTTCTTATGAAATTGTGTCACTAGTGTTGATTCTCAGCACCCAGATCTTATCAGGTCCAGGTGCTCAAATCCCACGATCACTACTACTTTCCATTGTCAAAAAGCTTTCGAGATATAAGCGCTCTGTCGCTTCGTACTTAAGGACTTAGACTCAAGTCCTTCATGTTCTTTCGAGCTGGATTCATACCGCGTTGCCGCGGAAATGTCTCCGGCTCTTTTATATGGAAATCGAGATTGAGATCGGGATGTTACGAGGCGAGCGACACGTGAGTGCTTTCCGGCAAGTAACCCTGGTTGCCCAGGCAAGTCTGCCTTACTCGCAGCTCCGTTAAGGAGGTGATCCAGCCGCAGGTTCCCCTACGGCTACCTTGTTACGACTTCGCCCCAGTCATGATGCTCGCCTTCGGCCGCTTGGCCCCTTGCGGGTTCCGACACGGACTTCGGGCGCTCACCACTTCCATGGCGTGACGGGCGGTGTGTACAAGGCCCGGGAACGTATTCACCGTGGCGATGCTGATCCACGATTACTAGCGATTCCAGCTTCATGCCGTCGAGTTGCAGACGACAATCCGAACTGAGGACGGGTTTTGGGATTGCCTTGGCATTGCTGCCTCGGCCCCCTCTGTCCCGCCCATTGTAGCACGTGTGTAGCCCTAGACGTAAGGACCATGATGACTTGACGTCGTCCCCACCTTCCTCCGGTTTGGCACCGGCAGTCTTCCTAGAGTCCCCGCCATTACGCGCTGGCAACTAAGAACAGGGGTTGCGCTCGTTGCGGGACTTAACCCAACATCTCACGACACGAGCTGACGACAGCCATGCAGCACCTGTGCAGGATCTCCGAAGAGGGGCTCTCGTTTCTGAGAGCTTGCTCCTGCATGTCAAGCCTAGGTAAGGTTCTTCGCGTTGCGTCGAATTAAACCACATGCTCCACCGCTTGTGCGGGCCCCCGTCAATTCCTTTGAGTTTCAACCTTGCGGTCGTACTCCCCAGGCGGGGTACTTCCTGCGTTAGCGCCGGCACCCAGAGGGTCGCTCCCCCAGGCACCTAGTACCCATCGTTTACGGCGTGGACTACCAGGGTATCTAATCCTGTTTGCTCCCCACGCTGTCGCGCATCAGTGTCAGAAACTGCCCAGCAGACCGCCTTCGCCACCGGTCTTCCTCCGGATCTCTACGCATTCCACCGCTACACCCGGAATTCCGTCTGCCTCTACAGCCCTCGAGTTTGACAGTCGGCACGGCAGATCCGGGGTTGAGCCCCGGACTTTCACCACACCCTTATCAAACCACCTACGCGCCCTTTACGCCCAGTGATTCCGGACAACGCTCGCACCCCCCGTATTACCGCGGCTGCTGGCACGGAGTTAGCCGGTGCTTCCTCACCCGGTACCGTCAGGCTCGATTAATCGAGCTATTCGTCCCGGGCAACAGTGGTTTACACTCCGAAGAGCTTCATCCCACACGCGGCGTCGCTGCGTCAGCCGTTAGGCCATTGCGCAAGATTCCCCACTGCTGCCTCCCGTAGGAGTCTGGGCCGTATCTCAGTCCCAATGTGGCTGGCCATCCTCTCAGACCAGCTACCCGTCGTTGCCTTGGTGAGCCGTTACCTCGCCAACTAGCTGATAGGCCGCGAGCCCCTCGATCTGTCCCGTAGGTTTCCTCTCAAAGAAATGCCTCTCTGAGAGCGTATGCGGTATTACTCGGCCGTTAGGCCGGCTATCCCCCACAGTTCGGTAGGTTGCTCACGTGTTACGCACCCGTTCGCCGGTTGCCCATTGCTGGGCCCCCTTGACTTGCATGTGTTAAGCACGCCGCCAGCGTTCGTCCTGAGCCAGGATCAAACTCTCCAATAGTTTGAAGATTTGATTGCTCTTCCGAACGCAGTCGTCTCCAGACGTAAGTCTTTCGACTTCCACGTCCGGAATCACTTTGAATGTTTCAGGTTTTGAAATCTCCCCGGGATACTGAAATGGACCCCGGATCATAGATCTCGCCTCGCACATCCATCGATCTCAACTTCGATTTTCAAACAGCTTGCTCACCATTGTTCCGGTGGCCTTTTCAATATTCGTGTGCCGATTCTCCGGCAGCCTTGCAGAATAAACCGGACTGGTTCATTCGTCAAGTGATTGGAAGCAAATTTTTATGGTTTTCTACGCCGTCCACTCTTCCTGAGCTGGTCGTGTAAACCAGTCGGAGGGGGGATTTGCAACCTACCCTGACCTAAGACCGACTTCAACCCCCACATAAAAGGAAAACGCTGGCGCGAACGCCGTTCGCCCGTATGTTTGCGAAGCAGCACAGACAGAGGGTGGAATGCTCCAGCCTCCCCAGTCCCACAACGCAGCGGAACCATCTCCCATGGCACCTCCGCTCGACCCGATCGCTTCATTGCGCACCGCGCTTCGCGGACATTACGAAATCGAGCGCGAGATCGGGCAAGGTGCATTCGCTACCGTCTATCTGGCGCGCGATCTAAAACACGAAAGAAAAGTCGCGCTCAAAGTCCTCCACGCCGATCCGTCTTCCGAGACCGGTGAGCTTCGCTTCATCCGCGAGATCCGCCTGCTCGCGCGACTGCAACATCCAAATATCCTCCCACTCCACGACTCGGGTCACGTCGAGACGCTCCTCTACTATGTAATGCCGTACGTAAGCGGCGAAACATTGCGAGACCGGATCGACCATCAAAAACAGCTCCCACTAGAAGTCGCCTGCAACATTGCGCGTGACGTCGCCGACGCATTGGCGTATGCCCACGCGCAGGGCGTGATCCACCGCGACATCAAGCCGGAGAACATCCTCCTCTCGGCGGGTCATCCAGTACTCTCCGATTTCGGAATCGCACGCGCGATCGATCTCGCCGGCGTTCGCCAATTGACGCGCACGGGAAAGGGCAGCCCCGGAACTCCGGCGTACATGAGCCCCGAGCAGATGATGGGCGACGGCACGCTCGACGGGCGCAGCGATACCTACAGCCTCGGCTGCGTGCTGTTCGAGATGCTAACCGGTAAGCCTCCCTTCGCAGGACGGGAAGGATTCGCGAAGCGATTCACCGAAGACCCGCCACGTCCATCTTCGTTGAAGCAGAGTCTTCCGCTGTGGATGGACGACGTCGTCACGAAAGCACTCGCCAGAAGCCCGGTCGATCGATTCCAGACTGCGCAGGAATTCGTCATGGCTCTAAGCGCGGGGGACAAGTCTTCTGCCGAGTCGCTCTCAGCCGATAGCCGGCGCGCGGTACAACCAGCGCCACCCACTCACTCACAAGCTTCAGGTCCGAAGAAATACGACTCGGAGGAAGTGCGCATAGCGCTGTTGGCGCACACGGCGGCCGCTGGGAAGAGCGTTTCGTTCACGGATACTATCGCGCACCCATCCTGGGTTGCCCGGATCCGAAAGCACAGAGTTGCGGCCGCTGCCGGCGCGGGCGTACTGCTAGTCGTGGCCGTCGCTGCAGCAAGAGACGACATACCGTCTCTACGCAATTCATTCTTCGGCTCCAAGCTCGATTCAACTCGCGTTGCACTCGTGCCGTTCGCCGGAGGCGCCTCACAACGGGAACGAGACCGAATTACGAACGGCCTATATGCGAGCCTCAGCGAATGGCAAGGATTACAACTCGCCTCCAACGAGGATGTCGCTGACGCGACGAAGACGGACGGCCCGCCGACATCGACGCGAGCTGCGGCCGCTCTAGCAAGACGTGTTGGCGCAGGCCGATTTATCTGGGGGCAAGTGAGCACCGATGATCCCCCCGAAGCGCGCGTGCAATTGTACGACGTTTCCTCGGACGTTGCCCTCAAGTCGATTCGATTCCCTCTCAATAGCGATCGCCCCGCCATCGATCGAGTCGGCCGTGACCTGCTCGAGATTCCGAATCGTCCGTCCGCCGCTGAAGGTGGAGACGGCAGGACAACTTCATATTCGGCATGGAACGCATACGGGAGGGGACACATCGCTTTCTGGAACGGAGATCTTGCCAGCGCCGAGCAGGAGTTTCAGAGCGCTGTTGCCGCGGACCCAAAGTTCGGCCCCGCGCGAGTGTGGCTTGCCGAGACTCTCTCGCTGCGTCGACCGGATTCGCGATCCGATTGGAACGAGCAGCTTGGGCAGGCGCTGAGGGCGCCGAGCGGACTCTCAGACCACGATCGGCTGATCGCCGTCGCGCTAACTAGATTGTCGGAGCGTCGATACCCGGAAGCGTGTGCGAGCTACTCCGCGCTGACCAGAGCGGATTCGGTGGACTTTATTGGCCTCTACGGTTTGGGACAATGCCAGGCGTTCGACTCGCTGGTCGTGCGTTCACGGTCGAGTCCTTCAGGCTGGCGCTTTCAGAGCCGGTATTCAGACGCAGCTAGCGCGTACATGCGCGCGCTGAGCGTAAATCCCAGCGCCCATTCGATTCTTTCCTTTGATCGCCTGCAGGATCTCCTCCCTACCGCGTCCACGAAGACGCGCCGCGGCAGCAGCATAGACGGTGCTTCCTTCGCTGCCTATCCGGCGCTGATTAACGACACCGTCGTTTTTGTCCCGTACCCGCTGCCGGAGTTCGCCAACTTGCCGGCTAACCAGACCGCCGTCACGCGAAATGCAGCTATTCAGGCGAATCTCGATGTGCTGCTGGATTTTGCCTCCCGATGGACCCGCGCATCGCCGGAGAGCTCGCAGGCCTTTATGGCGCTCGCCGAAGTATTGGACGCCCGCGGTGAAATCGCGCGAAACCGGTCGGGGGCGATGTCGGCGATGGATGCCGTCACGAGGGCGAGGCAGCTCGCCGCGACGCCACGCGAGAAGCAAGTCGCCGGCAGCAAGGAGGCATGGCTGAGATTCAAGCAAGGAGATTTTGCCGGTGCACGAACGCTCGCGGACTCCTTGCTCGCGACGCAACACCCGAACTCCGAAGAAGCTGAGACTCTGATCGGGCTCGCGGCGCTGACCGGAAAGATCGGAAAGACGGCAGAACTCGCCCGCCTCACTAACGACTATGCCGCCGAAGTCACCAACAACGTGCCCGTACCCGTCATGGACGCGGCGGCTCCATTCTTTGCATTTGCGGTTCTAGGCGTGTGTTCGGATACGACCCGCGCCCTCGAACGGCGTTTGGATGAGCAGTTGAGCCACTATGTCGCCGAGACCCAGCTGCCGCAACTGAGACAGGCTATCAAGGCGCGTCCGCTCAGCATGCTCGCCCCCTGCACCGGCGCAAAGTCACGTCTGGGAGTCGAAGCCGGAAGCAGCAGGCCGCTGCGGATGCATCAGGCATTTGCGAGAGGCGACAAACGCACTCTGAATTCTCTGCTGGAAGGCGTGGCGAACGACGCGAAGACCCAGCGTCCCGGAGACGTCTCGCTTGATTTTACGTACCAGGTTGCGTGGTTAACAAGCGCCATGGGCGATACAGCGAATGCCGAGCGTCAACTCGATCGCGCCCTCGGCGCACTTTCGAGTCTGAGCGCTTTCTCGCTGCGCGACGAGACGTCGGCCGCCGCGGCAGGACGTGCAATGGCATTGCGGGCAGAATTGGCCAATGCTCGGGGTGAAGTCGCGCAGAAAACGAAATGGGCTCGAGCCGTCGCAGAGCTTTGGGCAACTGCCGATCCACCGCTTCAGCCAATGGTCGCGAGAATGCGGTCGCTAGCAGCGCAAGGAAATCCGAAGTAGCATCGTTTTCAATTTACGCACCAGTCACGGAGGTTCGATGACCAGATCGTGCGCCACATCTCGTGCATTTGGAAAATGGATAGCGGCTGCACCTTTTCTTGTCGTCCTCGCTTGTGCTCACGCGGCGGTGCCGGTGACGCTTGCCCCAGGCATGGCGTATTCAGGCGAATGGGACACCCCTCTTCCGCCGGGCGTCAGTTCCAACCCCGACAGTTTTCGCGCACAGTTCACGCTGACTGAGGGCCGCAAACACCGTCGCGACAGAGCAGGAGCCTGCCCCGGATGCATCGTGAAAGTCGAGATTCGAGCCACCAATAGTACGGTGGACTTTGGCCCGGGCATGCCACCCCCCAGCGGTCGCGTTGTCGCGTTCATCCAGAATACAGATCCACACATCAACGAGGCTTACTACGGCTTTCGACCGAGCACGCAGGCGGATTACTATTTTTATGTGGACAAACGACCGGATGCAGACAGCTCCAGGATAACTGTCTTGGAGGTTGCTAAAGTGGGCACCCTCGTCGTCCGGGCAGGACGTCAGAAGAAACTCGAATACTGCCACACGTGGGGACCGGGGTATTACCACCGGCCCGACGCTGATTTTCTCGAGTATAAAGAACCGTGCACGGTTACCTCCAGCTCCGCGAAATCGAAGATCCAAATGGCTTCTCTCCTTTCATTCTCATCAATCACCGGATTTGCGCTGGGGGGTGCGACAGCGCTTCAGGCGGCGATGCTGGTCTCGGAGGGCGGCTGGATAGACTGCAATTCGGGGTGCTGCAAATAGAGGTCGCGCATAAATAGTCAGGCATTGCTCGACACGACGTGCCTGATCGTGAATCCTGCCGCCGGCCGCGGCAGGATTCACGCTTCTCTTCCTGCCCTGCGCGCCGCGTTCAGCGCGCGCGGCATTAACACGACGTACGAGACGTCGGGACCCGGCCAGGAAGAAGCGCTGGCGGAACGGGCGATTCGCGCCGGCAACCGGACGATCATCGCCGTCGGCGGCGACGGAACCTGTGGCCAAATCGCGAACGCAATCCTACGCTCTGGCGTTTCGTGTCGCCTCGCCGTGGTCGCAGCCGGGACAGGCAATGATTTCGCGAAGACGCTCGGCGTCACCGGCCACACACCGGAGCAAGTGGCCGATCTTGTTGTGGGTGGACAGTCGACGCAAATGGACGTCGGGCTGGTCGACGATCGGTACTTCATCAACAGCTGCGGTTTCGGATTCGATGCGTCCGTGCTCGAGGCGAGCAATCGCATCCGCTTCATCAAGGGCAACGCGGTTTACATCTACTCGGCCCTGACCCAGCTATTCACTTATCGTGGTACCGCAGTCTCAGTGACCGGTGTTCATGGCGTTGAGCACGGGCAAATGTTGATGGTCACCGTTTCGATCGGGCGCTACCTCGGCGGCGCATTCAAGATCGCCCCACACGCATCCGTCCTCGACGGCAAACTCGACGTGTGCTTCCTGCGCGACGCCAACGTCATGCAGCGTTTGAAGCTCTTCCTCGGCGCGATGCGCGGTACCCACATCGGACTGCCGTCAGTATCAACCGCTGCTGTCGAGAAGATTGCCCTCACCTTTCCGAGCAATCCTTCGATGGAATTGGACGGCGAGCTCCGTGTCGCGAAGTCGAGAACCGTCGAGCTCCAATGCATCCCCCGCGCGCTATCGGTGGTGGCAGCGCCGGGGGCAATCGTCTGACGCGGGGCGTCAGATCGGCGGGATCTGCAGGCCTACTGTGTCGCCTGGTGCGACAGTTATCTCTTCACTTACCGACGCGCGCCGGCCGCCGATCGGGTCGGCGACGAAGCGGAGCGGAGTGAGACCACTCACAAGGCTGGGGGGGATAGTGAACCTGCTCTTGCTGTTTCCCGGCGCGGTTCCCAGGCGGACGCGTTGCGAACTGCGTATAGCGAACACGTTCATATCCAGGAATCCCTGATTGTCCACCTCGATGACCGTCGGCGCATTAGGATCGGAGCTACCAGAGCCGTGTCCAAGAGTTTTGCAGGCGCTCGCCGTGACGAGCAGAAGTGCGAAAGCGATCAGTCGGAGTTTCATATGATGGCCTGCTGCACGCAGCGGTTCAGGTTCGCATTCAAAGGGCGCATAATGCGTTCCATACACCCTCATCGTAGCTTTGGTTTACGATGTTGAAACCATTGATTATCGGAATCGCCGGCGGCTCGGGGTCAGGCAAATCGACTGTCGCGACGAACGTTGCGGATCACCTCACAACGTCATCCGTGGCGTTCATCGACATGGACGCGTACTACAAGAACTTCCCTGCCCTGTCGCTCGACGAGCGCAAGAAGCTCAACTGGGATCACCCCGATGCCTTCGACTACGACCTGCTCTGCGCACACCTGGAGGCGTTGAGCAGTCGGAGACCGATCGACAAGCCCGAGTACGATTTCGTCACGCACCTTCGCCGGGCCGAGTGCACGCGCGTGGATCCCGCCGACGTCGTAGTCATCGACGGGATTCTTCTCTTCGTCGATGCACGAGTGCGCGAGCTATGCGACGTGAAAGTGTTCGTGGATGCCGACGCAGACATCAGACTCATTCGGCGGATCGAG
>Ga0193709_1000603_pt1 | contig 12056 bp, 7 predicted proteins | sample H3c2metaG_FD_160571 | JGI IMG/M metagenome (GOLD analysis project Ga0193709, IMG submission 160571) | Soil microbial communities from a riparian zone of the East river system, Colorado, United States - H3c2 | ecosystem: Environmental > Terrestrial > Soil > Riparian zone | place: USA: East River... | reverse complement strand
TTTCCGGCAACATGGCGTCGTATAGATTCGCGCCACCCAGGCGGCCAAGCCAGAGGCCCTCGACTCCATATAAGGTTGCGCCCATCAAGTTTGCGCCGCGCAGTTCGGCTCCCAGCAGACTTGCATTGCACAGGTCGGCCTGAACAAGCGAAGCGTGGCGCAAATTTGCCATGGAAAGATCGGCACCGCGCAGATTCGCGCGCTGGAGAAACGCCCCCTGCAGATTCGCACCGGTGAGGTCGGCATTTTCGAGATTCGCGCCGCATAAATCGGCCTTGGCACCGGCTTCGCCGCCCGATTCCACCCAGATGCGATGCTGATCGAGAATCACAGCAAATTCCAGCATCCCACTGCCGGCTAGGCCTGCGCTATTCCCTGCGGCAGGCGTTAGAACGTCCTCAGTAATTTCGCCGGGGGCGGATGCAGTCTCGGGCTCGGTTGCGACTTTCCCTAGTTCTGCGGGTGGCAGTTCGACTTTACTCGCGGAGTTGCTTGCAGCCGCGATTTCGACATTCGCGCCGACGACCACAGCGGATTCCAACTCAGGCCCGGCAACTTGCGTGGAAATCTCCGCAGCGATGAAGCTTTCTTCTGTCGACGAATACCCGGTCTTGGCAAGCTCCGCCAAAGCGCTCTCAACTTCGGCAATGCGTTTGAGCGCGTACAACTCTTCCGGTGTAGCCATGCGTTCGGTTTGGTTCCCGGCTGAGTTTCTAACAGGCGACAATACTTCTTGGGCCGGCACTTCCGGCATACGCTTTCCCCCATGTAATGAAGCCGATCCAGCGGATCGGCGCGATTCTCGGAGCTGCGGTCATAATCGCCGACTGGTTCGAAAATGTCTCCTGCTCTGAAGGTCAGGGGGCGCAAATGTAACATCGCCACTTGGGCCGGCAGGGATGGAATTCCATTTCCCATGTGCCTAGAACAATGACGTGTACGCTTTTTTCTGCAAGCCGCTGGTTTAACTAGCCTTACGGGGGCAATTGAAAAATCGTCTGTATCGCGAAAATCTAGTTTCCTGTCCTGGTAGGCCTTCGATACAGCGCAAAAGTGCTGCGCCGAAACTGGCCGGACGGTCAGTTGTGCCGGGACGGGCGGGTTGGTTACTTTGCGCTTGCAAGATTGCAGCACTTTCTCAGCGGCGGATGGCCGAATGAGATGACAGAAAGACCAGATGCCCATCATTCATCCAGCAGTGATACAGCAACGACCCGGCAGACGCGGTTGGCTTGGAAGTTCGGGATTTTCGCTTCTGGAACTGACCATGACGTTAGCGGTCGGAATTACTCTGGCGGCATTGGCGGTGCCCGCGGTGAAGTCGAGCGTGCAATATTTTAGAGTGCGCTCCGCGGTTTCCAGCATCACTGGCGCAATCCAGTCCACGCGTTATCGCGCGATCTTCGATGGCTGCCCTTACAACATCAGTTTCAGCAGCACCGGAAATACTTTCCAGGTCGCCAGCGAAGCGGTCTCTGGCGGCACTTGCGCGACGGCTTTTACAAATGTAGGCGGAGCCGATCCTTTCGGCTCGCCAGCGGTGGTTCTGAATCAAAACGTTACGTTGCAATTCAAGCCCAGCGGGTTTGTACAAGCAACGGCTGGCACGACGACGACCATCACCATCAACAACGCGTTGAATACGACCACGGCGGTTTCGGGCAGAACAACTCTAAACCTGGTGGGAGTGCCAACGCAGAATGATCCTGCGACCGGCGCGGTGACGCGCGATGCCACCATGCTTTACGTGAACGGCAACATCACTTCGTTGTCCGGACCGGGACAAGGCGTGCCCGCTTTGCAGGACGGAACGGCGCTGACGATTACCGCCGCAGGAAACGTCACTGTGACCGGAGATATTTTGTACAACAAGGAACCGGTGACCACGACGCAAAACCAGATCCCCGGTGCGCCCGCCGACACGCTGATCCCGGGGAACAACTCCGGCCAGGTGCTGGGAATATTCACTGGCAGCGGCGATATCCAATTGAAGAACGGCCAATCCAACGGCAACCTGGAAATCGACGCTTCGCTGGCTACGATTTCGAATAATGGAACCGGAGGCCTGATAAACATCGGCAGCCAAATCAACACGCTTTCGATCGTCGGCGGGCGCATCCAGAATCAGATCAAAAACATCGGGACTACAACGCGAAATGTATTTTTCGACCGGCGATTTGCGCAGAACAAGTTTGCGCCACCCTGGTTTCCATCCACCACGGTGCAGACGAGCGCGTCAAATTCCGCGACGCTGACGACTACCATTCAGCGGACGAATTGGTTTAACCGGACGACGTACTGACCAGTTCTCTTCTTAGGTGGTGCGATCGAGCGGCAGCTTCGCTGCCGCTCTCTTGTTTTGTGCCTGTGGGATTTGCGCGGAGCACTTGCAGCAGATTGGCGCCGGCCTCAGAAGGCGGACGCTACATAAGATTGTGGGCAAGCTGAAAAGGAAAGAAAAAATGCCGGGGCGCTTCGCTGAGGGGCCAAGGAGCCCCGGCTTTATCCTGCCCGCCTCCGCAGTGAGCGAGCAAGAAAACTATGGCGGTTCAAGAACCGCAAACCTTTGTTGTATTCAGGGTTTGTAAGTACAACTTCTTCATCTCAGGGCTTGTAAGAAAAGCCCTGAAACCCTGAAACTTTGTCCAGTGCAAGGTTTGTTAGTACAAACCCTGAAACCCGTTAGAGAAACCGACTACTTTTCTTCGTCGCCGCGCAGAAATTCGTAGCGTTCAATGGCGGCAACCACTCCGACCGACGTTTCGTCGCGGGACTCCGTGCGCTGTACACGGCCGAGGCAGCGAACGCGGACGGGGCCTGCGAGAGTGATCTCGTTGGGAAGCGTTAGAAGGATTTCAACGGGCGAGCCTTCTTTCACATCTTTTCCGAGGTAGAAGTAAACCCCACGCGAACTGACGTCGCGGGATTCCGTGCTGGTTTCCCCAACGGCTGCTCCGGTGGTCCAACGGACCGTGAGAGGGAGCCGCATGGTAAAACGTTGGGTGGTACGGCGTTCTGAGCCCGACAAGGCAGAACCTCCTCGAATGAAGCATGAGTGTAGCTGTAGCGGGTACAGGGAACAATAGGCCAAGAGGTACAAAATCTGTTCGGCAGCGGACGGTACGAAGGTACTAGAACAATTGCGAAAAGTGGAGCAAAAGGACTATCGGGCTGATTTTTGATGTGAACAATTTCCACAGGTTGCTAGGTTTGCCTGGCTCATTCCGAAAGAATGCGTGCTGACGAGGAACACTGGTGCAAGGCATGCGGCTTGGTGTCGAGACGCGTGGCTTATGATGAGAGAAAAGAGAGAGCGCGACATAAAGCTTGCCTGCGGCAAGCAGGCCGCTGCTACATCAGAACGTTCGAAAGAGATTTGAATGAGATCGATTGCCTGACATGGAGCATGCTTCGGAGCGGCGGGACCAGACTGCTGCGCAGGTCGCGCTTGGACAGTTTGCTGTGCCGGTTTGGATGCTGGCGGCGCTGCTTGCCGTGGCTACGCTGGCGGTGTATTACCCCGCAACTGGTAACAGTTTCGTTGATTTTGACGACCCACTCTATGTCACACAAAACCAACATGTGCAAGCCGGACTTAGTTGGCGAAATGTTGCGTGGGCATTTCGCAGCATGGATGCAGCGAACTGGCATCCACTGACGTGGATTTCACACATGGCGGATTGCCAGTTTTTTGCATTGAACCCAACTGGGCATCACGCGGTGAGCGTGCTGCTACATGCACTCAATGCGGTGCTGTTATTTCTGCTGCTTAATAAAGCGACTGGTTTTCGGTGGCGAAGTTTATGCGTGACTGGACTGTTTGCGCTACATCCCTTGAATGTGGAAACAGTTGCGTGGATCTCTGAGCGCAAAAGTTTGTTGAGCATGCTGTTTTCGCTGATCGCTGTGGGCTATTACGGACGGTATGTACGCACGCCGGAGCCGGCACGAGCGCAAAAGTGGCGAAGCTATTTGGCGGTGGTGTTTTTCTTTGCGCTGGCATTACTTGCAAAGCCCATGGCGGTGACGCTGCCGTTAGTGCTGCTGATTCTGGATTATTGGCCATTCGAACGATTGCCGGTGCCCTTCTCGGCGAGCGACGCAGGTCTAGTTTCTAAGCGGCTGGGCAAGCTGCTAGTTGAGAAGATTCCGCTGTTCGCAATGAGCATTGCAAGTTCGTGGATTACCGTTGTGGCCCAGCATCGCGGACAAGCAATGACCAGCAACGCCGTGCTGACGCTAAAAGAGCGGGTGGCAAATGCGATCGTTTCCTACGCAAAATACATCGCTAAAATGTTTTGGCCAAACGGCCTTTCGTATTATTACCCGCATCCGGGAAGCCGGCTGACATTGTGGACGGTTTTGGCAGCCGTGGCATTGCTGCTGGCGATCACCGCAACGGTATGGCGGCATCGCGAACGGCGGCATTTGATTTTCGGCTGGACGTTGTTTGTGGTAACGCTGCTACCGGTGATTGGAATTGTACAAGTCGGCTTGCAAGCGATGGCGGACCGCTATGCGTATATTCCGTTGATCGGATTGTTCGTGGTGATCGTTTGGGAAGTGAGCGAGGCAGCGCAACGTTGGAGGGTTCCACCTGCCGCGCAAGCCGCTGCGGCGTCGCTGCTAGCAATCGCGTTCGCGGCGGTAACAGTGATCAATATCGGCTACTGGCACGACAGCGTGACGCTATGCGCCCACGCGCGCGAAGTCATCCGGTTTGCGAATACACGCATCGAAACCAATCTCGGGGCCGCATTGCTGGACAGCGGACGAGCGGCCGAGGGGATTGAGCACTTCAAAATTGCGGAATCGCTGGCACCAAACATGTTCATTCCACATTTCAATATCGGATATGCGTTGGCGCAGACGGGTGACAACTCACACGCGGTGCCTGAATTGCAAGAAGCACTGCGTACCGCATCGAGTGCGGAAGAGAAAGCACGAGCGTTGAACAGTATCGCGGTTGCGTACCTGGACCTCGGCGCAAATGAACAGGCGGCGCAGGCGTTTTCCGAATTGCTGGAGTTGCAGCCGAGCTCCCTTGCCGGACGCGCCGGACGTGGGCAGGCGTTTTTTAGTATGCGCCGCTTTGCAGAGGCTGGCGCGGATTTCGTGGCGGCCACGGAATTGCGGCCGGCACCACAACTGTTCTTGATGGCAGGAAAATCCCTGGAAGCGGATGGAAAATTGCCTGAGGCGGAAGAGCAATATCGAAAAGCTTTGGCCGGAGATGCAGATTTAACGGAAGCGCGCGGGCGGTTGGATACAATTGAGAAGAAACTAACAGGGAAAACCTCACGATAAGAAGTCTGAGCTTGATGCCTTTTCGCGCCGTCCGCTCTCGCACAAGTTCGCTTTCACGACTCGTAGCGCAGTGCGACCATGGGGTCGACGCGGGTGGCGCGGCGGGCCGGCAGATAGCAGGCGAGCAGGCCGGCGGTGCAAAAGGAGCCAACACGAATGCTCCTGGATCAAATGCCGAGACGCCGCACAGCCGCCACCTCCGCGTCGTGTTCCTGATCCAGCCGTGCACGGTTCAGCCTCCTCTCCCGACAGCGCGAGCACGCGATCCATCACGGTTGACAGTCTCTGCCAGTACGCCGCGTCCTCGGTCAGCTGTTTGCGGCCGCGGTGATCGAATAAAACTTGGCTTTGCGATTGTTGTCGGAGGTTCCCCATTCGGCGGAAATCCGTCCGCGCTGCTGCAGCCTGACGAGGGAAGCGTAGATGGTGTCCTGGTTGAGCAATACTTCGTCGAGCTGGAAACGGGCTGCAAACGCGGGCGCATGATGCTACCTTGTGCTGACAGCACGATAAACAGAACGCGGGTAAGGTCAAGGGAGGCTGGCATGTCGATACGACCGGTGAAGAGGCTGATTAAGGCTAAACCTGCGATGGAGGGCGCGGGAGTGCACTTGCGGCGTGCGTTTGGATTTGGGAATACCACGGAGTTTGATCCGTTTTTGCTGCTGGACGATTTCCGCAACGATGTGCCGGAAGATTACCTGGCGGGTTTTCCCTGGCATCCGCACCGTGGAATCGAGACGATTACTTATGTGCTGGCGGGAACGGTGGATCACGCCGACAGCATCGGGAACCAGGGCGCGATTTCGCCTGGAGACGTGCAGTGGATGACGGCGGGGAGCGGAATTATTCACCAGGAGATGCCGAAGGGAGACGCGGCCGGGCGTATGCATGGATTTCAGTTGTGGGCGAATTTGCCGGCTTCGCTGAAGATGACAGCGCCCCGGTATCAGGAAGTGAAATCGCTGGAAATTCCGGTGATTACGGACGACGACGGGACGCATGTACGGGTGATCTGCGGAAGTTTCTGGGGCAAGAGTGGGCCGGTGGATGGAATCGCGGCTGATCCTGTGTATCTGGATGTATCGATCGCGCCGGGGCGGCGAAAATCGCTGCCAGTGGGAACTACGCGGCATGCATTTGCTTACGTGTTTGCCGGCGGCGGTAAATTTTGCAATGCGTCGGATCCGCTGGCGGTGCCGACGGAACCGGTGGGCTGGCTGGATACTACACCGCCATTGGAAGCGGATAATCGTTCGCTGGTTTTGTTTGATCGCGGCGATGAAGTCGTAGTGCAGGCTGGCGAAGAAGGCGTTCGGTTCTTGCTGGTGTCAGGCAAACCGCTGGAAGAACCTGTTGCATGGTATGGGCCGATTGTTATGAATACGCAAGAGCAGTTGCAGCAGGCGTTTCGGGAGCTGGACACGGGCACGTTTTTGAAGAGCGGGAAAAAGTAAGAGGGAACGAGAGCAGACAAAAAAATAACGCAGAGTGTGCAGAGGAATGCGCAAAGCAGGAAACACCGCGGGATAAACCCTGGCTGCGGCATGAAGCGAAAAAGCGGCGCCCCCCGAGATGGCTACCTGAAGGTAGCCGCTGCATGAAGACCCGGAGATTAGAGTTTGAGGGAGCGTAGGCGTAGGGCGTTGGCGATCACGGAGACGGAGCTGAAGCTCATGGCGGCGCTGGCGATCATGGGGCTGAGGAGCCAGCCGAAGAACGGATAGAGAACTCCGGCGGCGATGGGGATTCCAAGCGCGTTGTAGAGAAAAGCGAACAGTAAATTTTGCTTGATGTTGCGAATGGCGGCGCGGCTGAGTTTTCTCGCGCGCAAGATGCCGCGCAGGTCGCCCTTTAGTAGAGTGATGCCAGCGCTTTCGATGGCGACATCAGTGCCAGTGCCCATTGCGATGCCGACGTCGGCGGCAACGAGAGCGGGAGCGTCGTTCACACCGTCGCCCGCCATGGCGACGATATGGCCTTGCTTTTTGAATTCGGCGATGATCTCCGCCTTTTGCGCCGGCGAAACTTCTGTGTGCACTTCGTCGAGTTGTAGTTCTTTGGCAATGGTCTCGGCCGACAATTTTCGATCTCCGGTCACCATCACGATCCGCATGCCCTCGGCGCGCAGATCGGTGACCGCTTGCGGCGTGGTTTCTTTGACCGGATCGGCAAGCACGATGACGCCTGCCGTCACATTGTTGACAGCCACCAGTACGAACGTGACGGAGAAAGGATGACTCGCGCCAAACCCGGCCGGCAGACTTTGAGGTTGCTGAGATTGCTGCACATTTTTGGATTTCAGAAATTCCGGCGTGCCCACCAGAACGTGGCTCCCGGAAACATCGGCCTCCACGCCACCGCCGAACGTCGCGGAAAAGTTGCCAGCTTCGGCAAGGTGCAAGCCCTTCTCTTCCGCCGCGCGAACGATGGCGCGCGCCAGGGGATGTTCGCTGGGACGCTCTGCGCTTGCCGCCAATTGCAAAAGATCGTCTTCGGTGAGGCCACCTTCCTTCATCACAGCAGTTGAAACGACTGTGGGCTTGCCCGCAGTGAGCGTGCCAGTTTTGTCCACAACGAGGGTGTCTATGGCGGCGAGTTTTTCCAGCGCCTCGGCGTTGCGGATCAAGACGCCGACCCCAGCGCCTTTTCCAACAGCGACCATGATGGAGATTGGCGTGGCCAGGCCGAGCGCGCAGGGGCACGCGATGATGAGAACGGCGACAGCGTTGACCAGAGCGTGCGCCAGGCGCGGTTGCGGTCCAGCTAGTGCCCACACTAAAAATGTGAGAATCGCAGCGGCAACGACCGCGGGGACGAAAATGGCGGCGACTTTGTCGGCCAGACGCTGCATTGGCGCACGACTGCGTTGTGCTTCGCTAACTAGTTTTACGATCTGGGCTAGCGTCGTTTCGCTGCCGACGCGTTTGGCGCGCAGGATGAAGCTGCCGCTGGCGTTGAGCGTGCCGCCGGTGAGTTGATCGCCGACGGATTTTTCTACTGGCATGGGTTCGCCGGTGACCATAGATTCGTCTACGGCGCTTGCGCCTTCGAGGAGCGCGCCATCTACCGGGATCCGTTCGCCGGGACGGACGCGAAGGCGATCGCCTTTTTGGACGAGATCGAGCGCAATGTCCTGTTCGGCGTTGCCGTCGCCAAGCCGATGCGCGGTTTGCGGGGCAAGTTTCACTAGCGCGCGAATGGCGGAAGAAGTCTTTGCCCGCGCACGCAATTCTAGAACCTGCCCAAGCAAAACCAATGTAGTGATGACTGCGGCAGCCTCGAAATAAACGGGAACGTTGCCGTCCATTTCGCGGAACGAGGCTGGGAAGAGTTGCGGAAAGATTGTCGCGGCAACGCTGTCGAGGAACGCGGCGCCTGTGCCCAGGCCGATGAGCGTGAACATATTGAGACTGCGATGGACGAGCGATGACCAGAAACGTTCAAAGAACGGCCAGCCTCCCCAGAGGACCACCGGAGTTGCCAGCAGCAACTCGATCCAGTTGCGCAGCGCGCCGGATAAGTGCCATCCCAGGTTTGCGCCAAACATTCCGAGTACCAGAACAGGAACGCTCAGGATCGCGCTAAAAAAAAACCGCTTGCGCATCGAAATGTATTCGGCGTCAGGAGTTTCGTCGGCTACGATGTCCACGGGCTCGAGCGCCATTCCGCATTTTGGACACGAACCGGGACCGAGCTGAACAATTTCGGGATGCATTGGGCAGGTGTAACGGGTCTGCTGTCCTGGCGCTGGTGCCCGAGGAGCAGCAGGCCGTATCGAAGCGGGCGTTGCGATTGCGCTGGACGGTGCCGCGGTTGCGGAAGGGTTCAGATAGCGCGCGGGGTCGGCGGAGAATTTCTGGGCACAGCCCTTCGCGCAGAAAAAGTAAGTTTCGCCTCGATGCTCGAAATGAGCTGCAGCTTTCGCCGGATCAACGGTCATTCCACAAACAGGATCACGTGCCATTCATTCCTCACAGATCTTTGGTCAGCTAAAAAGCTAGCGTAGGTGCGTATAGATCAAACCGAGCAGTTCGTCGTACATGGCGTTGGCTTCTTCTTTTTTGGCGGAACGCAGAGCTCTTGCGGCGCAATGATGAAGGTGATTCTTCATGAGATTGCGGGCTACCCCGCGCAGTGCTTCCTGCACCGAAGCGATTTGCGCGATGATGTCCGCGCAGTAGCGATCGTCTGTCACCATTTTTTGCAGGCCGCGCACCTGGCCTTCAATGCGGCGGAGACGCTTCTGATTGCTGTCTTTGAGCGCCGGATCGACGGCAATGGCCTTATGGCCCGGGCCGACGAGGCAGGCACATTCCGCGGAGTGCGCGTGACTGGCTATTTTGGGTAGCATTTTCTCTCAGATACCCCCTGAGGGTATTTATACCCCTGCCCCCTATTTGATGTCAAATTGGGTTTTGTGCGAACACGCCAAGAAACGCGGCGGACTGGACGAGGCTGGTATAATGCCGGGCATGACGCTCATGGAAATCAAATATGCTTTGGCCTCACCGCTGACGATCGAGCAGTTGAGCCGGTTGGGCGAATTTGCCAATACTTACGGATTGCGGAAGTTCCATCTGAACGACGCGAAAACGGAATTGTCGTTTGAGTATGACGCTTCGCGGTTGCGGGAGACGCAGGTAGAGCACATGTTGGGTCAGGCGAAGATTGCGGTGGCGAAGAAGTTGAATTGAGCCCGGTGTGCCGAAGGCCACTAGTTTCTGCAGTTGCGGCCCTTTCTGCGGTCGCGAGCAACGGATAAATCGCGAAGCAGATTCCTCGACTACGCTTCGCTCCGCTCGGAATGACAACCTTTTAGGGTGACGGTCTTGCAGAAGGACAGTCGTCTTGTAGCCGGTCGTCAACGTGCCGGCTGAGAAGGCAAAAAAATGGGGCTCCAGCTTGGGAACGGGAGCGCCGAAAGCAGGTTTCATATCCGGCGCCGGTTTCACACCGGATGCGTGGGGTTATCCATCCCAGCCCTCTCAGAGGCAGGCGGCAACGGCCTTTGAATTTCGCCAGGCAAGCCCCTTCCCCCCTCACTTGGCGTCGTCTCTAGACCGTGCCACACGGTTACTTATGCAATGGGGATAACCAATCGGCTTAGGTCCAATGATTGCCTGCAACCCGCGTAATCAAAGAAACTTGATGATTTTGTCTTCCGCTGGCGAGTTCCCCTCGGCAACCCCATGGACACCACATTGGAACGACGACTACACCGTTTCGGGAATGTGGGCCGTTTCGGCCCGGGGGAGCTAGTTCTAGCACTCTGGTAACAAAATTATTTAGCTGGGCGGTCCATCGGTTTTTTGCTGAGTCGACATCACAATGCTTTCATGTTCGGCAGAATCGCCTTGGCCGCATCAGCTCCCTTCTTGCGCCGTTGCGCGCTGACGTTGGGACTGGCATTAACCTTGGTCATAAACTCGGCCGCTAACACGCCGGAGATGCTGCGGCGCGCAGTTCCTGCGGCGTGCCGGTGTGGCTGCAGCGAGTCGCAGGCCAATGGTGGATGCATAAAAATGTGCCAGGCCTCGCGTCGTGCATTGCGCTGGGCGGCAAATACTTGTGCCAAGCCACGGATCAAAATACCGGCGGAGACGCCCGGGGCCGGACCACGCTTCCCCCGCTCAGACCGAGCCGAACGCGCCAGCCGGTAGATTCCGATCGCAGTCTTAAATTCTGTTTGCTATTCCTATCTGGCGGTTTTCTGCAAACTTGGCGACGCGCTTTCCGGCACCAGATTTTTCTGCAGCTGAGTGGCTAGAAAATCCGCAATTTCGAAGACTGCGCGATTTTGTATCGATTTGACGTTGCACTGCAGATCAGCCAACTTTCCAGGCTCCAGCAGCGAACAGAGGGCGGGTACCGCATTCTGCAGGGTTTTCACCACAACTCCTACATTTTTCTCCACAACCCATTCGGTGTTGTAGCGTTCCTGCGGAAGAGTGCTGGAATTGCATTCGACCAGGACCGGCAAGCCGGAAATCATGGCCTCGGCGATACTGCCGGGACCGGGTTTTCCGATCAGGAACTCCGCCGCGTGCATCAAGCGATTGACCTCGCGCGTAAATCCCACAATATGCAGTGGAAGCTTCCATTTTGCCGCGCGGAGACGAGCAGCAAGTTTTTCATTTTTCCCGCAGACCAGAATCATCTGCAGCGGCAGCCGTGCTGCATCAATTTGCTGAACGATGTCGTAAATCACATTCGAACCATAGCCGCCGAATAGAACAATGGCGGTAGGCAACTTTGCATCGAGGCCGAGCTCGGTGCGGATCGCCGCCGGCGATTCGTTCTGCTCGGCGTAAAACTCCGGACGAAGAATCATTCCGGAAGCGCGAAACAAATTTCTTTCGGTTTTGCCAAAATCGCGTGCTTGCTGCTCGGCGCGTTCGCAACCAACGACTACAGTCTGTTCCGAGATTGGTTCCATCCAGAAACGCGGCGGAAAGTCAGCCAAATCGGTAATGATGGTGACAAAGGGGCGGCCCGGATAGACCGATTGCCAGCTTTCTGCGATCTCGCGGTTGAAGTGCGGAATGACCGATACCAGCAAGTCGGCGGGGTGTTCGCGCCAGTAATTCGCTAACAGCTTTGTTAACGGTTTGTGGAAGACGCGGATCGTAAGTTGAAGAACCCGCAAGAGATAGACGCTACCCCAGGTCCAGCCGTTGCGCAGCAGGATATTGTACTGATCCTGTATGCGGATGCCAGTTAGGCGGCGAAGGAAGTCCAGGTGGTCG